>Ga0187892_10005958_pt1 | contig 18590 bp, 17 predicted proteins | sample MA1701073metaG_FD_139345 | JGI IMG/M metagenome (GOLD analysis project Ga0187892, IMG submission 139345) | Bio-ooze microbial communities from a basaltic lava cave in the Kipuka Kanohina Cave System on the Island of Hawaii, USA - MA170107-3 metaG ...
GGCCCTTGCCTTTGCGATCTTCGCTCGGCTGCGCCTCGCTGCGCGGGCCGCTGCGCGGCCCTTGCCTTTGCGATCTTCGCTCGGCTGCGCCTCGCTGCGCGGGCCGCTGCGCGGCCCTTGCCTAGCGGTTCTGGTTGCCCTGCACCAGGAAGCCGATGTCGTCGCCGCCCGCGGCGTTCTCGAGCTCGGTGGCGTCGTCGAAGCTGGTGTCGAAGAGCTTGTTCTGCCCCGCCGAGAGGCAGAAGACCGCGTGCTGGTCCGCCTCGGTCTGGGTCACGCCTGTCACGCCATTGGTCTGCAGGTACCGCACGTTGCACACGTAGGGCTTGCCCCAGGGATCCCGCGGCACGGCCTTCAGGTAGGGGCCGTTCCAGCCCGGCGGCTCGGGCGCGCTGGCGCTGGTCGGGTAGAGCACGGCGGTGTCGGTGTCGGCGTTGAAGATCAGGTGGTCCTCCAGGGCGCCGGCCGTCCCGCCGTCCCCGCCCCCATCCCAGTTGTCGGAGCCCGTGACGCCGGCGCTGCCGGCGGGGATGTTGGCGGCGCTGATCTGGGCGGCGGGCAGGCCCACCAGGCGCGAGAGCTCGCCCGCGTCCCCCGTGTTGCCGTCGTCGCTCACCGGCCAGAGGCCCGTGTCCACCTGGAACTGGAGGATCGCCTGGCCGATCGTCTGGGCATCGGAGGCGGCCCGCGAGCGCCGGCCGTCGTTGATGTACTTGAGCACCAGGGGGGACAGGGTGGCCGACAGGATCGCCAGGATGGCCACCGCCACCAGGATCTCGACCAGCGTGAAGCCGGCCCTCAGGTCTCGTTTGCGCATTTCTCTCACTGCTCCTGTTCTCGGGTTTCGGGATCGGGGGCGGGGGGCTCGGCGCGGAGCCGCGGGGGCTCCGCACTCACCGCGGACGGGCTCGCGCCGCCGAGCTCGGCCAGGCGCTGCTCCACCGGGGGGCGCAGCGGGTGGTCGGCGGGAGCGAGCGCCAGGAAGCGCTTGTAGTGGTAGGCCGCGCGCCCGGGGTCCGAGGCGCGGTCGCGGGCCAGGGCCAGGTTGAGGGCGGCGCCGGGGCTCGAGGGCGCGAGCTTCGCTCCCCGGGCCAGGACCTCCGAGGCCTCGGCGAGGCGGCCCTGCCCGAGGAGCGCCGCGCCCAGGTTCGTGAGGCACTCCGGGTCGTCGGGGCGCAGGCGGCGGGCCCGGGTCAAGGCCTCCACGCCGAGCTCCGCCTGCCCGCGGCGCAGGGCCACCAGGCCCTGCACCTTGAAGACGGCGTAGTAGTCCGGGCGCTGCGCCAGGGCGCGGTCGAGCCAGCCGTCCGCCTCGTCGAGCTGGCCCAGGTCTGCCAGCGCGCGGGCCAGATTCACCTGGGCCTCGACGAAGCCCGCGTCCTTCGCGAGGGCGTTCCGGTAGGCCTCCACGGCCGCCGCGAGGTCGCCGCGCCGGTGGGCGGCGGCCGCCACCGCGAAGTCGGCGGCGCTGGCCTCGAGCACGCGCAGCCGGTCCCCCTCGCCGGGTGCGGCGTCCTCGGCGCGGAGCGCCCCCGGGCCGGCCAGGCCAGAGAGCGCGATCGCCAGGATCAGGGGGCGCCGCCTCACGGGTTGGCCCCGTAGCCGTAGGACTGGCCGTAGGGCCGCCGCCACCAGGGGCGCTGGAGCAGGCGCTCGTTGCGCAGGGCGTCGGTCTCCTCCAGGGAGGCCAGGGCCTCCTCCGTCACCCGCGCGATGCGCGGCGGGTCGAGCGTGGTCGGCGTGAGGAGGACCAGGAGCTCCGAGCGGCGCTCCTCGGTGGAGGTGTTGCGGAAGAGCTGCCCGAGCCAGGGGATCTCGGCCAGGAGCGGCACCTTGCGCTCCTGGTCGAACTCGCGGCTCTGGATCAGGCCCCCGATCACGATGGTCTGGCCGTCCTCCACGCGCAGCACGGTGTCGGTCTCGCGCAGGTCGATCACCGGCAGGCTTCCCACCTGGGGCTGGTCCGGGTCCGACGAGGGCTGGGTCACGACGTCCACCACCTCCGACACGCTCGGGTGCACGTGCAGCGTGATCTCGCCCTCCTGGGAGACGTAGGGGGTCACGTCGAGGGTCACGCCCACCGGAACGATCTGGGGGGTGAACTGCGTCACCGCCGTCTGCCCTACCGCCTCGAAGGCCGTCACCTCGACCTCCGCGATGAAGAAGACCTCGTTGCGCACCACCTTGATCAGCGCCTTGTGGTTGTTGAGCGTGGTGATGCGCGGCGTCGAGACGACCCGCACGTCGGTCTGCCGGGCCAGCGCCTTGAGGACGAGGCCGAGCTCGTCGCGGGCGAAGCCGAAAGAGAAGCCGCCGTCCGTGAGCACCGGGGCCAGCGCCTGCACCACGGTGGCCTCCCGCAGCCCCGGCACGATCAGGCGCTCGAAGACGCCCATGGTGTCGTCGCCCAGACCCGGCGCGACCTCCACGTCGAGTCCCAGGTCGAGCTCGTCGCGCAGGGTGACCTCGATGATCTGGGCGTCGATCACGACCTGCTGGCCGGTCGAGCGCGCCACCTCCGCGAGGAAGCGCTCCACCTGCTCGAGGACCCGCGCCTCGGCGGTGATGGTGACGAGGGCGGCCTGGCGCGAGACCAGGACCCGGCGGCCCGGCGGGGCGCCGGCGCCCTGCTCGCCGCCGGGCTCCGGGGCCGCCGCCGCGCCTGCCTCGCCGCCGGTCCCGAAGACGATCTCGCGCAGCCCCTGCTCGAGCTCGGTCCAGAAGTCGGTGGACTGCGTCGTCTGCACACCCGCCGAGCTCACGTCCTGGCTGGCGCCGGCGGCGGCGTCGCCGATCTCGGGCTTGGTCGAGATCGCGCCGGCGATGGTGAGGTCCGACGCGCCCTTGCGCGTGTAGTTCGGGTAGTCGATCCGGTAGGTCCGCGTCTGCCGGTCGGAGGGATAGATCCGGAGCAGGTTGCGCTCCACCGCGTAGTAGAAGCCGCGCGGCAGCACGATCTGGTCCAGGATCTCGAGCAGGCTCACGTCCTGGAGGTTGGCGGTCACGCGGCCGCGCACGCCGGGCTCGACCACCAGGTTGAGCGGGCTCCTGCGCCCGAGGCCCAGGAGCACGCTGGCCAGGTCCGCGTCCTGCACGTTCAGGCTGAAGCGCTGCTCGTCGAGCAGCCGCACCGCCGCGGGCCGGACGTCGCTGTCGGGCTCGGAGACCGGCAGCGGCGCGAGCTCCGAGCGCGGCGGCGGGATGGCTGCCGCGGTCTCCCGGCGCCGCCGTTCCGGAGCCGGCGCCGAGGCGCAGGCCAGGGCCAGAAGGGCCAGGATCGCCGCCGGGACCCGGCCCCGGCGACCTCTCTGCATCCGCATCACTCCCCCTCCCCCCGGGCGTCCGCCGCCGCCTCCACGTCGAGCTCGATCCTCTCCTCGCCGCGCCCCAGGAGGACGCGCTCCCGATCGATGCGCAGCAGATCGTGCTCGCCCACCCGCTCCCCCTCGCTGTGCGGCGCTCCGTCGATCCAGGCCACGCGGCGCCCGGCGCTCCAGAGCGTCCCGCTGAGCTGCGGGCCGCTGGTGCCGGAGGGCGCGGGGCCGCCCTCGCCGGGCGTCCCGAAGGGGTTGCGCTCCTCCGGGGAGAGACCGGCGAGGTACGCCCGCACCTCTTCGCGCGACACGGCGTCGAGAGGTCCCCGATCGGACCCGGGCGCGGCCTCGTCGCCGGCGACCTGCGCCGACGGGTCCTCGTCGGCCACTTTGGGCAGGGGCCGGGCCGCGCCGCCGAGCTCGCGGGCGAGGGTCACGGCGTTGGTGACCAGGGCGAGGGCGCCGAGGAGCAGCACGAGGGGGACGAGGCGGCGCCGGCTCACGAGCGCACCTCGCGCCGCGCGAAGACGGTGAGGGTCAGCTCCACGGCGAGCTCCCCGGCGCCGCGGCGGACCTCCAGGGCCTCGAGCCGCGCCGGGAGCGCCCCCGCCTCGAGCTCGCGCAGCAGCTGCGCCAGGCGCGGGTACCCGGCGCGGAAGCGCACCCGCACCGGGTCGCCCTCGAGGGTCGCCTCGGCGGCCTCGCCGGGGGAGAGGAGCGCGAGGGGCTCGGGAGCCGGGTCCTCGGGAGTGGCCGCCAGCCGATCGATCTCGAGGCCGCGCACGCCGGGCCCCGGGAAGGCGCCCGCCAGCCGGGCCAGGAGCGTCGGGTCGTCCACGGCCAGCGGGACGCGAGTCACGAGGGACTCCCACTGGCGCGCCCACTGCTCGCGCTCGGCGTTTCCCACCTGAAGCAGGCCGCGCCGCTCCTGCTGCCAGTGCGCGCTGCGCGCCGCGCCGCTCGCGAGCTCGAGCCCGAGGCCCCGGAGCTGCGCGCGGCCCGGGCCGAGGAATGCCACGCCCGCCGCCAGCACGAGGAGGCCCAGGGCCACGCCGAGCCCCAGGTTCACGGGCTCCAGGTAGGGGGCGCGCTCAGCCATGCCCGGCACCCCGCGGGTCGACCGCCCTTCCGGAGGCCTCGAGGGGCGCGAGGCGGGCCTCGAGCCGGAAGCGGACGCGCTCGCCGGCGGGCTCCCCGGCGCCGCGCACCTCGCGCGGCAGGGGCTGGCGCTCCACGCGGTCGACCGCGAAGAGCGGGGACTCGTCGAGGGCGCGGGCCAGGGCCGAGACCGCCGCCGCAGCGGCCGAGACGCTCTCGCCCAGCCCCTCCACCAGCAGGACCGCGCGCCAGGCGCCGTCCCGCTCTTCCAGCGAGAGGCGCTCGATCCAGGTCGAGGCCGGCGCGAGGCGGCCCAGGACCTCGAGGGCATCCGCCACGGGCGGCTGCGGGCGGTCGAGGGCCGCGAGCGCCGTCGCGAGCGTCGCCGCCCGCGCGCGCTCCTCCCGCGTCCGCGAGAGCTCCGTGCGCTCGCCCGCCGCCGCCCGCCACTCCCCCTCGACGCGCTCGAGCTCGGCGCGCAGCCCCGCCCGGCGGGCGGCGAAGCCGGCGCCGGCGAGCGCGCAGAGCGCCAGGGCCGCCGCGAGAGCGAGGCGCAGGCGCCCGTGGAGCACGCGCACCTGGCGCTGCCGTCGCGCCCGCTCGGGGAGCAGGTTTCCCGCGTCGGGGGGGGAGAGGGCCAGGCCGATCGCGACCGCGGCGCCCGGGTCCGCGCCGGCCGCGGGCCCCGCGGCGATGGCCTCGCCCAGGAGCGCGCAGGGGAGCTCCAGGTTGACGCCCAGGGTCGCGGCCAGCTCGCGCAGGCCCGCGACCTCGCCGGTCAGCACGATCCGGCCGACGCTCCCCAGGGCGAGGATGCTCTGCACGTAGCGCAGCGTGCGCGCGAGCTCGGTCGTGATGCGCTCCGCCTGGGTGAAGCCCTCCTCCTCCGGCTCCTCCTCCGCGGGCGAGGGGTCGCCTCCCTGCAGGCGCTTCTCGCCGGCGAATTTCAGGGGGATCTGGCGGCTGAAGAGCCAGCCCCGGGCGTCGGCCACCACGCAGGTCGCGTGCTCGGCTTCGAAGTCGACGATTCCCGTCAGCGAGGCGTCCGGGCTCGCGGGGAGGAGGCGCGCCAGCTGTCCCAGGGCCAGGTGCTGGCTCGCGATCCGCGCCAGCTCGAGCCCGGCGTCGCGCCAGCGCTCCTGGAGGTCCGTCGCCAGCGCGAGGGGGGCCGCGCACAGCCAGAGCGGGCGCGGCCCGCGCCCCGGCGCGCGCGCGAAGCCCGCGACGGCCTGGGCCGGGAGCTCGCGAGCGAGCTCCGCCGCGCGCCGCGCGCCCACCGCCGCGGCCTCCCGCGCACCCAGCGCCGGGAGGGCGAGGCGGCGGTGCTCGAGGTCCGCCGAGCCGAGGGCGGCCTCCGGGGTCGCGCCGGAGAGCGCTCCGCTGGCCGCGAGCCGCGCGACCACCCGCGCGAGGGGCTCGTCGGGCTCGCGCGGGAAGCGGCCCCAGCCCCGCAGGCGCGGCTCGCCCGCCACGCCCCGGCTGGCGGTGGCCCAATAGACGGCCTCGCGCCGCGCGTCGAGGCAGAGGCGTCCCGAGCGGAGCCGGAGCCCGCGAAGTCCGCGCGCGGATCGCTGCAGGAAGGACATGGCTCGCCCCTACCCGCCGCCGCCCGCCGGCTCCACCAGCACCAGGGTGGCGAGCCGGGTTCCGCGCCGGACCTCGACCACGTCGCGCGCGCTCGCGCCGGCGTAGCTGCCCTCTCCCACGGCGCGCACCCCGTGCAGGCCCGGCGGCACGCCGGTCCGGACGAAGGGCTCGGCATCCGGCAGCTGGCTCTCGCTGCGCACGCCGTTCACCGGGAGGGAGACGAAGAGGTCGACGCGGCTCGGGTCGAGGAGCTCGGTCGGGCCCCCGTCGTTGGGGATGCCCTCGACGCGGATGCGCAGCTCCGCCGTGACCGCCGGCGCGGTCGCGGGCCAGGCCAGGTCGTCGGCGGTCCCGAAGCTTCGATCGGGCCCCGCGCTCGTCACGCGGGCCGCGCTGCTCGCGTACTGGAAGCCCGTGCCCCAGCTGTCCACGAAGGCGGCGTTGGCGGGCCCCGCCTGGGGCACGTAGGGGCCGTTGTAGCCGGCACCGATCCCGTAGCCCGCGTCGATCGCCCAGGCCGGCTGGCTGCCGCGCTGGTTCAGATCGGCGAGCGCATCCGGGAGCTGGCCCATCTCGCCCAGGTAGCCGTAGTCGCCCAGGGCCGGGTCGCCCAGCATCCCGGCCAGCAGGCGCTTCATCTTCTCGAGGGTCGCCTTCTGGCGGTTGCCCGTGATCTGGCGCAGGGCCAGCGGCGCCATGGCTCCCGCGAGGAGCGCCATCAGGGAGAGCGCGATCACGATCTCGATCAGCGAGAACCCGGCGCGGCGGTCAGGTTTCGCCATTGATGTTCCCCAGCATCCGGTAGAGGGGCACGAAGAGGGAGAGCGCCACCAGCACGAGGGCGCTGCCCAGGAAGAGCAGGGCGCCCAGGTTGAAGAGCGCGAGGAAGCGCTTCACGATCTCGGGGACCTCGCGGTCGTAGAAGACCGCCGCGCGCTCGAGGGATTCGTCGAGCTTTCCGGTGGATTCGCCGATCGCGACCATGCGGAGCACGATGCCGGGCATGAGGGAGTGGCGGCCCAGGGCATCGGTGAGGGTCTCGCCCCGGGCCACGCGCTCGCGCACGTCCTCGATCATCGCCCGGACCCGGCGGTTCTGGACGATGTCGCGCACCAGCTCGAGGGAGGCCACGATGGGGAGCCCCGCGGAGTAGAGGATCCCCAGGTTGTGGGAGAAGCGCGAGGCCTCGACCATGAGGAGCAGGCGCCCGAGGATCGGCACCCGCAGGAGCGCGCGGTCGCGCTGGGACTGGCCGCGCTCGGTCCGGGTGTAGAGGAGGAGGCCCGCCGCGATCCCGGCGCTGCCCAGGCAGAGCGGCGCCCACCAGCCGGCCAGGAAGGCGCGCAGCGCGATCAGCGCGCGGGTGGAGAGCGGGAGCTCGACGCTGAGATCCGCGAAGATCTCGAGGAAGCTCGGCAGCACGAAGCCCATCACGATCGCCACCAGGGCCACGACGCCCAGCACGACGATCGCGGGGTAGGTGGCGGCGGACTTGAGCTGGCGGGCGAGGTCCTCGCGCCATTCCAGGTAGCGCACGAGGTCGACCAGGATCGAATCGAGCCGCCCGGTGGTCTCCCCGGCGCGGACGAGCGCGCGCACCAGGCGCGGGAACTCCTGGGGCCGCTCGGCCAGCGCCTCCGAGAGCGTGGAGCCCGACTCGACCCGCCGCGTGACGTCCGCGAGGGCCTCCGCGAGGGGGCTCCCGTCCTGGTCGCGCAGGTCCGCGAGCCCGCGGAGCAGCGGGACCCCCGCCTGGAGGACGATCGAGAGGTGGTAGCAGAAGTCGATCAGCGCGCGGCCCGTGGCCCGCGGGCGCCGCCGCGGGCGGGCCGGCTGCGCCTCGACCAGGAGCAGCTCCGACGCCGCGAGGCGGCGGTCGAGCTCGGAGAGGTCGAGGGCGCTCTCGAAGCCCCGCACCGGCTTCCCGGCGGCGTTCACGGCCTGGAAGGCGAAGCGCGGCATCAGTGCTCCGTGGTGATCCGCGCGATCTCTTCGAGGGAGATGCGGCCCTCGAAGGCCTTCGCGTGGGCCGCGATCCGGAAGGGGACCATGCCGCTCGCCAGCGCCGCCTCCTCGAGCTCGTCGACGGGCGCGCCGCGGCTGATGGACTGGGCGACCTGCGGGGTCACCTCGAGGACCTCGAAGAGGGCTTCGCGGCCGCGGGTCCCGGTGCCGTTGCAGCGGTTGCAGCCCTTGCCGCGGAAGACGCTCCGGCGCTCGTCCGGGTCGATCCCCACGGCGGCGAGCTCCTCCGGGAGTGCCTCGTGGGGCTCCCGGCAGCCCGGGCAGAGCAGCCGCACCAGCCTCTGCGCCACGACCAGGGCGAGGCAGCTCCCGATCAGGAACGACTCGCAGCCCATCTCGAGCAGGCGCGAGACGGTGCGCACCGCGTCGTTGGTGTGGATGGTGGAGAAGACGAGGTGGCCGGTGAGGGAGGCGCGCAGGGCCATGCCGGCGGTCTCCGCGTCCCGCATCTCGCCCACCAGCACGATGTCCGGGTCGTGGCGCAGAATGGCGCGCAGGCCGGCCGCGAAGCTGAGTCCCGCCTTCTCGTGGATCTGGCACTGGGTCACGAGGGGCAGGCCGTACTCGACGGGGTCCTCCAGCGTGATCACCTTGCGGCGGCCCGAGTCCACCGCGCGCAGCAGCGAGTAGAGGGTCGTGGTCTTGCCGCTGCCGGTGGGGCCCGCCGCCAGGATGAGGCCATTCGGCCGCTTGATCGCGCTGGCCAGCCGCTCCTGCTCGCGGGCGCCGAGGCCGATCGTCGCCAGGGTCTTCTGGGTGCCGCTCGTGTCGAGGATGCGGATCACGACGCTCTCGCCGTACACCGCCGGAAAGGTGGAGACGCGCAGGTCCACGCGACGTTTCTGCACCGGGAAGCGGATCTTGCCGTCCTGGGGCAGCCGGGTCTCGGCGATGTCGAGCCCCGAGAGGACCTTGATGCGCGCTACGACGGGATGGAGCAGGGCGCCCGGCAGCGTCGGGGCCAGCACCAGGTCGCCGTCGATGCGGAAGCGCACCCGCACCACCCGCTCGTCGGGCTCGAAGTGGACGTCGGTGGCCTCGCGGCGGATCGCCGCCAGCAGGATCTCGTCGAGGACCGCCACGATGGCGCTCCCGCTGCTCTCCGCCTGGCCGCTCTGCACCTCGGCGACGGCGCGCCGGATGGCCTCCTCGAGGCTCGTCTCGCGCCGCGCCTGGGCCCCGTAGATGCGGTCGATCGCGGCGAAGATCTGGCGCCGGCTGGCGGACACCACGCGCACGAAGAGGTCCGCGGTGCGCTCGAGCTCGTCGATGGCCACGATGTCCGTGGGATTCGCCATCGCGACGACCAGGGTCCCGTCCTCGAGGCGCAGCGGGACGAGCTGGCGGCGGCGCGCCAGATCCTCGGGGACGAGCGGGATCGCCTCCGGGTCCACGGGCGTGCGCTCGAGGTCGTAGTGGTCGACCCCGGTCTGGGACGCGAGGGCGCGGCTGATCGACTCCTCGGTGGCGAGGCCGAGGTCGATCAGGATCGTCCCGAGGCGCCCCCCGGTGCGCTTCTGCTCCGCCAGGGCGATCTCGAGCTGGTGCTCGTTGATCACCCCCGCGTCGACGAGCAGCTCGCCGACCCTGCGCTTCTCCAACCGGGCGCCCTCCTCCCAGCGCCGCCCGCGGCAGGCGGAAAATTCTCGGATTCGCGGGGGTTTATCGGTGCGGCGGGGCGGCGGTCTGAGGCCCGCGCCGGGCGGCGCGCGCGCGGATTCGGGAGCTGGCTGCGGGGGGGGGTCGCGGGGACGGCTGATATGCTCGGCCCCGTGCGATCCGAGGAGCTGGCGATCGGGTTTCTCGCGCAGCCCGCTTCAGGGATTCACCCGGGCGTGGTCTTGATCCACGACGTCTGGGGGCTCTCGGACCACACCCGCGATCTGGCCCGGCGCCTGGCGGGCGAGGGCTTCGCCGTCCTCGCCGTGAACCTCTACCAGCGCAAGGGCGCGCCGCGGATCGAGGATCCGGGGGCCTGGATGCGCGCGCTCTCGGACCCGGAGGCGCTGGCCGACGTGCAGGCCGCCGTGGACCTGCTGGCGGCGCAGCCGGGCTCGCGCGGGCGGAAGGTCGGCGTCACCGGCTTCTGCATGGGGGGGAGCTACGCGCTGCTCGCCGCCTGCGGCTGCCGCGGTCTCGCGGCGGCGGTGCCCTTCTACGGGATCCTCTCCTATGCCCACGGTCTCATGGCCGGTGGCGGCGCCCTCGACCCGGCGAAGAAGCCCCGCGACCCCCTCGCGGCGGCTTCCGACCTGGGCTGTCCGCTGCTGGCCATCTTCGGCGCCGAGGACGAGTTCGTGCCGGCCGCCGACGTGCGCGAGCTCGAGCGGCGCCTGGCCGCCTCGCCCCAGCCGAGCCAGCTGGTGACCTACGCCGGCTGCGGCCACGCCTTCCTCAACGACACCAGGCCCGCCGCCTTCCGCCCCGAGCAGGCCCGGGCCGCCTGGGCCCTGATGGTCGCGTTCTTCCGCAAGGAGCTCTAGGGCGTAGGGCGGGGACGTTCCTTTCGTTCTTTCGTTTCGGGCCACGAGCCGGGTGCGTGGCGGGCTCGGATCGGCCCCGAAACGAAAGAACGAAAGGAACGTCCCCGCCGCTCAGCGGGGGCGGGCGAGGATCAGGGCCAGGGTGCGCTCGCGCGTGGCGAAGCGCGTGACGCTGCAATCCACTGCGATCGCCGCGCCGCTCACGTCGCGCAGGCTGGCGGTGAAGCGGCGGGGCTCGGAGCCCTCGGTCACCGCGTCGAAGTGGGTCCACCAGCCGCTCTGCGAATCCGGCGGGACGAAGGACATGGCGTCCACGCCGAGCAGCGCGTCCCGCGCCAGCCCGAGCAGGGCCCCCGCCGCGGGGTTGGCGTCGACGATGTGCCCCGAGTCGGCGTCCACGGCCAGGAAGGAGTCCGCCACCCGGTCGATGGCGGCCATCACCGCCCGCCGCGAGGTGCGCGGCAGACCCCGCGCGCGCCGGCCGCTGCCCGTGGTGCGCAGGGCGGCGCGGAAGTTCTGCAGGATCGGCGCCAGGGCCCCCTGCACCCGCTCCCGGTGCGGTCCCGCCAGCTCCCCGGCGGCCTCCGCCCAGGCCTCCAGGAGCGCCGACACGCGGCGCTCGTTGAAGCGCAGGCCGTCGAGGGCGGGCGCCGCGGCCTGGCCGCGCTGGAGGCTCGCGGCGGCGAAGGAGCGGAAGCGGCGCAGCACCTCCACCTCGGCGGCGCCCGCGCCCGGCGCGGCGGGGCCCAGGCGCTCTTCCATCTGCCGCTCGATGGGCTGGCGCCGGGAGACCAGCCAGGTCGCGATCTCCCGATCGGCGATCTCGCAGGCCCCGCGGGCCCCGTTCCCGGGCTCGCGGGCCTCCGGCTCGCGCTCCCCCGTCTCCCCCACGGCTCCGAGTCTACGAGAAGACGGCCGGCGACGCCCGTGCGGGGCGCCTCAATGCCCCGCCCCGAGCTGCCGATGAGGGGGCGGATGAGCGAAGGGTCGCTGCCGCACCGGATCCTCGTGACCCACGCCCAGCCGGAGGCGCTGGCGCCCATGACGCGCCTGATCCTGAGCCGGCTCGGCTACGCCATCCTCACGCCGGAGGAGTTCGCGCCCCTGGCGCAGACCCTCGAGCGCGGCCGCCCGGACCTGCGCATCGTGGACGAGCGCAGCCTGCTGGAGGTGCCGGAGGACGATCCGGCCGTGCCGCTCGTCGTGCTCACCGGGCGCCACGGGGTCACCGGGGCCGACCCGCGCGTGGTGGGCGCCGTGCGGCGCCCGGCCGGGCTCCACGAGCTCTACCGCCTGCTCCAGCAGGTGCTCGAGGACAAGCCCCGCAGCACGCCGCGGATCCCCACCCACCTCGCCGCGCGCTGCCGGCGCCAGGGCAAGGACTGGACCGGCGCCGTGCTCTCGCTCTCGGAGAACGGCTGCCTCCTGCGCAGCCCCGAGCCCCTCGCCCTCGGCTCGCGCCTGGGCCTGAGCTTCGAGCTGCCCCTCTCGGGCCGGCTCGAGCTCGACGGCGAGGTGGCCTACCAGCTGGTACCCGACGCGGGCGTGATCTTCCACGCCACCGCGCCCTCCCACCGCGCCGCCATCGCGCGCTTCGTGACCCAGACGCTGGTGGCGCCCACCCCGTCGCCCTCCTGACCGCCCGAAGGCGAGCGCCCGGCCGCGGGCGCACTAGACTCCCGGCCGGCCCATGGGCGACCCCGGCGCGCTCGACCTCTTCGCCCCGACTCCGGAGCACGCGCTCCTCGCCGACACGCTGCGGGAGTTCGTGGCCCGGGAGGTCGAGCCCCAGGCGGCGGAGCACGACCGCAGCGAGACCTTCAACCTCGCCCTCTTCGCGCGCGCCGGCCAGCTGGGCCTGCTCGGCCCCACGCTTGCCGAGGAGCACGGCGGCGCGGGCCTCGACGCCACCGCCGCCGTCCAGATCCTGGAGGCGCTCTCCACGGCGGACCCGGGCTTCGCCCTCTCCGTGCTGGCGCACTCGGTGCTCTTTGCCCAGAACGTGAACGCCAACGGGAGCGAGGAGCAGCGGCGCCGCGTGCTGCCCCGGGCGGCCTCGGGCGAGTGGATCGGCGGGATGTGCATGACCGAGCCCGGCGCGGGCACCGACGTGCTCGCCATGCGCACGCGCGCCCGCCGGGAGGGCGACGGCTACGTGCTCGACGGCACCAAGACCTTCATCACGAACGGCGGCGTCGACGAGACGACCCTGGGAGACGCCTTCGTCGTGTACGCCGTCACCGGCGCGCGGAGCCTGTCCTCCTTCCTGGTCGAGAAGGGCATGCCGGGCTTCCGCCTGGGCCAGAAGTGGAAGGACAAGCTCGGCATGCGCGCCTCCTTCACGGCGGAGCTCGTCTTCGAGGGCGTGCGCGTGCCCGCCGCGAACCGCCTGGGCCGGGAGGGCGAGGGAACCCTCGGCATGATGCGCAACCTCGAGATCGAGCGCCTGACCCTCGCGGCCATGTCGGTGGGGATCGCGCAGCGCTGCGTGCTCTCCATGATCTCCTACGCCAACGAGCGCAAGAGCTTCGGCGTCCCGATCCGCGAGCACGGGCAGGTGCAGCGCTACATCGCCGAGAGCTTCGCCGAGTACCGGGCCGCGCGAACCTACGTCTACGACATTGCGCGCCGCCTCGACCTGCGGAGCGCCGGCCAGCGCGTCGACGCCGACGCCGCCAAGCTCTTCGCCGCCCAGGTGGGCAAGCGCGCCGCCGACGCCGCCATCCAGGTGCTGGGCGGCTACGGCTACATGGGGGAGTACGTGGTCGAGCGCCTGTGGCGCGACGCCAAGCTGCTCGAGATCGGCGGCGGGACCCTCGAGGCCCACCACAAGAACCTCACCAAGGACCTCTCCCGCGATCCGTCGCGCGTGCTCTAGACACGCGAACGCCGCTCGCACTCAGCGCGGCGCGCCGCCGCCCCCGCCGCCTCGCTCGAGCTCGTTCCAGCGGGCGTAGGCGGCGCTGGCCTCCTCGTCGAAGCCCAGCGCGTCGGCGGTGAGCGCCAGGCCCGAGACGGCGCGCAGGTCGTCGGGCGCGAGCTCGCTGGCGCGCCGGTAGGCCACGTAGGCGTCCTGCAGGTTCTCGCGGCTCCGCTCCATGCCGGCCAGGTCCAGCCAGAGATCGGGGTTCTCGGGGGCCTGCTCGAGCGCCTCCTCCAGGTGCAGGATTCCCCGCGGCAGGTCCCCGGCCAGCCACTGGATGCGGGCCGCCTCGCGGCGCAGCTCCGGGTCGAGGGGCTCGCGCGCCACCGCCTGCTCGATCTCGCTGACGGCTTCCGGGAAGCGGCCCTCCGCGGCCAGCGCGCGCGCCTCGGCGCCCGAGTCCTCGCGCAGGGCCGGCGCAGCGCAGCCGATCGCGCCGGCCAGGGCGAGGGCGGTGAGGAGATGGAGCCGGGTCATGGGGATCCCCGCCCGGGATTGTCGCGTCGCTCGCGCGGCGTGGGAAGGCCCCGCCGCGCGCGGCCTGCGATACGTTCGAGGCCGGGAGCCGGCCGAGGGCGCGGCCGCCCCGGGTGGCATCCCGCTGGAGTCGCCATGGAATCGCTGGGCCGGCCCCTGATCCTCCTGGGAGCGGTGCTCATCGCCTTGGGCCTCCTGCTCCAGCTCGGCCCCCAGCTCCCGCTCCTCGGGCGCCTCCCCGGAGACCTTCGCATCGAGCGCCCGGGCTTCCGCCTCTACGTCCCCCTCACCACGAGTCTCCTCGTGAGCCTCGCCCTCTCGGCCCTGCTCTGGCTCCTCGGGCGCCTGCGCTAGGTCGGGACGGGGGGGCCCGGGCCAGGGGGCCGGGAAGCCCGAGAGGCCCAGGAAGGGCCGGGGATCTGCCGGGATCGCGATCCTGGGGTTGTCCGCCGCGGCCTGCTCGTCGGTGCTCGAGATCCAGCTGGTTCCCTATCCCGAGTCGGCGGGCTTGCTGCCCCGGGCGCCGGACTGCCCCGCGGAGGTCCTGGTCGAGAACCTGGCGGAAGACGGGTCGGTGCCGGCGTCCTGCTTCGAGGTGGGCGATGTCTTCGTCGGGGATACCGGGTTCTCGATCCGCTGTGGGCAGGATCGCGTGCTGCGCGAGGTCCGGGCGCAAGCCTGCCAGCTCGGTGCAGACCTGGCTCGGGTCCGGCGGGTTCCCGACGCCCAGTCCAGCTGTTTACAGGCTCGGGCGATCCCCCGCCGTCCCCGGGTCCGTAGCGCGCCGGCTCCTCAGGAGCGCTCGCGCTCCAGGCGTTCGATCACGGAGCGCACCACCAGGGGCCAGGCGATGGTGGCGTCGGCGTAGACCTCGGCGAAGCGGCCGCCCTCGGACTCGGGCACGAACTTCCCCCAGGACACGCCCTCGCTGTAGCTGCAGCCCGAGAGGCCGCCCCAGTGGTCGGGCTCCGGGCAGATCCGGACCGCGTACTTGTAGCGCCGCACCGGCTCGGGAACCTTCAGGCGGGTGCGCTGGATCTCCAGGTAGGGCCCCACCTGCTGCGCCCAGTTGCGGGGCACGCCGCCCCCGATCGTGAAGATCCCGAGGATCTCGTGGCGGCGGATCCGGTCCGTGAAGTCGTCGAGGTCGAGAAAGGGGTCGAAGGGCAGGCGCGGCCGGCCCGAGCGGGTGCGGACCTTGTTGAAGATCGAGACGTCGAGCCCGAGCTCGGAGTCGGTGAAGGCGGGCACGTAGACCGGGACGCCCGCCCGGGCCGCGCTCTTCAGGATGGCGCGACCGGGGGCCTCCTTGGCGAGGTGGCGACCCAGCCGCTCGCACACGAAGCGGCTCGAGAGCACCGTGTCGTCGGGGAGGTCGCCGAGCGCCTTCTGGAGCAGGCGCTCCACGTCGTCGAGGTTCTGCTCGAGCTCGATCGTGTCGTAGACGCGGTTGTAGCCCTTCTCGTAGAGCTCCTCGTCGCGCATGGCGGCGCGGTGCTTGAAGTGAAGCATCCCGGCCCCCTCCGAGAGGCCGTGGGTCATGAGGGCGCCGGTGCTCACGACGGCGTGCACCCAGCCCCGGTCGATCATCTCGCACACGACGAGCCCCTGCTTCGCGATGGTCATGGCGCCGGAGATCGTGAGGACCCGGAAGCAGTCGGGGTCCCGCACCATCGCCTCGAGCACGTCGGCGGCCTCGCCCAGGCGCCGGCCTCCGAAGGCGGTCCGGCTCATGGCGCGCACCAGCGCGTCGACGCTGGTGGTGGCGCTCGGGTCGAGGGGCAGGAGGGCCTCGAGGCCGTCCTCGTGGCCGCGGGCGTACTGGCTTCCGTCGCGCTTCTTGGCCATTCAGGGGAGACCTCCCGGCGCCGTCTCGAGGGGAGCGAGCGCTTCGGGCTCCAGCACCGGGAGCGAGCAGCGGACACCCCGACAGACCCAGGCGGTGGCGCGCCCGCCGGGCGGCTCCCGCCCGGCCAGCCAGCTCGGGTCGAGACCCGGCGGGGGGGCCGCGCCCGGCGCCGCCACCACCACGGAATCCTCGGGACCGAGCACGCGCCGCGCCCGGTCGGCCAGCGCCAGCGTCTTCGGGTCCTCCGGGCGCCCCACGACCAGCGCCAGCGAGGGCCCGCGCTCGGAGAGGAGCGCCGCCCGCGCGAGGGTGGGGAAGGTCTCCGGCGCCCGCTCCAGGGCGGCCGCATGGCTCGCGAGCACGCGCTCGGCGATGCGGCGCAGATCGGCGCGGCCCGCGATCCCCGCGAGGCGCAGGAGGCCGAGCGCCGCCAGGCCCGTCGAGTGGGGCGTCGCGCCGTCGTGGTCCGCGCGCGGGCGCTGCACCAGGGGCTCCCCGTCCGAGGGCGCGAAGAAGAGGTCGCCCTCCCCCTCCTCGAAGAAGCGCGTGGCCACGGCGTCGGCCAGGGCGAGCGCCGCGCTGAGGAAGCGGTCGCCGGCGCCCGCCCGGTGGAGGTCGAGGCAGGCCTCGAGGAGGCAGGCGTGGTCGTCGAGGAAGGCCGGGATCCGCGCGCGACCCTCGTCGTAGACCCGGAGCAGCCGCTCCTGCTCGTCACGCAGCCGGGAGAGCACGAAATCGGCGGTGGCGCTGGCCGCGCGCAGCAGGTCCGGGTCGTGAAGCAGGCTCCCGGCGCGGGCCAGGCCCGAGATCGCGAGCCCGTTCCAGGCGGCCACCCGCTTGCGGTCGGTGGCGGGCGCCGCGCGCTTCTCGCGCGCCGCGCGCAGGGCCAGGCGCAGAGCCGCGAGCTCCTCGCGCGGCTCGCGGGCGCGATCGTGGAGCACCGTCGTCCCGCCCTCGAAGTTGCCGCGCTCGCTCACGCCGTAGGCGGCGCAGAAGGCGGCGGCGCGCTCGGGACCGAGCACTGCCTCCACCTGCGCGGGGGTCCAGACGTAGAAGGTGCCCTCGCTGCCCTCGCTGTCCGCGTCCTGGCTGGCGAAGAAGCCGCCGTCGGAAGCCGCCATCTCCCGGAGGAGGTAGGCGGCGGTCTCGCGCACGGGCCACAAGAGATCGTCGTCGGTGCCGCCGCTCCGGCGCCAGGCCTCGGCGTAGACGCGCAGGAGCTGGCCCTGGTCGTAGAGCATCTTCTCGAAGTGCGGCACCCGCCACTGGGCGTCGACGCTGTAGCGGTGGAAGCCGCCCCCGAGCTGGTCGTAGACGCCGCCCCGCGCCATCTCGCGGCAGGTGCGCAGCACGTGGTCGCGGGCCTCGCGGCCCTTGCGGGCGGGGAGCACGTCCTCGGCGGCCAGCAGGAGCTCCAGGTAGCAGGGCGTCGGGAACTTGGGTGCGCTGCCGAAGCCTCCCCGCTCCGGGTCCGCGCGCTGGAGCAGCCGCAGCGCGGCCCGGGCGGCGCTGCCCGCGCCGGGCGCGGTGCCGGCGCCACCCCCCACGCCGGCGGGGCGCTCCCGCAGCACCGCCAGGATCCGGTCCGACACCTCGCGCACCTCCGGGCGCCGGTTGCGCCAGGCCTCGTGCACGCCGCGCAGCACCTGCTGGAAGGAGGGGAGCCCATGGCGCGGCTCCGGCGGGTAGTAGGTGCCGCCGTGGAAGGGCTCCCCCGCCGGCGTGCAGAAGACCGTGAGCGGCCAGCCGCCGTGGCCGGTGAGGCCCGTCACCGTGTCCATGTAGATCTGGTCCAGATCCGGGCGCTCCTCGCGGTCCACCTTCACGCTCACGAAGAGCTCGTTCATGAGCGCCGCCGTCTCCGGGTCCTCGAAGGACTCGTGCTCCATGACGTGGCACCAGTGGCAGGCGCTGTAGCCGATCGAGAGGAGCAGCGGCTTGTCCTCGCGACGGGCCCTCTCGAGCGCCTCGGGGCCCCAGGGATACCAGTCGACCGGGTTGTGCTGGTGCTGTCGCAGGTAGGCGCTCGTCTCGCTCGCAAGCCGGTTCGCAGGGCGCTCCGGGGTGGCGTGGCCCGGACCGCTCGGGCGCTCGCTCGCGCGCTCGGACAAGGGGGGTCTCCCGTCGCTGGGGAAAAGCCGTAACCTAACCGAACGGCGCGCCGAGTCCACCGGAGGGCCGCGAGCCCGATGCGCCGGCGCCGCCCGGCGCGAGGTGAGGTGCCGTGATCGACGTGGTGCTCCAGCCCGGCCGCGAGCGCTCGCTGCGCCGCCGCCACCCCTGGGTCCTCTCCGGGGCGGTCGCGCGCGTCGAGGGAGCGGCGGAGCCCGGCGCCGAGGTGTGCGTGCGCGCCGCGGGCGGCGAGGTCCTGGGCTTCGGCCACCTCTCGCCGAGCTCGAGGATCCGCGTGCGGCTCTTCGCCCTGGGCAAGGAGCCCCCGGCGCCGGACTGGATCGGGGAGCGCATCGCTCGGGCGGTCCGGCGCCGCGCGGAGAGCCCGCTCCTCCCGCCGACCGACGCGCTGCGGCTCGTGAATGCCGAGGGCGACGACCTCCCGGGCCTCGTCGTCGACCGCTACGCGGAGACCGTCGTCGTGAAGCTCACGGGGGCCGGCATGGCGCTGCGGCGCGAGGCGGTGGCGAGCGCGCTGCGCGAGGCCACGGGCGCCGCCGCGGGATTCGAGCGCGCGGACCCCGTGGCGGCGCGCCGCGAGGGGCTCCCCGCCCGGCAGGGGCCGCTCTGGGGCGCGCCGCCCGGGGGCGCGGTCCTGGTCCGCGAGCGCGAGCGGCTCTACCGCGTCGACCTCCTCTCCGGCCAGAAGACGGGCTTCTACC
>Ga0187892_10005959_pt1 | contig 18589 bp, 15 predicted proteins | sample MA1701073metaG_FD_139345 | JGI IMG/M metagenome (GOLD analysis project Ga0187892, IMG submission 139345) | Bio-ooze microbial communities from a basaltic lava cave in the Kipuka Kanohina Cave System on the Island of Hawaii, USA - MA170107-3 metaG ...
AATCGCTCTCGATCATGAACCGCCCGTCCGACCACGGCACGCGGCCCATCCCGGTGATGATCGGCGTGCGGTTGCGGAAGTAAGCGAAGTATGCGCTCGCCGCTCACGCATTCCGCCGAGACGCACCCGCCCGTAACGCGCGTTCGCGGAACTTTCGCGGTGTGACACCCGTGAGTTGGCGGAAGAGCCGGGAAAACTTGAACTGGTTCGGGATGCCGACCATGGCGGCGACCTCGGCCATGGGATGATTGCTCGCGACGAGGACGCGCCGGGCTTTCTCGATTCGATACGCGTCCAGATACTTCATCAATGGCATGCCGGTTTCCCGTCGGAACGTCCGCGCGAAGTGGAACTGGCTCAGCCCGGACACGCTGCAAAGCTGTTTGAACGTCAGCGGCGGGTCCGCCACGTAGAACCGCGCGATGTAGCGGATTGCATCGCGCACGGGTTGGGAAAGCACGCCCATCCGGCGGGGCAGCTTGACGAGGTCGATCTCCAGCGCTTCTTCCTCGGGACGGCTCGCGAGCAACTCGGCCAACAACAACCGCGCCACGCCGTCCACGCGCGCTTCGAACGCCGTGGGATGCGAGCGGTACAGCGCCAACAACTCGTTGAACCGCCTCTCGAACTGCCGCCGGTCGGCCACGTCGAACACCGGTTGACGGTCCGCTCCAAGCCGGGCGAGGAGATGCGGCGCGTCTCTGCCGCTCAAGACCAGCCACCAATTGTCCGCCGGCAACGTCGTGTCGTTGCCGTACACGACCGGTATGCGCAGGTCCACCAGGATCAACTGGCCATCGCGCACCCGATGGGTCTGGTTGCGAATGCGGTGCCACATTTCGCCGCGGCGGATGTAGTTGAGCAGCCAGCGGTCTTCGTGGTCGTGCTGGTGACGGAACCCCGCCGGCGTTTTCGTCCGCCCGATGGACGGCACGTACAACCAGAAATCCTGGGCGAACGTGCTCGGCTCGTGAAAGTACTCGACGCCGAGGCTCGCTCGACCGCCGCGCCAGTATCGTTCGGGAACCCGGAACCGCGCCATGACGCGGACGTTAATCGCTTCCGAGGCCGCGAGCAAATCGAAAGCGGAAACATGGTGCGCAATGGAAGGCAAAAACTGAGCAAGGATTCCGCCTTTCCTTGCGGTTGCGTCCTGCGGAGAATGCGTGCCGATTCATAGAAGGAGTTCGCATGAAACACATCAGCTATTCGGCTCGGCGGTGGTTCTCGATCGCACTCGTCGTTGGTTCCATTCTCACAACCGGCTCGGTCCAGCCTGTCCTGGCTCAGTACATATTCATCGACCGGTTCGACGCCGATTCGGTTGGCGCATTCCCGTCCACGTGGACCGCCGACACGATCGGATCGAGCGCCAAGATTTACGTCACCAACGGCATCCCGGCGGTGCCCTCCGTCCCCAACTCGTTCCAAATCTCGAACCTGAGCACCAACGAGCATTTCGCGATGCATCGGTCGTTCCCGACCTACAGTCTGAACACCGTCTCGCAACTGGTGGTGAACTACAGCATCAACGTGACCACGATCCCGCAGGACGGCAGCCTGGGGTTCTCGATGATGCCCGCCAACTCCACGGCGGGTGAGGAGACCTTCGCCGCACTCCGTGCGTACAAGGGCAGCGCAGCCAACACGTGGGCCATTCAGAACTATTATGACGGGCTGGTAGCCAACAATCTGGCCCTGAGCAACTGGTACAAGCTGCGGCTCGAAATCGATCCCAGCTCGACCAACGCGCAGAACGGTGTCGTCCGATGGTTTCTCAACGACAGCTTCGTCCACTCGGAGAACTTCGTCGTCCCCTCGATCACCCGCACGAACTTGGACAGCTTTGTAGTACGGGACACCTTCCCCACGTTTATTCCGCACTCCGTGACGACGTTTCATCTCGACAATGTGTTCATCTTCGCCGAGGTCCCCGAGCCGTCGGCGCTGATGCTGTTGGTCCCTGGCGCCCTGCTCTTCGCGTTGCGCCGGTCTCGAAGCCGGTAATCCGCGAGTTCCGAGGTTCCGACCAGACTTGACCTTCTGCGGTCTGATCGAGTCAGATTCCGATCATGAGTTCGGAATCCGCGAGTTCCATCGTCCTCGACAACGCCATCCTCTGGCCCGGCGACGGTCGGGAGTTTGCCGGGCACATCGTCGTCCGCGATGGCCGCATCGAAACCGTCGGCGAAGGGAGGTTTGTAGTCCCGCCTTCCGGCGGAATCCCCGGCCTCGCCCGAAAGTCAGCGCCGCCTGAAAGCGGTACCACGAGCATCGTCGATCTCGGCGGCGCGTTCCTTTCGCCCGGCCTGATCGATCCCATGCTCCTGGGCGGGTTCGGTTGCAGCGTGCTGCGGGAAGGCCCCGGCCCCATCCTGCAACAAGCGGCGCGCATCGGTGTGACAAGCGCGTTGTTCTGCGGCGGCACGGTCGGGTGGGCCAGGAACGTCGCGTATGCCCGCCGCATTCGCGAGGAAATGCGCGACCCCGCCCCGAACGCCGCGCGGCTGTTTGGCTGGTATCCGGAAGGCCCGTTCCTCGACCCGAAAAATACCGCCGCGTTGCCCGAGCATGCGATGCCGCCGACGCGCGAGAACGTCCGCCGCATGCTCGACGAAATTGGCGACACGTTTCCGTTGATCAACGTCTCGCCCGGTCTCGAGGGCGATGTGGAAGCGATCCGCGCGTTTATCGCTGCCGGCAAGGTCGTTTCGATGGCGCATTCCGCCGCGTCGGTCGAACAGATCGGTCGCTGTCTCGAAGCGGGCACATCGGTCCTCGGCCATTTCAACTGCAACAATCGCGGACGATTCGACGACGAGAAACGCCGCGTGCCGACCATCGAAGAAGTCGCGCTCACCGACGATCGCATTCGATTCATCCACGTGATCTGCGACGGCGTTCACACCCACGACGTGCTGGTGCGACTTTGCTTGCGCGCGCGGGGGATCGAGCATGTCTGTGTCGTGACCGACGCGCAGCCGCAGGCCGGTTGCGCCGACGGGCCGTTCCCGGCGGACGACGGGCGGACGTTCGTGAAGGCCGGCTCCGTCGCGCGCACGACCGAGGGCCGGCTGGTTGGCAGCACATGGATGTTGCCCGACCAGTTTCGCCATTTCGTCCGTTCGAGTGGCATGCCCCCGCGCCAGGCAATCCGCGCCGTGACACTCAACCCGGCCACCTCGCTGGGCCTGCAAGAAAAGCTCGGCGTCATCGCGACGGGACGGCTGGCTGATGTGGCAGCGTGGGACCGTTCCTTGCGAATCCAGCGTGTGTGGCTCGGCGGCCGGGAGGTTTCCGGAATTTCCGCACTTTGCGAAGTGAAGTTGTGAACGCTGAAGCCCGCTCGCAGGTTCAAGCTGGCGCGACAACGCCGGGCACGCCGCACTGGATCAGCATGTGACGCGCTTTTTCCCGAAACCGCTCCCGCACGTCGCGCGTCGGCGGGCGACAGCGGCTCGAACCGAGTCCCACGAGTTCCATGCAGAGCTTGTCCAGATAGCCATCGCCGCCGGTGTATTGTTCCATCTCGGCCCACAACATCAGGAAAGGCAACGCGACGCGCACCATCTCGCGCTGGGCCTCCTCATACTTTCTCTCCTCCAATAGCTTCCACAACCGCACGCCCCACGCCGGCCAATGATTGCATACATGGAGTTCGATCGCGCGCGCGCCGAGGATGTGGCTGGTCACGTACCGATTCTGGTTATCCATGATGCTCACGCGGCTGCTGAACCGTGAGACGACTTGCTCGAATACCATTCGTCCCGTGTCAGGCACGGACCATTTCAGGCCGACGAAGTTGGGAAACGCGAGCAGGCGCTCGACGAGCTCGGGCGGGAGACCACAACTGGTCCAGTAGGTGTTATAGACGATGATGCCGATGTTCGCCGCTTCGGCCGCCGCTTGCACGTATTCGTAGAAGTCCTCCTGTGTGTGGTTGAAATAGAAAGGCGCCGACACCTGAATGTAGTCCGCGCCAAGCCGTTCCGCGGCGCCCGCCAGGGCGATCAGTTCGCGCGTGCTGGTCGTTTGCGCGCCCATCGCTACCGGCACTTTTCCGTCCGCGGCTTCGACGACGGTTTCCGCCACGCGAAGTCGCTCCTCGAACGTGAGCGTGGAGAAATCGCCCGCCGCGCCGCCCGCGAGCAGGACGCCCGTGCCGGTTTGGATGCCGCCCTCGCGAACGAACCGCACGTGCCGGCGAACGGCGTCGAGGTCCAGTTCCAGGTCGTCGTCGCGGAACATGGTTGGAATGGTGACGTAACAGCCCGTTAACCGATTGCGCAGAGCGGTGGTGTTCATTCGATCCAAAAGGAGTAAAGTTTCCCGCGCGTCAGGTGAAATCGAAATCGCACCGGTTGGCCGGCAAAGGCCGAGAGGTCGTCGTGCAGTTCCAGTTTGGTGTTGTTGCCGCAAACCGCCCCGGCTGCGAGAGGCCGGTGAGCCGCAATCGCCTCCATGCGGAGTTCGCCATCCAGATTCACAAACAGGCGGCTGCCGCGAAACGAGACCGGCCGGGTCGTGAGCGTGCCGCCGTGGCCACCGGCATCCATCGAGGCGAAACCGTCCCGGCGCAGCGTCGCCAGCCCGGTCCGATAGATTCTTCGACCGTTCTTCAGTCCGCGGGCGCCGACGTAGAAGTGCAACCGGTCGCCGATGCGCACGCAGCAACCTCCAGCCGATTGGAGGTAGGCGTAATTCCAGTCGCCAGGATTTTCGGAAACGGACACGAAGGGCTGCCGGCATGGGCGATGCCAATGGAAACCGTCGCGGCTGAACCCGAGGCAAAGATCGTTCGTCTTCGTTCCGTCGGCTCGCGCGCCGCGCATGATGCTGAAGAGCCCGAGCAACACACTTTCGTGAGCGACGGCGTCGAGGTTGTAGAGTTGCGGCTGGGCTTTCGTGTCGGGACGCGCCGGGTCGAGTTTGTCCGCGCACGTCCACAACGGCAATTCGTCGAGCTTCCAGTTCGTAGCCCGACTGAAGTCGGCACTACAAACGCACTCGTGGTAACGGCGCGCGCGGACGATCGGCTCCGGCAGCATCTCGCGCACGCTGAAAACCCACACGTTGCGGAATGGGTTGCGGAACACGGTGGTGCGATCCACACACGTGCCGGTCTTTGCCGCGACATCGCTCCAGTGGATGCCGTCGGCCGAGAAATGGATCAGCAGCGGTCCGTAGGAAGTGGGCGTGGGCGCGACCCGGAACATCTTGTAGCGCCGTGGCCCGTCCGGTTCTTCGGAATCGAGCCAAACGGTGTTGGAATCCCGCGGCTCGCGAAGGACGATATTCGTGCCGGGCACGATATCGAGCGACGGTCTCTCCCATCGCAGCCCGTCCTCCGAGGTCGCGTAGCACGTGGATTGAAACAGCCCACCCATGTACCACATCTGGAACAGCCGCTGCGGGGGGTCGTACCACACACCGTCGCTGAACGTCATCGCGGCGGGCGCATCGCCGTGCTGTTCCCACGGCCAGTCGGGTTCGAGCGCCGGGCTGGATTGTACTTCCGCCGCATGAAACGTCCGCCGCAACGTCGTGTGTTCGATCAGGAAGTCATCCACGAACAATTGTCGGCCGACATCAATCGGGATCACCTCGGGCGGCGAAACGAGATACGGCGGTGTCGGAGCCGGATCGAGCGTCAGCGTCGCCTTGGTCGGCGGCCAACCGCCGGGCAGCCGAATGCCGTTGTGGAGGACTTCGCCGGTCATGCGCTGCACTCACTTGCGTCGAACGTCTGTAAATCGGAGTCGAGCGCCGCCAATTGCAATGCCGCAAAGTCCGCGTCGTCCAGCTTGAGGTCCTTGAAATAGACGAGGACCTGACCCTGACGGGCGAGCGTTTGCTGAAGTCTGCGAACGTCCACTTTGCGCACGCTCGTTCTGTCGGCGAGGGCTTGGGCCGCCGCGACGCCTGCCGCCTGGCCCAAGGCCATCCAGACCGGTTCCATGCGCAATGCGGAGAACGCGACGTGCGAGGCCGAGGCCGCCACGGGCACGAGCACGCCCTCGACCGTGGCCGGCACCATGCAACGATACGGAACGGTCGCGGGACGGTTGAGCGCGCGCAGTTTGTTGCGATACCAAATCGCGCCTTCCAACAACTCGAAGCCATCGTCGGCGCGAGCAATCGCGTCGCGGCACCGGTTCCGGCACGGGTGCGAGTCAAAGTTGTGTTCGCAGATGGCAATCGAATCGCGATGGATGCGCGGCCGTTCCCGTCCCGGCGGCGCGAGACAATCGCGTTCGGTCAGCACGTGCTCGCCGATGATCCGTCGCGCGGCGCGGACGTAGAGTTGCCAGGGGAAATGGCCTTCGTTTGGATACTCGTCGCGCGCCAGACCGAAACAGCGCGCTTCTTGTTGCAAAATGTACGGCACGGCGGGGTCGTGCTGGAGAAAATGCCAGAAACCCTCCGTGTATTCCCGGTACAAACGGAACAAATCCTCGCGCCGCCCCCAATCGCCCTCGGGCCAGTCGCGGTTGAGTTCCGCCAGGTTCATGCTGGTCAACGCTTCGATGTGGCCGTTCGCGCAATGCTTCCGATTCGGGAGCGGGTTGAGCCAGACGATCTCGCGCAGGTTGCGCACGCGCCCGACCTCGAAATCCTTCAGCAGCCCCCGATACAGGGAGACGAATTCCTTGTACGACGCCGGGCGCGGGAACGGCACGCGCGCCTTCGGATCGTCCGTGAGCGTCAGCCGAAAACAATAAGCCTGGATGAAATCGCTCGGCTCGCCGGTGCTTGCCGTCAGGATTTTCTGCTGGTTGAACCGCCAATCGAAGAAGATGTGCCCGGCCAGTTGCTCGCCGTATTCGCTTCGGCCCTCGCGTCCGACTCGATGCCTTGCGCCTGCCGGGGCCGCGAGGTCCCCCTCGTACGTGCCGTCGATTGCCACCGCGTGCTCGATGCGGATGCGCTGCCGGGTGTCGCGATTCCAGTAGATCGAGGCGGTGACGCAGTCATTGTCGCGGACGACTTCGGCCAGTTCGTGGCGCTTGAGCGCGGTGAGGCGCGGCTGGGCGCGGAGCAGGTCGTCGAAGACTCGCTCGGCGACGCGTGGCTCGGGAAAGCGGGCGTCGTAGGTGAGGCGGAGTTCCTCGGAATCCGGGCCGTGTTTGTCCGCGTAATGCTCGCGCACCCCCGCGAGAAACTCCTGAAAAATCCCCGCCTACGGCGTTTGGGCGCAGCACATCAATCACGCCCAGGCCGGACGACACCATCCCCCCAAAGTGATCGCCGCGTTCGAGAAGAACCGTTTCACATCCCCCGCGCGCGGCCGCGATGGCCGCCGCGATGCCGCCGGCCGTCCCGCCATACACAAGGACAGGTTTGCGGATGGCACTGAATGGAGTGGGATGGGCTGAAGTCATTAAGTTGTTTGCCCGGTGATGCAGACGGAGCTTTTGATCGCCCCGCGCCTATAATCGTTAATCTTTTTAGATAAACGATAATCCGCATTGTATGAATGCAGGTTCCGCTGTCAACCTTGCAAATTCAGCGTAAGCCGGCGTGGGCCGGCGTGGCCAACAGGTCGGACCCGTTCGGAGTGCTCATTTCATTTGCCGCACCAACGCAAGTACTGACCTCCGGCTCGGTCGTGCAGTGACAATTCCACGTTGCAAGTTGCACACCCGGTTGCTTTCCTCTCGGCAATTCATGAGCGCGCAAACTCGCGTCTTGGTGACCGGCGCCGCCGGGCGGATCGCGTCGCGGGTGATTCCGCTTCTCGGGAAACCATTCGATCTTCGGTTGACGGATTCGCAGCCCGTGACCGCGCCGCCGTTTCCCTTCGAGCGCGCGGACCTGCTCGAATCGGAGCAGGTCGCAAGGGTGACAAGGGGTGTGGATGCAATCGTGCATCTCGCCATCGCATCGAGAAGCAATTTCAAATTCGGCCGCGCGGCGTTGACGGACAAAGAGGAGCGAGAGGAACACTCCTTTCACCTCGAAAGCATCGACGTCAACGTCAAAGGCACGTGCAACCTGTTCCGCGCAGCGACGCTGGCGGGCGTTGGACAAATAGTTTACGTGAGCAGCCTCACCGTCGTGCTCGGCAATCCACCGCCCGATTGGCTTACAGAGGGGATGCCGGTTCGTCCGCTCGGCGTGTATGGGTGCACAAAGCTTTTCGGCGAGCAATTGGGAGAATTCTACGCGCGCGAACGCGGACTGCGCGTCGTTTGCTTGCGACTCGGTCAGCCGTACCCGTTTGGGATACCGCACGAGAAGGAGAGGAAATTCACACCGAGCGGCCGGGGCACTTTGCTGGGTTTCGAGGACATCGCCCAAGCTATCGAGTGCGCTCTCTGCGCGACGCACATTCAGTTCGGCGTCTATCACATCGTCTCCGAGTCTCCCTGGCGGAAGGTGGATATCGCCGCCGCCGCGCGCGACCTGGGTTACGTGCCGCGCCAGTTCTGCGATGAAAACGGCAACATGGTGCCGAACCCGGGGCGCGCGCCGGCATGAGCGCGAGCAGCCCCTTCCGCGTCGCGGCCATTGCCACGGTGTACCGGCCGTTGAGCCACGCTGACGTGATGCTGACGCGCTGGTTGGAACCGCTGCCAGGCGACGCCGCGTGGGGCTGGAACCGGCCAAGAACAACGATCGGCTCGCTGTTCGTCGAGCAGTTCCCGCCCAACGACCTCGCCCGAGCGATGTGCGCCAAACACGGCGTGCCGTTGTTCCCCACGGTCCGCGAGGCGCTCACGCTCGGGGGGAAGCATCTCGCGGTCGATGGCGTCCTGTTGATCGGCGAACACGGCGATTATCCGCTCAATGAGCACGGCCAGAAACTCTATCCGCGGAAGGAATTGTTCGATCAAATCGTCGAGGTGTTCCGTCGCGAGGGCCGCGTGGCGCCGCTTTTTTTCGACAAGCATCTCTCGTGGAACTTCGACTGGGCGCTGGAAATCTTCGAGACCGTTCGTGGGATGGGCATTCCGTGTTTGGCCGGCACGTCGCTCACCCATTGTCACCTTGATCCACCGCTCGAATGGTCCGATGGCGGCGAAATCGAGGAAGCCGTCTCCGTGTTCTGCGGCCCGGTCGAGTCCTACGGCTATCACAGCATCGAGCTGGCCCAGTCGATCATCGAACGGCGGCGAGGCGGGGAGACCGGCATGCGCAGCGTCCGCGCGTTCCGAGGCGAGAGCGTTTGGCGGGCCTTGGATGCCGGGGCGTGGTCGGCGGAATTGATGCAGGCGGCCATCGCCGCCGGGCGCGAGCCGGCGCCGGGCGATTATCACGCCAACTGCCGCGCCAACCCCGATCCGCCCGTGGCGTTCTGTTTCGAGCACGAGGACGGACTGCGCGTTACGCACGTGCTGATGGCGGGACACGTGCGGGATTATAGTTTTGCGCTGCGGACAAAACCGGGCGGACAAATCCACGCGGCTCGCGTAGTCACCGGCGACCAGGAAAACTTCTACGCCAGCTTTGCGCGTTTGAATCGGGCGGTCGAAGAGTTGTTCTTGGCGAATCGGAACCCAATTCCGTTGGAGCGCACACTTCTGAGCACCGGCGCAATCGCCGCTGCGATGCGTGCGCTGGCGGTCGAGGGTCGGCAAATCGAGACCCCAGAGCTTCGGATACCATATCATTCGATGTCTGCGGCCTGAACTGACCGCAAGTTCCACCGATGGGAGTTCGTAAGTAGCGCCGCCGCTTATGACACAAATCCCGCTTGTCGGATCCCCCCGATTTGCGTATGGTCGCGCGCATGCACTTCCAATGCATCCAGATTGGACGAGCCACAAGCTGCGTCCTGCCAACCGGGGTCCAGAGGTTCCACGGTGGATCGCCGGCACGGCTACGTGTCGTCGGCGGGATGCGCGGGCGCCATTCCAGTTCGTAACGCCCGAAGCAAACCTTTGACGGCCAGCCAGCCGGCAGAGACTCCGCAAACCAAGCTCCGCGACACAGGTGTGCCTTGTCGCGGGGCGATACCCGAAAGGAATGCGCGTCATGAACACGAACACTCTGGCCATCCGCGTCGATGGCGAAAACCTGAACCACCACCTGTGGAACAACAACGGGACGTGGTTCGTTCATTACACGGTCTATCCGACCGCGATCACGAAGCAGCGGGTTCGCTGCTCGTTGAAGACCAAGTGCGTCGAGGAAGCGCGACGTCGTCGGGATGAACTGTTTCGCCGGCTCCAAGTCGTCGAGCCGGTGCGACGGTCGCCCGCCGCATACGCAATCGCAGCGTGAACGGGGGGAGGCAGCCACCGAAAGGCGGCTGTTTTCCCTCCCGGCACGCCGGCGTGGCGGACTGCTCCGCCCACCAGCTTTTGGCAACGAGAATTGCTTGGCCAGACGGGTCGTCGCCTGCTACTGTCGAGCCTGAGGCACGCAGTATGAAGCTCTTCGAGGCCATCGTGGAAGCCAATCACCGCGCGTTGCGCGGCTCGCAAGACGCCGGAATCCGCATTTCCGAACATGGCGACTCCCTGCCGGTAGTGTCATTGACCTGTATCGATCCGCGCCTCGAACCGCTGATGCCCGAAGTGCTAGGCATCCCTTCGGAATTGTTCGTCTGGTTGCGCAACGCCGGCAACATCATTACGAACCCGCTAAGCAGCACGATGCGCTCGCTCGCGCTGGCTTGCGCGGTCAAAGGCGGCAAGGAGATCGCCCTCATCGGACACAGCGACTGCAAGGTGCGGCAGACGACCGCGATGGCCTTGACCGATGCGTTTGAGCGGCTCGGGGTGGACCGCTCGCGGTTGCCGGAGAACCTGACCGAGTACTTCGGACTGTTCGCCAGCGAGCGGCAGAACGTGATCAAGGGGTGCGAGATCGTCCGCTCCAGTCCGTTGATCGGCTCGAAGGTGCCGGTCCATGGACTGCTGGTGGACATCAAGACGGGTTTGCTGGAATGGTTGGTCAACGGGTATCAGTCGCGCGGCGCCCCCGTGCCCACCGTGGGCGACACACAACACATTCCCATCGGCGGCACGGCCCTCGAGTCGTTGATCGCCAAAGCCACGGCGAAGATCGGCGATATCGAACTCGGCAGCATGAAGATCGGCGAAATCGCCCGGACGGTGGAGCCGTTCGTCGAACAATTGGCTAAAACGGCCCAGAAGCAGCCGCAACGTCCCCCGCCTACGCCCCCACAGCGGCAGGAACGGAAGTCGGAGGACCGAAAAGGCAAGCCGACCGTGTTGAGGCCGTTGAAGTAGGTCGGCCATTCGTGGCCGACCCATTCGGCGATCCTGCCTTCTACGATTCGATGCGGTGGGTCAGCCACGAATGGCCGACCTACTTTCAAGACCCGCGCGCGGCAGGCTTTTTCGTTTCTTCGCCGTCGCCCTTGCCCATCGCGGCTTTCAACGCCGGGACTTGTTCGAGCAGCTTCTCGAACTTGATGCCGGTAAGCGATTCGAGCACCGGCGGAAGCTGGCTGATGATCTTGGTCACGTCGCCGGTGATCCGGCTGGCGCCACCGCCGGAAGCGTCTCCGTTGCCGCTGTTGATGATGACGATCTTCTCCGTCTTCGAGAGCGGCTCAGAGATGTTCTTGGCGACGTTGGGCAGGATGTTGACGATCATCTCGATGACGGCAGCCTCGTTGTACTGCTTGAACGATTCGGCTTTCTTTGCCATCGCTTCGGCTTCGGCCACGCCTTGCGCCTTGATCACGTCCGCCTGGGCCACGCCCTGCGCCTTTGCCGCGGCGGCTTGGGCCTCGCCGGAAACCTTGACGACTTCGGCATCGGCAAATCCGCGCGCCTTCTTGGCGGCGGCTTCGCCGGCGGCCTCGGCTTCGAGTTGGAACTTGCGCGCGTTGGCCAGCGTCTCGACCTTGTAGCGCTCGGCGTCGGCTGGACGATTGACGTTGGCGTCGAGCTCCCGGGCATTGCGGGTGACTTCTTGTTCCTGCAACTCGATCTGCTTTTTCTTCTCGATGATCGAGACCTGGATTTCCTCGGCTTTGACGGCTTGCGCGGTCTTGTACTTCTGCAAGTCGTACGCAAGATCCGTCTCGGCTTTCCTCTGGTTTACGGAGGCCTGATACTCTTGGACCTTCATTTGGTAATCGCGCTGCGCCTCGGCGACCTTGGCGTCCGCGGCCAGCTTTGCCTCCTGTCCCATCTGGTTTGCCTGGGCGCTCTTGATGACGGAGTCGCGGTCCGCCTCGGCTTGGGCGATGATGGCGTCGCGTTTGACCTGGGCGATGCGCGGTTTGCCGATGGCTTCGAGGTAACCCTGGTTGTCTTTGATGTCGCGGATGGTGAAGCTGATGATCGTCAATCCCATGTTAGCCAGATCGGTCGCGGCAACTTCCTGCACCTTCTGCGCGAACGCGTCGCGGTTCTTATAGACTTCCTCGACGCTCAAGGTGCCGATGATCGCCCGCAGGTGGCCTTCGAGCGTTTGCGTGGCGATGCCTTTGATTTCCTCCTGGCCCTTGCTGAGGAATTGTTCTGCCGCTGTTGCGATGGAGATGTCGTCGCCGCGCACTTTGATCTGCGCCACGCCGTCCACCAGGATCGGCACGCCTTGCAACGTATAGACGGCGGGGGTTTGCACGTCGATGGTCAGGATCTCCAGCGATAAGACGTTCACCTTTTCCACGACCGGGATGACAAAGGTGCCGCCGCCCTTGACCACGCGGTAGCCGACGATGTGCCGGGTGCCGTCGGGATCCGTCACGGTGTGTTTGCGGCCGGAGATGATGAGCACTTCGTTGGGGCCGACCTTCGTGTAGCGGCTGGCATAGACGCCGAGGAAAATGAGGACGACAACGACTACGCCGACGACGGCAATGGCGATGATACCGGCCGTTTTGTCGATCGCGGCGAGAGGCAGTAGGTCAAGGGCTGCGATGAGGTCCATGGTTTGAACTCCTTTCAGCTCGTGATGGCCGGCATGATCTTGGTGTGGCAAGCATCTCAGGCCTTTTTCACGTAATAGGTCCCGCCCACGATCCGCGCGATCTTCACCTCGGCGCCGATGGGCACGGCTTGGCCACTTTCTTCACGGGCAGGCGAGTTGTAGCGGCTGCCGCCCACGACGTAGGCGATCTCGCCCAAGCCGTTCTCCGGGATCGGGGTCGTCACCGTTGCGGAGAGTCCGATCAGCGTCGCAACGCGTGCTTCGCTGGAACTCTGAGTGGCGGAGAAAATTTTGTTGAAGATGGCAAACACGACCGCTGCTCCGGAAAAGCCGGCGATCACCGACAACGGCACGTGAAGGAACGGGTTGTTGGTGGCATCAATCCGCGTCAACACCATCCCGGCGCCCCCAAAGCTCGTGATGAACGTGAAGATCGTTACCGGGCTCAGCGGGGCGAACTCCGGCATGTGGCTACCATGTGCGTCCGCGGCGCCCACGTCGACCCCGCCGGCGTCGCCGGCGTCCCCCCCGCCGGCGTCGCTCGCTTCGGCGCCGCCTCCGGTCACGTCATGGTCCCCGCCGAGCACACCCGAGGTCACGGCGCTGATCAAGGCGAACACCAGCCCGATCAGGAAACAAATCAGGTACACCGTGAAGAATCCAATGAGGGCGGCGAGTATCATGAAGTCGTTCTCCTCAACCCACGGCACGTGCGACGAGCGCATCATAGGTGCGATGCGCGAAAGGTCAACGGCAAAAGGACGGCTCGAATTTGGAATTCGCGCGAACACTAGAGAAGAAACTGGGATACGGTCTTCCAGCGGACTACCGGGCATTCTTGCTCAAGGCGAACTTGGAGAGGTTTTTGAGTGAGGGCAATTCGACGCTCGCGCCACCATGCAGGTGAGAGCGGTAGGTTCCGGTTCCCCCTCTCCCGGCGGGCCCAGCGGGAGAGGGCCGGGGTGAGGGGAAGGTTGCCTCAACGAAGGTCGGGCGATCGGAAAGTAAAAAGCGCGTCCGCGCAACAACCTCGCTTCACTGCGAGTTCTGCTCGCCTCGCCGGCCGCCGCCGCGACCGAAACCCATCCAGCGGTTCATGCTCATGTCCGTTTCCGTGTAGATGCGATCCAGCGAATCGACGAATGCCTGCACGTCCTTGGGGTCGCGATAACCGAGGTCGCGCGCGACCTGCTCCAACTGAATCTTGCGGTCCTGCGCGCGCAATTGACCGAGCGTCTGGTAAATCTGCCAGCTCTCGGCGCGAAGCTCCTGGGCGTGCTCGGCGCGCTGGGCCTCGGGAAGTTGACGGACCTCCTCCCACTTCAATCGCAGTTCGTCCGCTTTCTGGAGCGTGTCGGTGAGTTGGTTGATCAAATCCGCTTCCTCCTGGGTCTGCGCCGTCTGAAGCCGTTCGTCGAGCCGGGTGAACTGCTCTTTCATGAACGCATCGACGCGTTGCCGGCGCTGCTCGCGCTCTTCCATGATCTGTTTGTAGCGCTCGGGGTTTTCCTGTTGCATGCGTTCGAGCCACGAAACGCGGTTCGTCGAGGAGGAACGCGCGGGCGCATTCGTCGCCAGCACGACGGCGACGCGGGGCGGGGCCTGGGTCTCGAGTCGCCGGCGCAGTTGGTCGTTCTGTTCCCGCAGGTCCCGGGAGAGCGCTTCGGTCTCCGAAAGCTGGCGTTGGAGCGCCCCGAGCCTGGCGAGGCTGCTGCTCTTTGGCTTCTCGCTGCGCAATTGCTCCAACGTCGCGTCGCGTTGCTTCAACTCGAAGCGCAGGTCGTACGAAGTTTTGACGGCATAGACCGTGGCGGCGGCCAACGCGATGCAGATCAGCACCAACAGGATCGGCGCGACCGGTGACGATTTGGTTTCCATGGGAACTACCTCGGTGGTTCAGTGTATTCCATTTTGCCCTGCCTGCCAGGCTTTTGTGTTGACTTGCAGCCGCCGCGTGGCTCAATCCTCGCCCGCATCGTATGGGAAGGATCTATCGCATCGGTATCCTCGGCTGCGGCGGAATCGCCAATGCACACGCCGGCAACCTCTCCAAACACCCCCGGGCGGAATTAGTTGCGTTCTGCGACGTGGATTCCAGCCGCGCGGCGAAGTTCAACGCCGAGTACGCGGGCGGCAAGGCGATGGAGTTCGCCGATCACCGCGCGATGTTCGACAAGGCGAAGCTGGATTGCGTTTGGATCTGTTTGCCGCCGTTCGCCCACGACGGCCAGCTCGAAGAAGCAGCCCTGCGCGGCATCCATCCCTTCATCGAGAAGCCGATCAGCCTGGATATGAAACGCGCCGAAAGCATGGCCAAGGCGGTGAAGAAAAGCGGGGTGCGTAGCCTCGTCGGGTTCATGAACCGCTACGGCGGCGCCATCGAGAAGGTGAAAAGCGACATCGACTCGGGGCGCGCCGGCAAACCGGGCCTGATCCAGATCCGGTATTTCGCCAACAGCCTCCACGCCCCCTGGTGGCGCGAGAAGAAAAAGAGCGGCGGCCAGATCGTCGAGCAGATCATTCACTCGTACGACATCACGCGCTATTTGTTCGGCCCGGCGAAGTCGATCTACACCTATGCGACGAACCAGTTCCACCAGAACGTCGAGCGGTACACCTCGGAGGATCTGAGCGCCTCGGTGATCGTGTTCCAGAACGGCGGCACGGCGACCGTCACCGGCTGCAACGGCGCGATCCCGAACAAATGGATCAACGATTACCGCGTCGTCACCGAGTTCCTCACGGCGGAATTCACCGACTCGAACAACGCCGTCATCTACGACACGCGCGACCGCGACAACGTGACGAAGCTGAGCATCGAAAGCGGGCGCTCGTTGTTCCGTTGGGAGAGCGACGATCTCTTCGACGCCATCGAGAAGAAACGCGACACGCGCTGCCCCGTCGAGGACGGCGCGAAAACGCAGCGGCTGGTGCTGGCCGCCGGCGAGAGCGCGGCAAAAGGCGCGCCGGTGGAAGTGAATTGTTAGGTGAGTGGTTATTGGTTGTTGGGGGAAACGGCTCCCGCAGCCCATGCATTGACAACAACGAATAGCCAATACCCAACAACCAAGAACCGATAACCAATAGCCGACAACGACCCTATGAAAATCGCATGTCAAAATGGCCTCGCCGGTCCCGGCAGCTTCACCGAACAATTCGAACTCCTCAAGCGATGCGGCTTCGAGGGCGTCGAGATTTCTTCCTGGGAGAAGCTGGACGGCTGCCGCTGCCGCAAGCTGTTGTCGGTCGAGTCCGAGATCATCGAGGCGATGGAGCGCACCGGCCTGCCCGTGACGAGCATTTGCGGCGGCGTGCATTTCGAGTTCCTCGATGCCGACCCGGCCAAGCGCGATGCGGACATCGACCGCCTCAGGAACGTCCTTCGCCTGGCGGGCCGGTTGCGCGCCAATGGCGTCATCATGGTGCCGATCTTCCATCGTCACATCCATGGCGTCGTTCCCCCGCCCGATCTTTCGCCGTGGAAAACGTCGGTCGAGCTGCAGAAGGAACTGTTGCTTGTGCAGTTGAAAGACCTCGCGAAAGTCGCCACCGAAGCCGGCACCAGCGTGATCCTCGAACCGCTCAACCGGTATGAGGCGCCGTGGTTCAACCGGCTCGAACACGGTGCCGAGATGTGCGAGCGGGCGAAGTCGCGCCACGTCGGTTTCATGGCGGACTTTTTCCACATGAACATCGAGGAAACCGACCCCGCCGGCGCGATCCTGCGGCACAGGCGTTACCTGAACCACGTTCATCTCGCCGACAATACGCGGATGGAGCCCGGCACGGGCACGACCAACTTCAAAGCCGGTTTCGCCGCGCTGAAGAAGATCGGGTTCAAAGGCGCGATGGCGTTCGAGTGCGCCATCTCCGGCGATCGCCTTCCGTCGCTGCGCGAATCCGTCCGGCTCCTGAAGCGCCTGCGCGGCTGATTTTTGGAGCCACGTTGCTCGCTGGTCGCGGAATGCGAAGGCACGGAGCAACGTTCCAGCCGGTCGGCGCGCGGAGGCGCCTCCGCGCGCCGACCGGGGCCGTTCCTCAGGCAGAGTGGGCTGCTGCTCAAAAAAGCGGAGATGCACGGGAACAAACCCTCCCCGGTTCTCGTCTTGTAGGAAAACGATTCTGGGTTTAGCCTGCGAGGAATCACGCAAGCTTCGCGAAACGATCGCGGAATTGCGGTGTTTCCTTGAAGTGGCCACGAAATCGCCCGGGTGCAGACCGTGGAATCCGATCAGAACAAAACCAACTCGCCAAAACAGATCGAAGGGATCGAGCTCCTCGAGAAAATCTCCGAGAGCTGGATGGGCGCCGCCTACCGCGCGCGGCAACGTGCGCTCGACCGGATCGTCGTCGTGCGGTTCCTCGGCGAGCAATTCTGCCGGAACGAAGCGTTCGTCGCCCGATTCCAACAGGAAGCCCACGACGCCGGGCGGCTTCGCCATCCGAACATCGCCGCCGTGTACGACTCCGGTGAGGTGGACGGCGTCCATTATCTGATCACCGAGTTCGTCGAAGGCGAAAGCGTCAGCAGCCGGCTGGGCCGCGAACAGACCTTGCCGGAAAACGCGGCCGTCGGACTCTGCCACGACGTGGCTGAAGCGATGCGGTACGCGTGGGACGAAGCGCGTCTGCTGCACGGAGACCTCAAACCGGACAAGCTCGTCGTGGAACGCTCGACGCAACGCGTGCGGATCACCGACTTCGGCCTGGCCAAGAGCGCGCGCTTGCGTCAGGGCGATGCCAGTTTCGGTTTGGGCTCGCCGTATTACGCCGCGCCGGAAAAGGCGCTCGGCCGGGACGAGGTCGATTGCCGCGCGGACATGTACGCGCTCGGCATCACGCTCTACCAAATGCTCACGGGACGCCTGCCGTTCCAGGAATTGCCCGTCGAACAAGTCCTTGCCAAGCAGGTGGACGGACGTTTGCCCGACCCGCGCGAGAGCCGGCCGGACTTGTCGCCAGCGCTCATGGCCGTGCTCGAACGAATGCTCGCGAAAGACCCCGGCAACCGCTATCCCAATTGGGCCGTCCTCGCCCACGATCTGCGCCAGGTCCAGGAGGGGCGCAGCCCTGCGATGCCGCCGCTCGCCCCGATGCTTTCCACGATGGAACGCATCGCTCCGCGCGCGCCCACGGCGAAATCCGGCCATCCCCAATTGCTCGTCGGGATTTCCGCGGCGGTGTTGCTCACGCTGACGACGGCGGCCGTCGTGATCGGTTATTTTCTGTTCCGGTCTCCGTCGGATGAGCGGCCGGAGAAGACCGGTGCGCCGGCACAGACGAATGCCGTCGCCGCCGCCGAGCCGGTAACGCCCGAAGAACCGGCTCCCGACGCGGACCAAGCCGTTGCGCAGGGGACTGTGCCCGCCGACGAAACCGCCCGCCCGCGCGCGAGCGAGGAACAAGAGGCCAAGCTCGCCGCCCAGGCAGCGCACGACGCCGAGGCGAAGACCCGGTATGACGCGTGGCGACCGTCGTTCGAGGCATTGCTGGCGGCGCACGATTTCGAGCGCGCCTTGCAACACGTCGCCCAGGCGCAACAGGCGCCGGAGTTCGCGCCGGTGCAATCCAGCCTCGCGGGCGATGAGTCGCTCGTCCGGCTCCTCGCTTCGTTCCAGCAGACGGCTTGGAGTAATTTCGTCGGACAGACGCACACCGTCGGCGCCGCTGCCGGCGTCGTGACGCGCGTCGAAGCCGACAAGTTCTGGGTCAAGCTCAGCGCCGGCGAGGT
>Ga0187892_10005960_pt1 | contig 18583 bp, 19 predicted proteins | sample MA1701073metaG_FD_139345 | JGI IMG/M metagenome (GOLD analysis project Ga0187892, IMG submission 139345) | Bio-ooze microbial communities from a basaltic lava cave in the Kipuka Kanohina Cave System on the Island of Hawaii, USA - MA170107-3 metaG ...
AGACATTTCTCCGATCGCGGACGCGTAATGTCTCGGCGATCGGTTGTTTTCCATCGCTCACAACTATTGGCTCGCGAAAACGTCTCAGCAATGTCAGGAGGTCTGATCGTAGACCTGCCACATTTGGCAGATCCCCTGAGCCTTGCTCGGAGTTGAGAAAAGAAGAATGCCTGCGAGAGTCACTACTGTAGCCAGCATGGACTTGTTCATGGGACCCTCCGTAAGAAGTCTGGCGGAGCCTGTCGAGCACAATGACCGATCTTTCAGTAGGTGGGGCAGGTACAGATCAAGGTGGGTGGTACTCTGGAGAGTGGCGTGGGCTTCCATCTAGTGGCAAGCGACTCCTGAGATGGACGCCCACGAGGGGGAGGCGGGCTTGATAACGCCCGCATTCTAGAGTTGAGAGGTGGTCATCCAGGGTTCGGGAGCAGCCGTAGGGGCCTTTCAATCGCCGAGGTGCCTGTAAAGCCATGTGCCTGCTTCCCTTAGAGTGGCAGGAACCGACTAGCTGGCGGAATGGTGAGCTTTTCGGCTTTCTTATTCGATGTTGCTGATACTGTCAAGGTATCCTACTCGCCGAAATTCCCGTCACATCGCCACACAGGCTTCGGGGATCGAGACGGTTCCGGTCAGCGTCTCGAGCTCCCAGCGCGCTCGGGAGCCTCGGGTGTGCCTTCGATCTTCTCGACATCTTCGGGCCGGTGGTCAGCCGTCCCCGTCCCCTCACCCCTGCCCTCCTCCCACCGCCGAAGCCGTCGAACTTTCCAGGACCGGGCTGTTACGTGCCCCCCTTCTCTCACCAAATGTGACCCCCCTGCGCCCAGGAGGGTCACGTTCGATGACAGGTAACATGAGGAAGCCCCGGTGGACTTCGGCTACGAGGGGAAGCTCATGGACCCTGTGCCTGTGCGGCAGACGATCCGGAAGGCCTGGGTTTTCGTGATGACGCCCGGGTTCAGCCGGCACCTCCTCGCCGAGCTGGGCTTCACGCCCCTGAACCGGCTCCTGGCCGGCGCCTTCTACCGGATCATCGCCAGCTGCTACGAACGGGCCAGCCTGATCGTGACGAGCAACAAGACCTTCGAATCCTGGGCTGAGATGTCCCCGATCCGCTCATCGCCAGCGCGGTCCTCGATCGACTGGTCGACCACGCCACCCTGGCCCGATCGTCGGCGAGTCCTTTCGGATGAAGGATCATAAAGCACGTCAGAAAGAAGCCCCGCCCGTCAAGAAGACGCCCTGAGCCGCCGCCTCCCCTCCACCTCCAGGGGGTGGGGTCACGTTCGGTGACACGGGACGAGACGGCAGGCACCTGGAGCGGAGGGAGGGCGTAGCCCGACCGGAGTTCCGGGTGCAGCGGCCGATCGACGGCGATGGAGTTCGCAGAGGAAGATGGAGGTCGTCCTCCGTCTGCTTCGAGGCGAGGATCTCCACTCGGTGTCCCGCGAGTTGGGACCACTGGCGCGCGGCTGAGCGCTTGGCGGGAGCCTGCGGGCCGGCCAGACTGGCTCTCAAGAGCCGGGACCACGATGCTCGGGATGACGAGGTCGGCCGCCAAGGGCAAGGTGGGCGAGCTGACCATGTAGAACGAACTCCTCAACCAGAAGATCACAGTGCTGGAGGGCGGTTTCCGCCCTCCACCGCGGAGGCCGAGGCCATGAGCCAGGCCCGCTCGCCCTCCGCGGATCGGCCGTACGGCTTGGCGTTGGTCTCTCGCGTGTGGCGCATGCCGCGCTCGACTGTGTGCGCCCATCGAGCCCGGAAGCGGAGCGCGGGTGGCGCCTCACGGAGAGAATGCTCGAAACACTGGGATTCCCCAGACGGAGCGACCTGAGGAAGGAGGTCAGAAGGACCATCCTTGGGGCGCTTCGAAATGGACGGTGATCGTTCTCTCACGATCTCCCATGGGGTCTCTCAGGACGCTCCACGATCAGGGGACGAGGAAAACCCGGAGCATTCCTCGGCATCTCTTGGTAGGGCAGTGCCTTCCGGTCTCGCACGCGCGCACGGTCCGAACATCCAGACCGAAAAGATTCGCCAGGTCATTGGCGGTGAGCCGAAGCCGCCGTCGGGTAATCTTGAGGCGCGATGCGAGTTCCGCTCCAGGAGCAGGGAGCTCCCCGAGGATGGCCCGCAGGGTCAGCACCTGACGCATGAGGGGCCAGGAGGCGTCTATCTCCCAGTTCCCGACCGCCTTGGCGGAGACTTTGAGCGCCTGGGCGAGCTGCTCTTGGGTCAAGCCACGATCAAGGCGACGCTTCCGTAGATTCTCTCCGAAGGTCTTTGGATCCCCAGGGTAATGCCATGGGCGGCTTGGCGGCCTGCGTGTCCGGAGGCGAGCATGGCAAAAAGGCAACGCAGGAATGCCGATGCGGATTCCGGGGGCACCCGACGCGCGGGTGCGACTGCTCGGAGGGGGAGGTGCGCCGGTATCAGCACCGGGTGTCGGGGCCGCTGCTCGACCGGATCGACCTGCACGTGGCGGTGCCGCCGCTCGATGCGGACGCGCTGCGGCTGCGCCCGCCCGGGGTCGCGACGGGTCTCCAGCGTCCGCAGGTCGCGGCGGCGCGCGCGCGTCAGGCGGAGCGTTTCGCGGGCCGGAGGTTCCGGACGAACGCCGACATGCCGGGTCCGCTCACGCCGGCGCTGCTCCGCCCGGCTCAGGAGGTGGAGGAGCGTCTCCTGGACGCGACGCGCCGCCTTTCTCTGTCTGCGCGCGCGCACGCGCGCGTCTGGCGCCTGGCCCGTACCGCGGCCGACCTCGAGGGGCGGGAGGAGATCGCCTGGAACGACGTGGCCGAGGCGCCCGGGTACCGCGCGCTCTTGGGCAACGGCGCACAGCCGATCCCCTGACCCACCCACGTGGGTGGGTTCCCAGCTAGTCCGCCAGCCCGTAACGCACGATGCACCAGAGCGCCTGGATGCCGTCCTTCCAGCCGATCTTCTTGCCGTGCGCGTAGTCCCGGCCGTGGTAGGAGATCGGGACCTCGTAGACCCGGCAGCGCCGCCGCGCCACCTTGGCGGTCAGCTCCGGCTCCACGCCGAAGCGGTTCGAGCGGATCCGGATCGAATGGAGCACCTCGCGGCGGAAGGCCTTGTAGCACGTCTCCATGTCGGTCAGGTTCAGGTTCGTGAACATGTTCGAGACCAGCGTCAGCACCCGGTTGCCCACGTAGTGCCAGAAGAGGTGCACCCGGCGCGCGCCGCTCAGGAAACGCGACCCATAGACCACGTCTGCCTTCCCCGAGACGATCGGCTCGAGCAGCATCGGATACTCCGCCGGGTCGTACTCCAGGTCCGCGTCCTGGATGATCACGACCTCCCCGCGCGCCGCCTCGAAGCCGGCCCGGACCGCCGCGCCCTTCCCCTCGTTCCGCTCCTTCAGGATCGCCCGCACCCCCCCCTGCCCGTCCAGCCGCCTCAGGATGTCGCGCGTCCCGTCCGTCGAGCCATCGTCCACCACGACGATCTCCTTGCGGAAGGGCGTCGCCTGCACCCGCCGCAGGATCTCCTCGATCGTGCCCTTCTCGTTGTAGACGGGCATCACCACGGAGAGGAGGTAGTCGGGCGGGAGGGGCTTCGGCTCAGGGGGCAAGGCGCGCTCCGTACTGCCGCTCATAGTAGTTCCGGTACTCGCCCGACTTCACTTCGCGCCACCAGGCCTCGTGCGTTCGGTACCACTCCACCGTCGCACGGAGCCCCTCCTCCACCGAGTAGCGCGGTTCCCACCCCAGCTCCCGCCGGAGCCTGGCGGAATCCACCGCGTAGCGACGGTCGTGCGCCGGCCGGTCCTGCACGTGGCGGATCAGGCTCTCGGGCCGGCCCAGGAGCTTCAGGATCTCGCGCACGATGAACAGGTTGGTCCGCTCGCCGCCGCCGCCGCCCACGTTGTAGACCGCGCCCGGCACGCCCGCCTCGAGCACGCGGTCGAGCGCCCGGCAATGGTCCTCCACGTGGAGCCAGTCACGCCGGTAGAGCCCGTCCCCGTAGACCGGGAGGGGCTGGCCCTCCAGGGCGTTCGTGATCATCAGCGGGATCAGCTTCTCCGGGAACTGGAACGGACCATAGTTGTTCGAGCACCTGGTGATCACGGTGGCGAGCCCGAAGGTCTTGTGCGCCGCCTGCACCAGCAGGTCCGCCGCCGCCTTGCTGGCCGAGTACGGGCTCGACGGATCGAGCGGCGTGGTCTCGGTGAAGGCCCCGGTCTCCCCGAGCGAGCCGTAGACCTCGTCGGTCGAGACCTGCACGAACAGCGACACCTGCGCGGCCCGCGCCGCCTGGAGCAGGTTCTGCGTCCCCAGGACGTTCGTGCGCACGAACGCGGCGGGATCGAGGATGCTGCGGTCCACGTGGCTCTCGGCCGCGAAGTTCACGACCACGTCGCAGCCCTGAACCGCCTCGTGGACGGCCGCTGCGTCACCCACGTCCCCGCGCACGAAGCGATACCGCGGGTCCCGGTCCACCCCCTCGAGGTTCCGGAGGTTGCCGGCGTAGGTCAGGAGGTCGAAGTTGACGACCCGCGCGTGCGGGCGCGCCGCCAGCACGTGGCGGATGAAGTTGCTGCCGATGAAACCGGCGCCCCCCGTCACCAGGATCCGCATCCGCCGCTCACTCCCTCGGCTGGGCCAGATACGCCCGGAGCGACTCCTGCCACGGGGGCATGTGGTCGCCGATGGTCACCTCCAGGCGGAGGTTCCGCAGCACTCCGTTCGCGGGCCGCTTCGCCGGCCGCTTCAGTTCCTGGGAGGTGATCGGCACCACCTCCACCCCGGCCACGCCGGCGGTCTTCACGATCTCCTCGGTGAAGCGGAACCAGGAACAGGACCCTCCCGAGCTCGCGTGCCAGGTGCCGTAGCCCCCCTTCTCGACGATCCGCTTCAGCTCCTTCGCGAGGTCGTCGGTACGCGTGGGGCACCCGAACTGGTCGTCCACGACGCGGAGCTGAGAGCGCTCACGCGCCTGCTGCAGCATGGAGTCCACGAAGTTCCGTCCTCCGCGACCGTAGAGCCATTGCGTCCGCACCACGAAGTGCCTCGGGTTCAGCTGGCGCACCGCGTCCTCGCCCCACCACTTGGACCAGCCGTAGACCGAGAGCGGAGCGGGGAGGTCGCACTCCACGTAGGCTTCGGCCTTCGCGCCGTCGAAGATGTAGTCCGTGCTCACGTGGAGGAGGGGGATTCCCAGCTCGGCGGTCACCTGGGCGACATGGCCGGCGCCAACGCCGTTCACCCGGAAGGCCCGATCCCGCTCGGTCTCGCAGCCGTCCACGTTGGTATAGGCGGCGCAGTTCACCACGAGGTCGGGGGCGTAGTCATGCGCCCCGGTCCGGAGCGCGGCGAGGTCGGTGACATCCAACTCCCGCGACGCGGGAGCCCAGGTCTCGGAGCCTCCGCCGCCGAAGGCCTCCTGCACCCGCTGACCGAGCGCCCCCTGGCCTCCGGTCACCAGCACGCGGCGATAGGCCGGATGGGTCACGTCCGCTCCCTCGCCTACCGTGCCCCCGCCGGCCGGCGCCGCGCCGGGGCGCGCCCGCGGCGCCGGCGCTCCGGAGCCGTCGCCGGGGAGCCCTCGGAGTGGCACGCGCCTCCCTGCGCCACCAGCGTGCTCGCCCGGAGCAGCGATTCGAAGGTCCCCGCGTCGGTCCACCACCCCTCGAGGATCTCGCAGGTCATGGTCCCTTCGCGGATGTAGACGTTGTTCACGTCCGTGATCTCGAGCTCGCCGCGGTCGCTGGGTTTCAGTGTCCGGATGATGTCGAAGACCCGGTTGTCGTACATGTAGATGCCGGTCACCGCGTAGGGCGAGCGCGGGTCCTTGGGCTTCTCCTCGATGGCGAGCACGCGGGTCCCGTCGAGGACGGGGCAGCCGAAACGCTGCGGGTCCTCGACCTCCTTCAGGAAGATCCGGCACCCGCGCGCCTGGCGCTCGAAGGTGGCCACGGCGCGGTTGATGTTCTTCTCGATCACGTTGTCGCCGAGCACCACCACGATCTTCTCGCCGTCGGCGAAGTGCTCGGCGAGCCGGAGCGCGTCCGCAATCCCGCCCTCGCCCTTCTGATAGGTGTAGTTCAGGTGCTTGAGCCCGAACTCCGAGCCGTTCCCGAGGAGCTGCAGGAAGTTCCCGGCGTGGTTCCCGCCGGTCACCAGCAGGATGTCCTTGATCCCGGCGTTCACCAGCGTCTGGATCGGATAGTAGATCATCGGCCGGTCGTAGACCGGCAGCAGGTGCTTGTTGGTGACCCGCGTCAGAGGGAGCAGCCGGGTCCCGAGCCCTCCCGCGAGGATGACGCCTTTCATGCAGTTCTCCGAAGCCGGTCGAGAGTCGAGAGTTGAGAGTCAAACGTCCGATGCGGGGTCGCCTCCGCTTCTGGCTTTGGACTCTCAACTCTCAACGTTCGACCTCTTATATCAATCACGCTCCGGCCTTCCCAGCCGGAGCGCCTCGACCGTGCGGCGCAGACCTTCCTTGAAATCCACCCGCGGACGGAACCCGAGCAGCTCGCGCGCGCGGGTGACGTCGGCCAGCGAGTGCGGCACGTCCCCGACCCGGGGCGGCGCGTGGCGCGGCGCAATGCGGCGGCCGGTCAGCTCCTGGAGCAGCCCGACCAGCGTGAGGAGGTCGATCCGTTCGCCGCAGGCGATGTTGAATATGCCCCCGGGCGCGCCCGGCGCGCTCAGCGCGAGCAGGTTGGCGTCCACCACGTTGTCCACGTAGGTGAAGTCCCGCGACTGGCGCCCGTCCCCGCAGATGACCGGCGCCTCGCCCTTGAGGAGCGCCGAGGCGAAGCGCGGGATCACCGCGGAGTACTCGGAGCTCGGATCCTGGCGCGGCCCGAAGACGTTGAAGTACCTGAGAACCACCGTCGGAAGCCCATAGAGCCGGTGCCAGGCACCGCAGTAGATCTCGGCCGCCGCCTTGCTCGCGGCGTAGGGCGAGAGCGGATGGAAGCCCATCTCCTCCCGCTTGGGGAGCTCGGGCGCGTCACCGTAGACCGACGAAGAGCCGGCCACCACGACCCGCCGCGCGCCGACCGAACGCGCCGCCTCGAGCAGGTGGACCAGCCCACGCACGTTCACCTCGAAGCACCCGGCGGGATCCTCCAACGAGCGCGCCACCGAGGGCAGCGCCGCCTGGTGCAGTACCAGGTCCACCCCCTGCATGGCGGCGCGCACGTCGTCGCTCCTCCGGAGGTCGCCCCGGATCAGCTCGGCGGCCGCCGGCACGTTCTCCCGCTTGCCGGTCGAGAGGTCGTCGAGGATCCGCACCCGGTGGCCCGCCCGGAGGAGCCCGTCCGCGAGGTGGGAGCCGATGAACCCCGCGCCGCCGGTCACCAGGCACAGGCTCATACGCGCGCCTCCGGGACCAGCACGTCCACAATCCGCTCCGCGGCGCGGCCGTCCCAGAGCGGCGGCCGCCGGATCGTGCCCGTCCCACCGCTCCGCGCCTTCCGCGCCGCCGCCTGGATGCGCGCCGGGTCGCTCCCGGCGAGCGCGTTCCCCCCCATCTCGATCGTGACGGGGCGTTCCGTGTTCTCGCGCAGAGTCACACACGGAACCCCGAGCACCAGCGCCTCCTCCTGCACGCCCCCCGAATCCGTGAGCGCGAGCGAGGCTTCCGACAGGAGCCGCATGAAGTCCAGATAGCCGAGAGGTTCGACGGCGCGGAGCCCCTGGGGGAGCGCGCGCCCTTCCAGCCGCGCACGGGTCCGGGGGTGCACCGGCCAGATCAGCGGGAGCCCGTCCCGCGCGATCGCGCTCAGCGCCTCGAGCACGCCGTCGAGGGTGACCCGGTCGTCCACGTTGGAGGGGCGGTGGAGCGTGACGACCCCGAAGCCCCGGGGGCGGAGCCCGAGCCGTTCGAGCGCGTCCGAGCGCGCGAAGGCCGCGCGCATCTCATCCAACGTGTCGATCATCACGTTCCCGACGAGGTGGATGCGCTCCTCGGCCACGCCCTCGAGGAGCAGGTTGCGCCGGCCGCTCTCCTCGGTCACGAACAGGAGGTCCGCGAGCGCGTCGGTCAGCCGGCGGTTCAGCTCCTCGGGCATGGTCCGATCGAAGGATCGGAGCCCCGCTTCCACGTGGGCGACCCGTACCCCGAGCTTGGCGGCGGCGAGCGCCGCGGCGAGTGTCGAGTTCACGTCGCCGACCACTACCACCGCGTCGGGCCGGCTCCCGAGAAGGAACTCCTCGAAGCGGCGCAGGCACTCGGCGGTCTGCGCTCCGTGCGTGCCGGAGCCGACCTCGAGGTTCACGTCCGGGGGGGGGATGCGGAGGTCCTCGAAGAAGCCGCGCGAGAGCGCGTCGTCGTAGTGCTGGCCCGTGTGGACCAGACGCGCGGCCACGCCGGGTCGCGCGCGCAGCCGGCGCAGGAGCGGCGCGACCTTCACGAAGTTCGGTCGCGCGCCTGCCACGACCACGATCTCAGGCATCGCCGTCGCTCCCTTCGCGGGCCAACGGCTCGGACAGGAACCATCGGATGAAACGCGGCACGCCCTCGGCCGGCGCCACGGCGGGGCGGTAGCCCAGCTCCGCCCCGGCGCGGCTCACATCGGCCAGCGTCGCTTCCATGTCGCCGGCGACCGGCGGGAACCGGCGGACGCGGGCCGACCGCCCGAGCGCGCGCTCGAGGAGCTCGAGCAGCTCGGCCAGCGACGTGCTGCGGCCGCCGCCCAGGTTGTAGACGCGGAAGCCCTCGCACCGCTCCAGCGCCTGCACCGTGCCGTCGACGATGTCGGTCACGTACGTGTAGTCCCGGGTCGAGGTCCCGTCCCCGTAGAGGTCGATCTCGCGGTCCTGGAGGATGCGGCGGGTGAACTTGAACAGCGCCAGGTCCGGCCGCTGCCGGGGCCCGTAGACCGTGAAGAACCGCAGGCACGCGACCGGAGCGCCCGTGAGCCGGTGCCACGCGTGGCAGAGCTGCTCGCCGGCCAGCTTGGTCGCGCCATAGGGGGCGATCGGACTCTCGCCGCCCGCCGCCTCCCGGAACGGGAGGCACGGCCCGCGCCCGTAGACGGAGGAGGAGGACGCGAACACGAAGGGGACCGCCTTCGTGGCGCGCAGCGCCTCGAGCAGCGTCAGCGTCCCGGCGACGTTCACATCGTGGTAGAGGACCGGGTCGCGGAGGGAGGGGCGCACCCCCGCGAGCGCGGCGATGTGCACCACGGCCACGGGACGCCGGTCCTTCACCAGCCCGCGCACGAGCGCCGCGTCGCGGAGGTCGCCGTGCACGAACCGGAACCCCGGAAGCGACCGGAGCGCGGCGAGGTTCTTCTCCTTGCGGCGCGGGTCGTAGGCGTCGTTGAGGTTGTCCAGCGCCACCACCTCCCGCCCTTGGCCCAGGAGGCGCTCGCACAGGTGCGACCCGATGAAACCAGCGCCGCCCGTGACCAGGACCGTCCCGTCCCCACCCGCGGCCATCAGAGCCTCACCACCCTCGCCCGAGGCCGGCGCACCCCCTTCATCGCGTTCCGGGTGTCCACCACCAGCGACGCGTGCCGGCCGATCGCCTCGTAGTCGAAGTCGGAGTGGTCGGTCACGATCACCGCGGCGTCACAAGCCCTGAGCGTCGCGGGGGTGAGCGGGCGCGCGCGGAGCACGCGGCCGTCCAGGCGCAGGGAGCGCACCTTCGGATCGGCATAGGCGACCTGGGCGCCCTTCCCCTGGAAGAGGCGGAGCAGGTCCAGCGCGGGCGACTCGCGGACGTCGTCCACGTCCCGCTTGTACGCGACACCCAGCACGAGCACCCGGGCGCCTCGGAGCGCCATCCGGCGCTCGTTGAGCGCGTCCTGGGCCCGGGCCAGCACGAACTCGGGCATCTGTGCGTTCACCTCGCTGGCCAGCTCGATGAACCGCGCGCGGTAGTCGAGCGTCTTCATCTTCCAGGCGAGGTAGTGCGGGTCGATCGGGATGCAGTGCCCGCCGAGCCCCGGCCCCGGATAGAAGGGCATGAACCCGAACGGCTTGGTCGCCGCCGCGCCGATGATCTCCCAGACGTCGAGCCGGAGCTTGTCGCAGATGATCGCGACCTCGTTCACGAGCCCGATGTTCACGCTCCGGAAGGTGTTCTCGAGCAGCTTGACCATCTCGGCGGACTCGGTGCTGGAGACCGGCACGACCGTCTCGATCACCTGCGCGTAGAGCTCGCGCGCCATCGCCGTGCAGGCCGGGGTGATCCCGCCGACGACCTTGGGCGTGTTGCGCGTGTTCCAGCGCCGGTTGCCGGGATCGACGCGCTCGGGCGAGAAGGCCAGGAAGATGTCCACCCCGGGCACGAGACCCACCCGGGTGAGGAGCGGCAGGATCACCTCGCGGGTCGTGCCCGGATAGGTCGTGCTCTCCAGGACCACGAGCATCCCCGCGTGGAGCTCCGGCGCGAGCCGTTCCGCGGCCGAGAGAATGTAGGAAATGTCCGGATCCTTGCTCTTCCGGAGCGGCGTCGGGACGCAGATGCTGACCGCATCGGCGCGGCGCAGCGAGGCAAAGTCCGTCGTGGCCGTGAGCCGGCCGGCCCGCACCGCTGAGGCCACTTCGGCGGAGGGGATGTCGATGACGTAGGACCGCCCGCCCCGGAGCGACCGGACCTTCCGTTCGTCCACGTCCACCGCGAGAACGCGGAACCCGGCGCGGACCAGCTCCATGGCCAGCGAGAGTCCCACGTAGCCGGCTCCCACCACGGCCACCCGCGCGGTGCGCTCCCGGATGCGCTTCCGGAGGGCCTCGGCGGAATCAGGCGCCCCGCCGCCCCTCATTCCACCGTCACGCTTTTCGCGAGGTTGCGGGGCTGATCCACGTCGCACCCGCGTCTCAGGGCCACGTGATAGGCGAGGAGCTGCAGCGGGACGACGTTGACGATCGGGGCCAGGTCCTCCCGCGTCTCGGGAACCGGCAGGACCTCGTCGGCCAGCGCGCGCACGCGCTCGTCACCGGGGTGGGCGACCGCGAGGATCCGGCCGCCGCGCGTCCGCACGGCCTCGAGGTTGGAGAGCGTCTTGTCATAGACCCGCCCCTTGGTGGCCACGGCGACCACCGGGAGCCGTTCGTCGATGAGCGCGATCGGTCCGTGCTTCATCTCCCCCGCCGCGTACCCCTCGGCGTGGATGTAGGAGATCTCCTTGAGCTTCAGCGCGCCCTCCAGCGCGACGGGGAAGTTGTAGTCGCGGCCCAGGAACAGGAACTCGGAGGCGCCCGCCCAGCGCTTCGCGATCCGCGCGATCTCCTCCTCGCCGTCCAGGCACTGCTCGACGTGGCGCTGCAGACGTCGCGCCTCCTGCATGAGCGCGCGCGCCCGCTCCGGCGAGAGCGTGCCCCGGATCCGCCCGAGGTGCCCCGTCAGGAGGGCCAGCGCGAGGAGCTGGCCCGTGAAGGCCTTCGTGGAGGCGACCCCGATCTCGGGGCCCGCGCGCGTGTAGAGGAGGCCGTCGGCGTCGCGTGCGAGGCTCGAGCCGCGCACGTTGCAGACGGCGATCACGGGCGCGCCGCGGCGGCGAGCCTCCCGCGCGGCGCCCAGCGTGTCCGCCGTCTCGCCCGACTGGCTGATCGCGACGGCCAGCGTGCCCGGAACGATCGCGGGGTTCCGATAGCGGTACTCCGAGCCGATCTCGGCAGAGGCCGGGACTCCGGTCAGGTCCTCGACCAGCGTCGCGCCGTAGAGCCCGGCGTGCCACGAGGTGCCGCAGGACAGGAACGCCACGCGCTGGACCTTGCGGAGCGCCTCCGGGTCGAGGCCCAGGTCCTCGAGAACGAAGTCGCCGTTCTCCTCGTCCAGGCGCCCGAGCAGCGTGTCGGCGAGCACCTGCGGCTGCTCGTGGATCTCCTTGAGCATGAAGTGGCGATAGCCGCCCTTCTCGGCCTTCAGGAGGTCCCAGTCGATGTGGGCGATCTCGAGCGGGACCGGGGCGCCGTCCACCCGCGTGATGCGGGCGCCGGTTTTGCGGTCCAGCACCACCACCTCGCCGTCCCGGAGGTAGACCACTTCGCGGGTGTACTCCAGGACCGCAGGCACGTCGGAGGCCAGGAAATACTCCCCCTGGCCCAGGCCGACGAGCAGCGGGTTGAACTGGCGGGCGCCGACGAGCGTGTCGGGAGACCGCCGGTCCAGTACGACCAGCGCCCAGGCGCCCTGGACGCGGGCGAGCGCGCGGCGGACGGCCTCCCCCAGGTCCGGCGCTTCTTTCCGCATCTCCTCGATCAGATGGACCAGCACCTCGGTGTCGGTCTCGGAGGCGAAGCGATGACCCTTCGAGAGGAGGTCCTGGCGGAGCTCGAGGTAGTTCTCGATGATTCCGTTGTGGACCACCACGAGGTCACCGGTGCAATCGCGGTGGGGGTGCGCGTTCTCCTCGCTCACCTTTCCGTGGGTGGCCCAGCGGGTGTGCCCGAGGCCAAGCGTTCCGTCCAGGTCCTCGCCGCGAAGCGCATCCTGGAGTGCCCCGAGCTTCCCCACCTGCCGCCGCACCTCGATGCCCTGCCGCGTGAGGACCGCGATCCCGGCGGAGTCGTAGCCCCGGTACTCGAGGCGCCGGAGCCCCTCCAGGAGGACCTCGGTGGCCCGCTCGCGGACCACGCAGCCCATGATGCCGCACATGGTGGGAAGGCGGTGCTAGCTCGCGCCCGGGAAAGGAGGTTCAAGGTCGAGAGTTGAACGTTGAAAGTTGGAGAGGACGGAGGAAGAACCGTCGATCCGGTCCTTCCTCCTGCTTTCAACTTTCAGCTTTCGACTTTCAACCGGTCCGGAGCTCGAGGGTCGGCGCACGTCTCAGACCTTTCCCTTGAAGTAGTCCAGCGTCCGCTGCAGGCCTTCCTCCAGCATCACCTTGGGCTCCCAGCCGAGGAGCTTCCGGGCCCTGCCGATGTCCGGTTGGCGCACCTTGGGGTCATCCTGCGGGAGCGGCTGGAACACGATCTCGCTCCGGCTGCCGGTGATGCGCTTCACGGTCCGGGCGAAGTCGAGAATGGTCATCTCGTGGGGGTTCCCGATGTTCACCGGCTCCGAGGTGCTCGACCGGAGCAGCCGGTAGATCCCCTCGACGAGGTCTTCCGCGTAACAGAAGGAACGCGTCTGTGAGCCGTCGCCGTAGACGGTCATCGGCTCGCCCCGCAGCGCCTGCGCCATCAGCGTCGGGAGCGCGCGCCCGTCGTCGATCCGCATGCGCGGGCCGTAGGTGTTGAAGATGCGCACGATCCGCGTGGAGCAGCCGTGATAGCGATGGTAGGCCATCGTCATGGCCTCGGCGAACCGCTTGGCCTCGTCGTAGACCCCGCGCGGCCCGACCGGGTTCACGTTCCCCCAGTAATCCTCGCGCTGCGGATGCTCCAGGGGGTCGCCGTAGACCTCGGAGGTGGACGCGAGCAGGTAGGTCGCCCGCTTCTCCTTTGCCAGCCCCAGCGTCTTGTGGGTCCCGAGCGAGCCGACCTTGAGCGTCTGGATCGGGTACTCCAGGTAGTCCACCGGGCTCGCCGGCGAGGCGAAGTGCAGGATCGCATCCACCTGTCCCGGCACGTGCACGTAGTTCGTGACGTCGTGCTTGATGAACTGGAAGCGCGGATTCCCGAAGAGGTGCGCGACGTTGTCCAGGACCCCCGTGAGCAGGTTGTCCAGGCAGATCACTTCGCACCCCTCCGCTAGGAAGCGGTCGCACAGGTGCGAGCCGAGGAACCCCGCGCCGCCGGTGATGAGGACCCGCTCCATGGCCTCCCTCTACCGCGTCAGGTCGACCGTGAGCTTCCCGCCGGGACCGATCCGGAAGAACCGCCGCCCGATGGTCGCGACCGCGGGGAGTTTGAGGTCCGGGTCCGCCTGGAAGGTGACGCGCCGCCCGTCCTGGTCGGCGTTGCCCAGGACCCCGTCGGGGACCATCACGTCCTTCCAGTTGTCGTAGCGGTGGTCCACGTCCTCTTCGATCGTCCCCCTGCGCCTCACCCGGAAGTAGCCCCCCCGGTTCCGGCCCGATCCGCCCCATTTCGCGTCGGGCCAGCGGTGCTCGTCGAGCGTCTTGAGCCAGGGGATCCGGGCGTACTGGCCGGGCCCGATGCTCGTCTCCTCGCGTCCCATGCAGAAGATCTTGATCGGCCCGCCGGACATGAGCTGGATGCGGATCTGGCGGTAGGCGAAGTCGTGGTGGATCTGCAGGACGGCGTCGCTCCCCTCGATGGCGTTGAAGGGAGGCAGCTCGATGATCGTGGGGACTTCCTTGAGCGAGACGTCGGTGCGGTGGCCGTCCAGGAGCGCGAGCCGGAGCTGGGAGGCGTCGAGCTGACGGAGGAAGAGCTGACCGGTGTCCCGGAGCTGGATCACCGTCCCGTTGAAGAAGACCACGTCCACGCGACCGGGCGGACCGCAGCGGATCAGGTCCCCCTCGCGGACCGCGCTGCTCTCCACGTAGCACGTCGTGGGCGTCGTGGGCTCCGGTGCGAAGCGCTCCAGCGCGACGGTCGCCGAGTGGATCGTGATCTGGACCTTCTTCTCCGGCGGTTCCTGGGACGGGTCCTGGGCCAGAGCGAGTCCGGCCAGGAGGAGCGGCAACACGAGCGTGCGTCTCATGGTTCCTCGATGGGGCTTCCGCGGGCGCCGGCGGACGGTCCCCGCGACTTACGGTTTCGTCCACCGGGGCGATTTCCTGAAATCGATCCTCGCCTTCGTACCGGGACCGCGGGCCCCGTCCCGGGGGGTTGCGGGATTATAGCGGGGAGCCCCGGCTCCTCTACCCGGCCCCCGTGCGCGCCGCGCCGCGGTCAGAGGATCGTGTCGATGAAGCCCGTGTCGAAGTCGGCCGCGAGGTAGCGCGGGTGGCGGAAGAGGCGCTCGAGGAACGGGATCGTGGTCTTCACCCCCTCCACCACGAACTCGCCGAGCGCCCGGCGCATCCGGATGATCGCCTCCTCGCGGTTCCGCCCGTGGACCAGGAGCTTCCCGATCAGCGAGTCATAGTGCGGCGGGATGCGGTATCCGGCGTAGGCGTGCGAGTCGAGGCGGACGCCGAGTCCGCCCGGCGGGTAATAGAACTGGATCGTGCCCGGCGACGGCTTGAACCCCTGGTCCGGGTCCTCCGCGTTGATCCGGCACTCGATCGCGGCCCCCCGGATGCGGACCTCCTCCTGCGTGAACGACAGCGGTTCGCCGGTGGCGACGCGGATCTGCTCCTTGATGATGTCGATGCCGGTCACCAGCTCGGTCACCGGGTGCTCCACCTGCACGCGCGCGTTCATCTCGATGAAGTAGAAGCGCCCGGCGCGGTCCACGAGGAACTCGACGGTGCCCGCGCTGTAGTAGCCCGACTCGCGGACCAGCCGCTTGGCCGCCTCCCCCATCTCGCGCCGGAGCTCGTCGGTGAGGCAGACGGACGGCGCCTCCTCCACCAGCTTCTGGTGGCGCCGCTGGAGGCTGCAGTCGCGCTCGCCCAGGTGGACCACGTTCCGCTGCCGGTCGGCCAGCATCTGGAACTCCACGTGCCGCGGATGCTCGATGTACTTCTCGATGTAGACCGACGAGTCCTTGAAGGCCGCCTCGGCCTCGGCCTGCGCGGCCAGCAGGCTCTGCACCAGGCTGATGTCGTTGTGGGCCAGGCGCATCCCCCGCCCGCCGCCGCCCGCGGAGGCCTTGATCATCACCGGATAGCCGATCTTGTGGGCGATCTTGACCGCCTCCTTCTCGGACGTGACGATCGCCTCGCTCCCGGGGATCACGGGGACCCGGAGCTTGCGCGCGGCAAGGCGAGCCTGCGCCTTGTTCCCCATGAGCGCGATCGCCTCGGGGGGCGGACCGATGAACTCGATCTTGCAGGAGCGGCACACCTCGGCGAAGTGCGGGTTCTCGGAGAGGAAGCCGTAGCCCGGATGGATCGCCTCCACGTCGGCGATCTCGGCGGCGCTGATGATGCGGGGGATGTCCAGGTAGGACTGCGCGCTCGGCCCGGGACCGATGCAGATTGTCTCGTCCGCGTACCGGAGATGGATCGCCTTCGCGTCGGCCTCGGAGTAGACCGCGACGGTCTCGATCCCCATTTCCTTGCACGCCCGCAGGATCCGGAGAGCGATCTCGCCGCGGTTCGCGATCAGGATGCGGGTGAACAAGGCCTGGCTACGCGGCGGCCGGGCGGATGAGGAAGAGCGGCTGGCCGAACTCCACGGCTTCTCCGTTCTCCGCCAGGATCTTCTCCACGCGCCCCTTCATCTCGGCCTTGATCTCGTTCATCACCTTCATGGCCTCGATGATGCAGAGGACGGTGTCCTCGGCCACCTCGTCGCCGGTCTCCACGAAGGCCTCGGCATCCGGCTTCGCCGACCGGTAGAAGGTGCCCACCATCGGGGAGTGGATCGTGAGCAGGCCCGCGTCCGGAGGAGCCGGCGCGGGCGGCGGCGGCGGGACCGGCACGGCGCCCGGAGCGGGAGCGCTCGCAAAGGCGGGAGCCGGAGCCGTGCAGGCGACCTCCCCCTTCTTCTTCAGCCGGACCTTGCGCCCCTCCTCCTCGATCTCGACCTCGAGCAGATCGTTCTCGCGCATCAGGGCCAGAAGCTTCTGGATCTCCTCGAGGTTCATCGCGCCCTTTCCGGCAGGGGTGCTCCCTCGGCCTTCCGCGGCACCGGGGAGCGGCGGATTGTAGTCACGCGCCCCCCGCGTTGCAATCCGACCGGCCGACGGGGCCGAGCGCCTGATCGGCGAGCTGGAGCGCGAGCCCCGCCGCGCCTTTCAGGAGCTGGTCCCCCGAGAGGAACAGATGGAGGCCCCGGGGCTCGAAGGGATCGGAGCGCACGCGGCCGACCAGGACCTCCATGCGCCCGGTCGCGTCGAGCGGGTGCGGGTACTCCGCGCGCTCGGGCCGGTCGCGGAGCAGCACCCCCGGCGCCGCGGCCAACGCCGCGCGGGCCGCCCCGGCCGAGACCGGCTCGGCGGTCTCGACGTAGGCGGACACCGAATGGGCGCGGAACACCGGCACCCGCACGCACGTGGCCGAGACCGCCAGCTCGGGGTCGTCGAAGAGCTTCCGCGTCTCGCGCACGAGCTTCCACTCCTCCCGGGTGAAGCCCCCCTCGTCGAAGACGTCCACCTGGGGGATCAGGTTGAAGCCGATCGGGTGCGGGAAGACCTCCGGCCGCGCCGGCTCGTTCCGGAGCCACGCCTCCGACTGACGCCTGAGCTCGTCGATCGCGCGCGCGCCGGCGCCCGAGACCGCCTGGTAGGTGGACGCCACGATGCGCCGCACCCGCGACAGCCGCCGCAGCGGGTGCACCGCCATGGCGAGCAGCACGGTCGTGCAGTTGGCCACGGCGAGGAGCCCGCGGTGCGCGCCCAACGCGGCCGGGTTGATCTCGGGGATCACGAGCGGCACCGACGGATCGAGCCGGAAGGCGCTCGAGTTGTCCACGACCAGCGCGCCGGCCTGGACGGCGCGCTGCGCGTGTGCCCGGCTCACGGACGCTCCGGCCGAGAAGAAGGCGAGCGCGCAGGCCGCGAAGGAGGCGCCCTCGAGCGCGTGGACCGGCGCGGGCCGGCCGCCGTACTCGACCGTCGTCCCGGCGGATCGAGCGGACGCGAGCAGCATGAGGTCCTCCGCGGGAACCCCGCGCGCCTGGAGGAGCCGCAGGAACTCGCGCCCCACCGCCCCCGTGGCTCCCACCACCGCGATCCTTCGCGCCGTCATCGCTTCCTCTCCAGGTCCTCCCGGCAGTCGCGCACGCTTCCGGCGAGGAGCCGGAGCGCGTGCGGCACCGCGGGGAGGACCGCCGTGAGGCATTCCACCGCGCCGTCGGGGCTTCCCGGCAGGTTCACGACCAGCGCGGCGCCGCACGTCCCCGCCGTCGCGCGGCTCAGGATCGCGGTCGACAGCCGCCCGCGGCCGGCCGCCCGCATCGCCTCCCCGAAGCCCGGCAGCTCGCGGTCGAGCACGCGCCGGGTCGCGTCCACCGTCCGGTCACGGGGCCCGATCCCGGTGCCGCCGCTGGTGAGGACCAGCGCGCAGCGCTCCGCGAGCTTCCGGATCGCGGCCGCGACCACCGCCTCGTCGTCGGTCACGACCACCGCGGGCTCGAGCTCGAACGGCTCCGCCGCGAGCCGGGCCCGGAGCGCGGCCTCCGTCTCGTCGCGGCGTTCGCCGCGCGCCGCCCGGTCGCTGGCGATCACGAGGCCCGCGCGCCAGCGCGCCTCACCGGCGCCGGACATACCCGCCGCTCCTCCCCCCCGACTTCCGGAGCAGCCGGATCCGGCCGATCTCCGCCTCGCGATCCACCGCCTTGACCATGTCGTACACCGTGAGCGCGGCCACCGCGACGGCGGTCAGCGCTTCCATCTCGACGCCGGTCCGGTCGCGCGCGCGGACCTCCGCCTCGAGCGCGACGCGGTCCCGCCCCGAGAGCGCGACCTCCATCCGCACGTGGGTCAGGCGGAGCGGGTGGCAGAGCGGGATCAGCTCGGCCGTCCGCTTCGCCGCCTGGAGCCCGGCCAGACGCGCGGTCTCGAGCACGTCCCCCTTCGGGCCGCCGTTCTCTCGGATGAGCCGGACGGTCGCGGCCGACAGACGCACCTCGCCCGCGGCCGTGGCGCGGCGGAGCGTCGCCTCCTTCCGGCTCACGTCCACCATGCGGGCGCGGCC
>Ga0187892_10005961_pt1 | contig 18580 bp, 17 predicted proteins | sample MA1701073metaG_FD_139345 | JGI IMG/M metagenome (GOLD analysis project Ga0187892, IMG submission 139345) | Bio-ooze microbial communities from a basaltic lava cave in the Kipuka Kanohina Cave System on the Island of Hawaii, USA - MA170107-3 metaG ...
CACCCTCACCTTGCTCGGAGTCCTGAGTCCTGAGTTCTGAGTCCTGAGTCGTGAGTCGTGAGTCGTGAGCCTCATCCAGCGGCTCATTCCCAGCAGCGAGCACGGGCAAGCGATAAGGCTGCTCGCCCATGCCACCCTCACCTTGCTCGGAGTCCTGAGTCCCGAGTCCTGAACCCTGAACCCTGACTCCTGAACCCTGACCCCTCGGAAAGTAGGCCAGCCCCCACAGGACGATGCTGATGGCCAGGATGATCGTTCCCGCGCGGGTGAGGAACAGCTTGGCCCGGTCCCATGTGTGCCGGACGATCGCGGTCAGCCGAGGAAGGCGGTAGGGCGGCAATTCCATGATGAAGGCCGGCGCCGGTCCCTTCAGCAGCGTTTTCTTGAACAGCGTGGCCATGACGAGCGCCACGATCGTGCCGAGCGCGTACATGCCGAACATCACGCCGGTCTTGAGCCACAAGTTTGAGCGGAAGACCGCGCTGATGACGATCAGATAGACCGGCAGTCGCGCGCTGCAGCTCATGAGCGGCGCGACCAGGATCGTGGCCAGGCGGTCGCGGGGGTTCTCGATCGTTCGCGTGGCCATGATGCCGGGCACGGCGCAGGCGTAACTCGACAAGAGCGGGATAAAGCTGCGCCCGTGCAGGCCCACCCGGTTCATAATACGGTCCATGATGAAGGCCGCCCGGGCCATGTAGCCGCTGTCTTCGAGAAACGCGATGAACAGAAAGAGCAGGCAAATCTGCGGGAAGAACACCACCACCGCGCCCACGCCACCGACCACGCCATCGACGAGCAGGTCGGTCAACATGCCGGGCCCCAACCCGGCCGCTACCAGTCCGCTGAACCAGCCGATTCCCGAGTCGATGGCGTTCATGAGCGGCTCGGCCGCGATGAAGATCGACAGGAACATCGCCAACATGATCACCGCAAATACGAGCGGGCCGGCCAGCCGGTGTGTGGCGATGCGGTCGATGCGATCGCTCAGCGATTCGCCAGTCGCGGCGGAATCGCGCTGGACGACCCGCTCGGCGACTCCAGCGACCCACTCGTAGCGGGCGGCGATGAGACGTGCCGCGCGATCAGCGGCCTCGCGCACACCGAAACCGTCTGCAACGACGCGAAGCTGGTCGGCGACTCTGGCCGGTAACACACCGTCGGACGGTGCGCCGTCCGGTGACCCCTGTGCGAGCAGCAAGAGCGCCGCGCCCTCGGCCGTGCCCGGCCTGGCCGCGCCGGCTCGACTCAGGTCGGATGCCAAACGTGAGATCGCGTGCTCGATCGGATCGGATGCGCGCCAGACGCGCGGACGGCGGGCCTCCGTGTACGAGTCATCAGCCTGTATCCGCGCGTGACACTCGCCGATCGCGACGCGCACGGCCTCGATGCCGTCTCCACGACGCGCCACGGTCGCGACGACGGGCACGTCCAGCTCGCGAGAAAGCCGAGCGACATCGACGCGCTGTCCGGTCGACGCGGCGACATCCATCATGTTGCACACGACGATGGCAGGCAGATTCAAGTCGAGAATCTGCGTCGCCAGGTAGAGGTTTCGCTCGAGATTGCTGGCATCGACAACGACCAGCACGCCGTCGATCGGGTCAGCGCCGGGGAGCCAGTTCAGAAGCACGTCCCGGGCGACGCGCTCGTCGGCGCTGCGCGCCGCCAGGCTGTACGTGCCCGGAAGGTCCACCAGTACGACGCCGGGCTGCCCATTCAGCCGGCCCTCGCGGTGCTCGACCGTCACGCCTGGATAGTTCCCGACTTTGTGGCGCAGACCGGTCAGGCAGTTGAACAACGTCGTCTTGCCGGAATTGGGGTTGCCCGCCACGGCCAGGCGAAGCGTGCGTTGGGCGACGGGCGATCGAGTGCGAACGAGCGTCATCGCGGCGCGTCCTGCAGACTGCCGGGATCAATGAATACGCTTCGAGCCTCGCTCTTGCGGAGGCTCAGATGATAGCCGCGCACGGCCACGTCCATGGGGTCGCCGAGCGGCGCGAGGCGAACGACGCGCACCAGCGTTCCCGGCACCAGACCCATCTCCATGAGGCGCGGACCCGCCGAATCGACGTCGATGTGGCAGATCGAACCCGACTGTCCAACCCACAACGCGTCCAGCGTCAAGCGGCTGGCAGGTTCTGGTGGTCTCGATGGTGGTGGGTGATCGGTAGCCATCGCGTGTGGCATGGCCAATCCCAGCGGGCTGGGATTGGGCATGCCAGCCTGGTTCTGGTGGTCTAGCGCCCGTCGTCAACGTAGACGCAACGTGCCAGTCGTCGGCAGAGGCCGATCCGGCACTCACCGACCTGACAGATGATCGGATCACCCAACTGAACGACGCGGAGGCGCCGGCCGTGATCGATGCCGAGTTCGCGCAGCCGGGCGATGTCACCGGACTCGCTGGCGACATGAGTCACCAGGACCGAGCGACCTCGATCTACGCCGCACAGGGTTTGTAACTGCCGGTCCATCGAGCGCCTCAACTTCAGGGTCATCGACATTATCGGTTGGGCCCGTAACGCAACTGAGACCCATTCTCGATACGATGAGTATACACTCGCGCCACCCATCCGCAAGTCGAGACCGACGAATGACCCGATGCCCGGGGCATCCGCACCGGCCCGGCGACTGAAAGTCGATTGTGTTAAGTTATAATTACTAGCGGGCGTCTTGGTTGAGTGCGTATTACGTAGGTAGCATGTTTTCAGCCCGCGTCGGCGTCGTCTGCGGAGCGGATTGCTTCGATGGGGAGTCCGGTGGCTGGGTCGAAGCGGTCGTTGTTCCGATAGAGCCGCGACTTCATGACCCGGCCGATCTTGAACTTGACGGTCAGCTTGGGCGGAACTTCGACCCGCTCCAGCGTCTTGGGATTCTGGGCGATCCGAGCGGCGCGGAGCTTGCTCTCGAACACGCCGAAATCGCGAAACTCGATGCGATTGCCCTTCGAGAGCTCGTCGACAACCTCATCGAGGAAACTCTGCACGATCCGCTTTACGAGTGTTCGCTTGGTCTGCGATCGCTGGGAGACGCGCTCGATGAGTTCTTTCTTGGTCACGGTCGCCATTCGCCGGTTCCGAACGCTCGCTGGCCTGAGAATCTGAGCGTGCAAGAGTGACGCAAGTCATGCTACAGCAAGAGCTTCCGGCTCGCAAGCCCGAATTGCGACCTGGGCGGAATCTCCCCAAGAATCGCCGCAGCGAACGATTACCCACGCAAGCAATCCATCATCGAATAAAGTCCAGGTCGCTGGCGCGTCAGCCACTTCGCGGCCGTGACGGCGCCCTCGACAAAGGCCTGGCGCGAGGTCGCCTGGTGCGTGACGCTAATCGTCTCTCCAGCAGTACTGAAGTAGACGGTGTGGGTGCCCGGATGGTCGCCCATCCGGATCGCATGAATGCCGACCTGCGCTGGCGGGCGAGGTCCGGTGGCGCCGTGCCGGCCGAATTGGGCGTGATCTGTTCGGGTGCGCCCGCAGGCCGCAAGGACAGTATCGAGGAGCGTCAGGGCGGTGCCACTGGGGGCGTCGCCCTTCCGGGCATGATGCGTTTCAACGATCTCGATGTCGTGCGTGGCGCCCAACGTGCGCGCCAGGCGCTCGACGACCGATGCCACGGCGGCAACGCCGACGCTGAAGTTCGACGCCTTCAGAATCGGGATGACCGAGGCCGCGCGCTCGATATTGACCTGTTGCTCGGGACTGTGACCCGTCGTGCCGATCACGATGGGCCGCCGGCGGGCGACGCAATAATCGAGCCAGCGGAGCGATGCGGCGGGGTTGGTGACGTCGATCAGCACGTCAAACGAACGATCGGGCTCCTCGACGTACGTCAGTTGTCGGCCGGCGATCGGAGCCGATTGGCCGATCCGCGCGTGCCGTGGCGACACGATGGCGGCAGCAACGCACGCTTCTGGATCTTCGGCGACGCGCTGCAGCACGAGCGATCCCATCCGACCCAGCGCGCCGGCCACGGCGATCTCGATCATCGGCGTTCCGCCTCGCTTGTGAAGCTAGCGACGGCCGCGTTGATCGCGCGGCAGATGGCTTCCACGTCGTCGGCGACGCGGAGCGGCCGGTTGACGAATCGGCGCTGATTCGGAACGGCCGGCGCCGAGTGGTAGCGTACGGACGCGTCCGGATCCTTGAGCGCATGGCCGGTCAAGATGCACACGACGCGGTCGTCCGGCGAGATGAGGCCCGCGCGGACGAGTTGGCGCAATCCGGCGGGCGCTGCGGCACTGGCGGGCTCACAACCCAGACCGAAGCGGCCGAGCAATGCCTTGTGCTCGAGTATGTCGTCGTCGTGCACGGATCGAACCAACCCGGCCGTGGCGTCAAGCGTCCGCAGGGCCTTGGGCAAATTGACTGGGCGAGCGATCTGAATGGCCGTCGCGACCGTGTCGGCCCGCCGTCCCAGCGCCTCGCGCTCGCGGTAGAATGCGTCGATGAGCGCGCGGTCGTATCGGCCGCCATTCCAGCGCAGTCCGCGTTGCTCGACCAACTGATAGAGCGTGTCGGCGCCCGCGGCGTTGATCGCGGCAATCCTTGGCAATCGATCGATCAGGCCGAGGGCTCGAAGCTCCATGAGCGCCTTGCCGAATGCGCTGGTGTTCCCGAGATTCCCGGCCGGCACGATGATCCAGTCCGGAACCTGGCCGCCCAGACCCTCGAGCACGCGGTAGATGATGGACTTCTGGCCCTCAAGGCGGAATGGGTTGATCGAGTTCATCACGTAGAGCCCGAGCTGAGCGGCCGCGTCAGACAGCCGGGCGAGGCAGGCGTCAAAGTCGCCCTCGATCTGCAGCGTGAGTGCCCCGTGGTCAAGTGCCTGGGCCAGCTTGCCGAGCGCGATCTTGCCGCTGCCGACAAAGACGACGGATTGCATCGGTGTTCCGTGGTCGGCGGCCGCGGCCGCGTACAGGGCCAGCGACGCGCTCGTGTTGCCGGTGGACGCGCAGGCCACGCGCGACCGGCCGATCCGGCGCGCCAGCGTAAACGCTGCCGTCATGCCGTTGTCTTTGAAGCTCCCGCTGGGGTTCGCCCCTTCGTGTTGAAAGAAGAGGCGGCCGGGCTTCATGCCCAACTCACGGCCTAGCCCGTCGGCCTGGTACAGCAGTGTTCGTCCTTCGCCGAGGGTGAGCGCCTGCTGAGCGTTGGCGAATGGCAACAGCTCACGGAACCGCCAGACACCGCTAAAGTCGGCCGGACCACCGGGTCCGCGCGGCGTGACGCAAGCGCGACCGGTGAACTCGGCCAGCGACTTGGGGATGGGCTGTGCGGACCAGTCATAGGCCACATCCAGCAGCCCGCTGCACGCTGGGCACGTGGCCAAGACCTGGCCGACGTCGTAAGTCGCGGCGCAGTCCGGATGGATGCACACCTGGTAGGCGGCGTTGCCGCTTGCAGGACGCGGCGCCGAGGCCGTGCGCGGGGCGGGTCGAACGTCGGACGGCATGGCCCTCTTTTCTCCGGTTCGAGGCCGGTTGTCCAGACGATCCGAACGGGTATGATAGGATCGCGCGTTGTCAACTACGGAGGATCCGTCATGGTTGTTCAGAAGGCCAAGGGCAAGGTCACGTTCGTCCTCGAACCGCCGGTGAACGGCAGCAAAATCTTCGTCGCCGGCTGCTTCAATCAGTGGAACGCGACGGCCGACCCGTTGCGCAAGCAAAAAGACGGCACGTATCGCAAGAGTGTCGAGCTTGCGCCGGGGCAGTACGAGTACAAGTTCGTCGTGGATGGCCAATGGCTCGACGACCCGAGCAGCCCCGGTCGTCGGGCGAACGAGTTTGGCACGCTCAATTCGACGTTTGCCGTCGAGCGGTAAGCACCCAGTCCGTTGCGGCCCGGGTCGGAGAGGGGCCGCATTCAATTGCGGCCGGCCGACGGACGACGCGCGGGGTGTCTCTGCGCCGTGTGTGTCGCGTTTTACGCAGCGCGGCCTTCGGGCCGCAAACAGACGAAACGACGGGATCTCACGCAAATCCGGGACACGCGCGCTCCGCTAGCGCGTCCCGGACAAAGCCGCCAAGGCGCAGAGCAAGACGCGGCGGCAAGCCACATCTTGGCGTCCCGGCGCGCCGGGAGACTTTGCGCGAGGCTACTCTTGGACGGCTACCTTACCAGAAAAACGAGACGCGAGTCGTTTGCAGTGCAGCGTGGCCGGATTGCGGCATTGACGGTATGATCCGCGTCCGATGGTACTGTCAAGGCTATCGAATCGGGAGGCTCGGACTATGGGAATACTGGATGGACGACGTGGACTGATCTTCGGCGTAGCCAACGACCGCAGCATCGCCTGGAACATCGCCAAGTGTCTGACGGACCACGGCGCGACGTGCGGCTTTGCGCACCTGCCGGGCGAGAAGATGGAGCGGCGCGTTCGCAAGACGCTCGAGGCGGGCGGCATCTCCGACCCTTGGCTGTTTCCGTGCGACGCATCGAAAGACGAGGACCTCGATGCGCTCTTCGCCGCCGCCCGGCAGCGCTTCGACACGATCCAGTTTGTGGTCCACTCGATTGCGTTCGCCGACAAGGACTATCTGCAGATCGGCAATTTCGCCGAGACGCCGCGGACGGTGTTCAACCAGGCGCTCGACATCTCGGCCTATACGCTGGTGGCGATGGCCCGTCGAGCCAAGGCGCTGATGCCGTCGGGCGGATCGATCGTGGCCATGACCTATTACGGCAGCGAAAAGGTGATTCCCGGCTATAACGTCATGGGCGTGGCCAAGGCAGCCCTCGAAGCGTGTACGCGTTACCTGGCGGCTGAGTTGGGCGCCAGCGGCGTCCGTGTCAACACGATCAGCGCCGGGCCGTTACGGACGCTGTCGTCGATGGCGGTGGGCGGCATCGACGAGATGTTCGGCTGGGTTGAGAAAAAGGCCCCGCTCCGCCGCAACATCGACGCCGAAGAGGTCGGCAAGACGGCCCTCTACCTGGTGAGCGACCTGGCCAGCGGTGTGACCGGCGAGAACATCTACGTCGATGCCGGGTATAATATTGTTGGCTTGTGAGCGGCATCGCTTGGAGCCCCGATGCGTTTTCTGGCCGGCCTGGCCGAGGCCGGATCCCGTTCGCAGAGAGAGCCAAGATCATGAATGTCATGGCAATCCACGTCGTCGACGCGGCACGTCCTCGGCGAAAGAAGTGGACACGGGACGAGTACTACCGGCTCGCCGATGGTGGGTTCTTTCGCCATCGGCGGGTTGAGTTGATCAACGGAGAGATCATTGAGATGCCGGCGGTGCGAGATTTGCACGTCGCCGCGGTCGAGTTGGCGGGGCGCGTGCTCCGTCGCGTGTTTGACGAGGGCGAATTCTGCACGCGCATTCAGGCGCCGCTGCACCTGCTGGGGCGCTCGGCGCCCGAGCCCGACCTCGCTGTCGTCCGCGCCGGTCCGCGCGACTTCATCGGCAAAGGCCACCCCGCGAGCGCCCTGCTGGTTATCGAAGTCAGTGACACCTCGCTCCGCTATGACCAGACACGGAAGGCGCACCTCTACGCCGCTGCCGGTCTTTTGGACTACTGGATCATCAATCTGATCGACGGGCGGCTTGAGGTTCGGCGCGATCCAGCACCCGACCCGGCCAAGCATCTGCGATATCACTACGCGAGCACGCTGATTGTGCGTGAGGGTGATGTCATCAGTCCATTGTCGATGCCGTCGGCGACGATCCGTGCAGCGGATTTGCTTCCCTAAATGTCTTACTCTCCAAAGTTTGAGCGTGCGTTAATCTTCGCGACGCGTTTGCACATCGATCAAGTCCGCAAGAAGAGCGACACGCCCTACATTATGCACCTGCTGGCCGTGGCATCAATCGTGGCCGACTACGGCGGTGACGAGGAGCAGGTGATCGCGGGGCTGCTGCACGACAGCGTCGAGGACCAGGGCGGGCGGCCGACATTGAATACAGTGCGGGGACGATTCGGCCCGCGCGTGGCCCGCATCGTGGAGGCCTGCACCGACAGCTTTGAGACGCCCAAGCCGCCGTGGCAGGAGCGCAAGCGGGCGTACGTCGAGCACGTGAAGGGCGCCCGCGAAGACGAGCTGCTCGTCTCCGCGGCCGACAAACTGCACAACGCCCGCAGCATCGTGGCCGAGCAGCGGCGCGTGGGAAACCGGGCGTTCCAGCGGTTCAACGCCCGCCGGGTCGACGTGCTTTGGTATTACTCGGCCCTGGTCCGCGCCTTCGCGAAGCGTAACCGCACGCCGCTGGTCGATGAGCTCGACAGAACGGTGCGCGAGATGCGGCGGCTGGCTCGACGCGGGGCGGCGGCGCCGCGGCTATGATCGCGCGTCCAACAGCTCGGCCAGTGCGAAGAGGGCTTTCACAGGAAATCGCTCCAGCGGATAGTAGCGGCTCAACACGTCCTTCGCCTGATCGACCGTTTCAAGATTCAAATAGCGCAGAAGGAAGCGTACGTCCGCCTCGTCGTGGAACTCGGGGCCCAGGCGAAACGCGAGGCACTTCATGGCGAGCAGGTACTCGGGGACCGCCGCGAATACCTTCAGGTTGCCAAGGTCTAGGAACGTCTGGAACGCGCCGCGCTCGCTCATGAATCCCTTGACCGCATCGTTGAGCCAGTCCGGCGCGACGCCCAGCTTCGCTCCGACCTCTTGAGCGAGTCGACGGATGCGCTCCGGCGGGTGAAACCACGCGTCGACGTCCAGAGTGTCGGCACGCTGGTCGAACACGAGGCACATCACGGCGCCTCCTACCAGGTAGACCTCGCCCACAACCGACTCGACACTCAGGGCCTCGTCCAGCGCCCGCAGAAGCTGCATGATCTTCTCACGCGAGAGCCGAACCATGGCTAAATCCTGTCGCCGACCGTCGAATCGACAAAAATGTTCCGGCGCCGGAACGCCGGCGGCGACCGGGCCAGCAAGTGCAAGCGAACGGCGCGGAGTTGCGATGCGAAGAACGGCCGGTCCAATGGGCCCACGCGGCTGGTCCAGGCGGGAGGCGCAACCCGCTTCAAGCACGCTGCGTGTTCGATCATCGACGCGACGTACGCCGCCCGCCAGGACGGGAGACGGCGAACGTCGAGCGGTCCGGTCACTTGTTCGAATTCGGCCGGGGACAAACTGGAGAGCCGGTCGTTGAGCGCCGCCAGGTCGTAGCTCGGCGCATCGCTGATGGCGAGCCGATCGATCAGCGACTGCAGCTCGACCGCACGATCCGGCAAGGCGCGCTGGAGCACGAACGCAGAGACATCCGTGCCGGCCGCATTGGCCAGTCTGCGCAGTTCCGCCTTCTGCCGCGGCGTGACGCGGATCTGCAACTGCGATGTCTTGCGCCCTGACACGCCCTGACTCTAGCCTCCGTTCGCGTGATGTCAATACGGACGTATTGACAGCATGATCCTCCCGGCGGAGTGCGCAAACCATCTGAACTCCCCGCGAGTCCAAAGACCTGCGGCACACCGGGCGTCCGTGTGCGCCTTGGGGCGGCAGACTTGCTGTAAATGAATCATGTTCTGATCGGGTATGGTCATGACCATAGGCGCACGCGCCGACAGGATGTCGGCGTGACAGTCCCGGCGCGCCGGGAAAGCCGGCCGTACGTACCGCCGACATACTTGTCGGCCGTCAAGCCGGCTGCCAGCCGGCGAGTAAGCCGACGACGCTGGCGTGCTCGGGGCGCGACTGGTTGGTCTGCGGCGCAGCCTCGCTACTCGTCGGCGTGCTGGCGTTTCCACCAGTCGCGGACGCGGCCGTACTCCTCACGGGCCGTGCCGACGTGCTGGCGCGAAAGAGCAATGAGGTCAGGGATCGCGAAGGTCTGCGCCGGCGCCTTGACGGCGTCCCAATCGCGACCCAGCAGCTTGACGGTGATCAGCGTATCGTTGTTCGGACCGTGCGTGCCGCGCAGACGGAGCGTGTCGCCCTCGATAATCAGGCGGGCGCCGATGCGTGTGTACTCGACGTTCTGAATGAACGAGGGCAGGAGCTTTGAGATGTCGAGCTTCAAGAACTGCTGGGCGGCGTTGATCAGAACCTGGCGATCGATCGTGCCGGGCTTGCCCTCCGGGGGTACGGCGTGCAGCGTCAGATCGGCCTGCGCGATCTTGTCGTCTTCAATCAGGAGCTTGTTGACGGTGATCTGGAGCCGCCCCGTCACGACGCCCTTGCCAATGATCCGGGTGACGGCTTCGATCGAGACGTCCTCAGCTTGCCCAGTGGCGGACAGATACTCGATCCGCCGCGGGGCCAGCACCGCCTGTTGCACTCGAAGCTCGGCCTTGCCGCGTGCGTCGGGCGATTGGAGCATCGGCACGATCTGCTCGACATCGAGGTCCGACAGCCGGCCCCGAAAACGAAACGAGCTCGGATCATCGTTCAGGAACGTGGCGTCCTCGATCTCGACGTCGACCTGCCCATTGAACGGGCCGCCGATGACGCGGCCGGTAATCGCGTAAAGGTCGGCGTCGTGCAATGCGCCGCTGAAGCTGATCCGATGGGCCTCCGGCAGTTCGCTGTAGACAACGCGCCCGGCGAATGATCCGGTGGCCCGATCGCGGTCGACGATGGCGGGTAGGTCGAGGGCGGCCAGATCGATGGTGGGCACGGTCAACGTCACTTCGTGCAGCGTTAACTGCGCGCCGGGCGTGAAGTGCGCGGCGATGTTGATGGGTGTGGCCACTGGGCGTCCGTTTAGCGAGCGGGCCGCTGCCGCCGCCTGGCCGGTGCCGTCCGGCGCGAACAGGATCACGCCGCTGGCGTCGTCGAGCTGAATCCCGATTGTGCGGCCGCGCCAGAACACGTCCATGTCAGTCAGGTGAATCTCGCCGATGCCGAGGCTTGCGAAATCGTGTCCGAGCCCCGTCTGGAGGATCGTCTGGTAGTCGGACTTGTCCCAGGTTCGTTCGCCGGCCATCAAAGCCCCGTCGCGCAGGTCGATGCTGTAGGCGGCGCGGCCGTCGCGCTGCTGCTGTTCCCACACCACGCGCCGGCAGGTGAACACCTTGGCATTTCGCCGTGGCAGGAACACGTCAACATCGGACAGCATCCGGCTCGACAGCGACAGCGGTGTGACCCGCCCGAGCGAGACGGGCACATTCAGAAACGCGGCCAGATCAGCCTCGGTGCGCGCGCGATATCCGTCGCTGCGCAAGTAAGCTGCATAGCCGCCGGTCGCTCCGAGCGACCCTAGGCCGAGCAGCAGGCTGATCGCCAACAGAATCTTGCGGCGTCTAAGCATCTTTAAGAACAGCACGACTCTGAGCGGCCGAGGATCTGAGGAGTGAACGGACCACGACGCCTAGCCCAAATCGCCGTGCGCGAAGTCGCGCCAGGTGTGGCATGCCCAAGCGAAGCGCGGGCATGCGGGCCGCCGGGCATGGCCGCGCTTCGCTTGGCCATGGAACACCACAATGACTGCGAATCGCGCACGCTGATTCAGACTGATCCTCTCAGCACCTCAGCCCCTCAGAGTCGATCGCAAGCTTCACACGCCGGCACGCTCGACGGCGAGCGCGCTTGGACCATCACCATCGGCCGTGTCGATGATGAACGCGTGGCGGTCTTTGAACAAGTCGATCTTCCGCCACGTGCCCGCCGCCCAGCGATACCATAGGACGAGGCTCAGCACGATGATCAGCAGCGACGCCACCGCCCATGGTCCGAGGCTGCCCCCGTGTGGCCACCACTCAGCCACCAGCCAGCCGCCGCTGATCAGGATAACCCAATGGCCGATGATCTGCACCACCGCCGGCCAGAGCGTATCGCCCGCCCCGCGCAGTGCCGAACCATAGGTGATGCCCAGCCCGTCGAAGAACAGGAACACGACCGCGCAGATGACGAGGCCCGCGCCGATCTGCACGATTTGCGGATCGGCGTTGAAGATGGCCACCATCTGATGACGCAGCAGCAGATACAACACGGACAGCGCGCCCATGTAGCCCAGCGAAATCGCGTTGGCCAGGCGGGTGTAGTGGTTGGCCAGGTTGAAATCGCCTTGGCCGATGGCTTTGCCCACCAGCGTGCTCAGACCGCGGCCGACGCCGAGGCACGGCACGAACGCGACGCGCATGTAGTTCCAGACGATGTTGCTGGCCGTCAGGTGCAGCGTGCCGAACTTTGTGCCGACCAGGTAGTTCACAAAAAACGTCCAGACGAACACGTCGCTGCACCACTGCATCGACTGCGGCACGCCGGTGCGCACGATCTGCATCAGCCGCACACGGTCCGGCCGCCAACTGTGCCGCGTGGCGAACTCGGCGTCGTAGCGCTTCGAGAGCATGATGTGCGCCAGCCGCAGCGTGCGGTAGCTCATGGCCGCCACCATGCCCCAGGCGGCGCCGACGATGCCCATGCCCGGAAGGCCCCACAGCCCGAACATCAGTGGCCAGCTCACCAGCGCGTTGATCACGACGCTCTCGATCACCGTCCACATGGTCACTTTGGGACGGTGCACGCCGTTGAAGAACGACGCGAACGCCTCGGCCGCGATGGTCGGTCCGATGGTCCAGACGCACGCGTTGCAGAACGCAAGCTGCAGCAGCGTGATCTCGGGATCGTGCTCGAGCCAGCCCAGGATCGTGGGCAGCACGAACCACAACCCGAAGCCGGCCACCTGGCACACACCGGCGATATAGATGCCCTGCCAGCCGTAGGCGCCGCAGTCGCGCTGGCGGCCGCGGCCCAGGCATTGCGACGTGTAGGTCGCCACCATCGAGACCGTGCCGACGCCGACGACCATCACCGTCCACATGATCATCTGCGACGGCAGCAGGGCCGCCTGGCCGGCGTGGTCGCCGCGGATCGTGACCATGATGAAGTCGGTCACATCCATCAACATGCGGGTCGACATGGTCACCACGGACGGCACCGTGATGGCCATGACCTCCCGCCAGATTCCGCGATCGTTCAGGCCGGCAGCCGCGCTCTGGCCGCCGGCCCGTGACTCAGACATACCGTCACCCCTCGATCGATGGCGCTGCGCCAATGGTGTGGCATGGCGAAGCGAAGCGCCGCCATGCCGTGCGGCGCATGCCCGCGCTGGGGGCCCCCAACCGCGATCTGTTTGCGGTTGGGGACCCCTTGCGCTTGGGCATGCCACACGCCAACAAAAAAGCCCCGGGAGTTCGCACTCCCGGGGCCGTCGGTCATCCAATAACACGAACGATCCTCAGGAGTAGACACCGTTGCCACGGTCAACATCGCGCAGCAGCGGCTGTCCTACCGCGGTGCGAACGTAAGTCGTGGCCGGCTTGTCTGTCCTGAAAATCATCGGACGTTACCTCACTTGCAACTCCGTCAATATAGCGCCCGTATCGAAGCCCGTCAACCCTGCAACATGCGGATTTCGGAACGGCCCGGGGCCGCAGCGAACGCATGGAGCGGGGCTGAAAACCCGCGATGGGCAGGTTGGGAAGGCGAGTCATGTGCAGTGTCGAGGGCAGGACGCTATGATCGAGTGGGAGCTTCGAGAATCGGGCTCCCCAGGGAGTTGCGGCATGACACTCAAGCTGACGCTATCAACACAGGCCGAGGCCCGATTGCGAGAGCGCGCCGCGGCGGCCGGCGAGGACCCCGCTGAGCATGCGTTACGAATCCTCGAGGCGGCGGTCAGCGAACCAACGCTCGACGAACTCCTGGCTCCCTTCCGCCAGCAGGTCGCGGAGAGCGGCGCACCCGATGAAGAGCTGCAGGCCTTGTTTACGCAGGCGCGTGATCGGGCGCGCTTGGAGCGCCGTGGGCGAGCCGACTCGCGATGAAAGCGCGAGTCGTTTTCGACTCCGTTGTCATGCTGCAGGCCGGCGCGAGGCCGAGTGGACCCGCCGGGCTGTGTCTTCAGCACGTAAGCGACGGCATGCTTGAGCTCTGTCTGAGTTGCGCGCTGCTTGCGGAGTATGCTGATGTCTTCGAGCGTCCGGAAATTCGAGAGCGCTTTCCGGCGTTCACGGCCGAAACGGCCCAGGGATTTCTCAAGCATGTCGGCCGGTCCGGCCGGCTGTTCAATCCCGTGGCGAACACGTTCAGGTATGCTCGTGATCCAGACGACGAGCCAGTCTTGAACCTTGCGATCAAGTCTCGCGCTCGCTACTTGCTCACGTGGGACAGCGATCTGCTCGACCTGATGAACTACGCCAGCTCGGACGCACGTGAGCTACGTCGGAGGGCGCGCACGCTTCAGATCCTGAACCCGCAACGCTGGTCCGCGAGCTCTCGGCGGGTTAGTGGCGGGCGGCAGGCCACCGTGGGCGATGGTCACGGTACCGCGAGCAGGGACCTGGCCGGTGACTCGGCGTCCAGCTTCACGGCCTGTTCGGCGTACGTCCGGGCGTTCTGTACATCGCCGGCCTTGTGGAAGGCGAAGGCGGCGTCGGCGAATCGGCCACTGTTCTCAGGATCGAGCACGCACAGCGTCTTGTATTCGGCGAGGGCGGCAGCGGTGTCGCCGGCCTTCATGCTGGCGGCGGCCAGGCCCTCGTGCGGCTCGTGCGCGAACGGGTCGATGTAGATCGCCTGGCGATACCAGAAGCGGGCGTCGGGCAGGCGGCCGTCCTTGTCGTAGATGCGGGCGATGTTGAGCGGGATGTCGGCGTCGTGCTCTTCGGTCTTGGCGATCTGGAGCAGCTCAGGCAGCGCCGCCTTGCCGTCGCCGCGGTCGAGGTGGATGGCCGCCAGGCCGTGATAGCTGACCGGGTCCATTGGGCACAGTCGCTTTAGCGTCTTGAAGCACTCCTCGGCCGCGGCGAAGTCGCGGCGCTTTAGAGCGATTTGGCCGCGGACGCGCGGGGCGACCCAGCTCTTCGGATCGACCTCCATCAGCCGCTCGCACAGCGGAACGACCTCGTCGGCGACTTCGGTGCGGCGCGCATCGGACAGTTCAGGGTCGCGCAGCACGCGCTCGAGCAAGCGAATCATGACTGTCAGCGCTAACGGGTGTTCTGCATCGGCCGCCAGAGCCTTTCGGGCTGACTCGAGTGCCCGGTCGGCCTCTCCGTCGTCGAGTTCGGCCGCCGCCAGCCGCGCCAGGATGCCCGCATCGGCGTCGTCAGCTTCGGCCTTCGTCCGCAAATCGGCCACGCTCTCGGGCGGGTCGAGCGGAAAGCCCCATTCCTTGACCTGAGCCGCCGCCCACGTCTTGAAATCTGCGTCGAACGACTCCGGTGCGACGCCCAGCACCTCAAGGAACACGCGCCGCTGCGAGCGGCCTTCATCGAACGCCGCCAGCATCTTGTTGATGACGTCGTAACCGAAGCGTTCGACGATGTATTCGCACATCCACTCGCTCTGGGCGTAGGCGAGCGTCCGGTCAGTCGGCCTCTGCGGCCGCATGAATCCCCAGTCGATCGACTGCAACGTGAACAGCCGTTCGCGCCGGACGGTGTCGGCCAGCAGCTCGGTCCAGTCGAAGCTGCGCGGCGAGTCCTCCTGAAGCACGGCCAGGCCCTCGGTGAACCAGTGGGCGATGCGGTTCTGCGTAGCGGCCAGCGTAACGGTGTGCGTGAACTCATGCCGCAGCACGCGGGCGAAGTTGTACGGACCCTGGAGCTGCGGGTGCCGGCGCGGCGAGTCCATGGCGATGACTTTGCCCGTGCATGCTCCGACCGTGTGAATCCACGGCTTGCCGGTGATGCGTACGCCGAACTGCCGATGCGTCGGGAAGATTTCGATGGTCGTCTTCTCGGTCAGCTCGGTTTCGTAATCGCCGGTCACGTCCTCGTAGATCTGCTCCAGGTAGTCGGCGAAGTACTGGGCCAGGATCGAATCGGCGGCCTTGTCGTAGCGGATGATGAAATGCGGCGTCTCGTGTGTGGCGAAGCCCTCGAGTGTGTCGAGCAGGTCGAGCGTGTTCTTGGTGCGATGGTTGTAAGGGTCCAGTGCCCAGGCGGCCTCGAGCGCGTCGCGCGCCTTCCCTTCTTCGCCCCACTGCATCAGCATCATGCCCAGCTCGCAGCGCGGATTGGGATCGGTCGGCTCGCATTCGATCGCCTTGTGGTAGGCCTCCTCCGAGCGCTGATACTGCCGCAACCCACCCAGCGTGTCGCCCAGCGCGGCGTAGTAGACGGCCGAGCACGGGTTGAGCGATTCGGCCCGTTGCCGATACTCATCGGGCCCGGCAGACGAAGCGTCTCCGTCGTCCGGAGCGACGTCGTTCGGCCGGCATAGATAGGCGCTGACGATCAGACCCAGTGAGCGCAGATCGTTCGGGTTGACAGCCAGCGCCCGCTCAGCCGCCTCGATCGCCTCGGAGTAGCGGCGTTCCTGGATCTTCAGCGACGCCCGCAGGGCCAGCGCCGGCACGCAGCTGGGATTGATCTTGAGCGCCGCCTCGATGTGCTTCTCGACTTCCTCGAATTGCCAACCCTCCAGCGCGATGCGGCCGAGCCCGACGTGGGCTTCGGGCAGGTTCGGATTGATCCGCAGCGCGGCATTGTAGTCGGCCACCGCGCCGTCTTCTTCGCTCAGGTTGTACTTCGACGCCAGCAGCTCAGCCGCCGCGATGCGGGCCGGCCAGCAGCCGCGGTCCATCTGCTCGTACGCCCGTTGCAGCAACTCGTGCAGCACATACTCGGTCCGGTCGTTCAGATTGGGATGGCGGGTCAGTGCCGAGTAGCGATAGAAGCCGACCGCAGCGGCCGTGACCTGCTCAGCCGTGTCGGGAAACTTCTGGGTCAGCAGGTCGTCGTAGAAGCGACAGGTCTCGACGGCTTCGTCGCGCCGGCCGAGCAGCTCGAGCAGCCGGCCGAGCCGCGTTCGGGCGGCGTACGCTCCGCGGTCGAGCTCGATGGCCTCGCGCAGGTGCGCCATCGCATCGTCATAGCGGCCCTTGGCTTCGAGGGCTTCGGCCAGGACCGTGTGCCAGGCCGCGACCCGCCGCGCGTCGGCGCCCTGTGGCGCCTTCGGGAGCAAGGGTTCGATGTGCTCCAATGCGCTGATCGCGTCGTCATACTCGCCGATGCGCACCTTGACGCGGGTCAGGCCGATCGTGGCCGGGACTCTTCTTTCGTCTGACGCAGCGAACTTCTCGTAACCCTTAAGCGCATTCTCGTAATCGCCGCGGAGGAGCAGCTCGTCTGCGTCGGCGAGGGTCCGGACGCTCACTTCCTCGGCTGGCTCAGTCGTGGGCGCCTCGGCAGTCGCGGGCGCCTCGGCAGTCGTGGGCTGCGAATCTGGAGCTGACTCTTGCAGCAGGCTGAGAGCGAATCCGGCCACCAGTGCTATGATCCACTGCATCATTGCCCGATCTTAGCGCAGCCGCACAAGTGCTTCAACGCAGGCGCACGATCGGGGTGCATGTCCGTTCTTGCGCACGGCCGAGTGGCAGTCATGGTCCTGAAAGGGCCGCGCTAGGTCAGCCCAAGCCAACGCTTGCCATGCTGCTGCGGGGCCGCTCCGTCCGTCTGTGAGTAACGTCGGCAATGGTATCAGGGCCAGCCCTTGACGCCACAGGTCCGCTGCGCGGACCGCGTCGCTTCGCGACGCGCGGGCATCGCCCGCTGTGGTGTCAAGGGCCAGCTTCACCAGCCTGGCCGCCGAATCATCCTTGTGCCAGGCCTGCGTGAGGCGGCCGTCGTCGTCATACGTGTAGGCGCTGATCCCGCCCGGACCGCTGCGGTCGGTGAGGCGAGTGGCCTTGTCGTCGAGCGTGAAGACGTTGCCGTTGGGTAGTGCGCCGCCGGTCGGATTCGTCACGAGGCTGTGCCTCGGCCCGACCTGTCTTGCTCCCACGCGGTCGCGTCGCTGGGGAACTGGCGCACTCGCCGGCTGGAAGCTGGCGTGACAGCCGGCAGGATGCCGGCGGTACGTACTGCCGGCGTCCCGGCAACCGTCCCGGCGACTTGCTGCCGGCCGACGCGAGTCGCCGTCGGCATTCCGCCGTGGCCCAAGGACGGTGGTACACACCAACCCGACCTGGCTTTGACCCATCCACAAGAGGGCTAGCGACGCAAACAGTTCAGCGCCGGCGAACTCGTCGTCCAGGGCGCTCAGTAAGTCGCGGAGCTCCCGGACGTTACGACGCGCGGCACGCTTGCTCAGCTTAGGCCGGGCGACGGGGCTGAGGGGTGGCGTGCGCAAGTCTCCAGCGGCTGAGGCGGACGAATAAGCGGCGGATTTTCGGCGTTTTTCGTGATGGTATTTGAGCTGGCCGAAGCGGATGTGGAATCGTTCGGCGGGATGGAGACGCTGGAAGAGCGCCTTGGGGCGCTCGCCGGCGTCGAGGGCGGTGTCGATTTCGGCCAGCGTGGCGGCGTCGACGACGCGCGGCAGCGGCAGGTTGGGGGAGCGTGCGGATTTCAGATTTCCGATTGGTGGGCGGCATGTCGATTCTCTGGCGGCGGCCGGGCCGGTGTGGCTCGGCTCATCCACTGGTTAGAACAGTCGGCGCGATCGCAGAGTGATGGGCAGCACTCAGGGTTCAGGGTTCAGCGGTCAGGGGTCGGCGCTGAGAGGGCGGAGTTCAGAGGGTAGAGTTCAGAGCACAGAGTTCAGAGCATAGAGTTCAGAGCACAGAGTTCAGAGCACAGAGTTCAGAGCACAGAGTTCAGAGCACAGAGTTCAGAGCACAGAGTTCAGAGCACAGAGTTCAGAGCACAGAGTTCAGAGCACAGAGTTCAGAG
>Ga0187892_10005962_pt1 | contig 18579 bp, 13 predicted proteins | sample MA1701073metaG_FD_139345 | JGI IMG/M metagenome (GOLD analysis project Ga0187892, IMG submission 139345) | Bio-ooze microbial communities from a basaltic lava cave in the Kipuka Kanohina Cave System on the Island of Hawaii, USA - MA170107-3 metaG ...
CCCCCCCCCCCCGCCCCCCCACCCCCCCGGATCGCCCGGACCAGCAGCCACGCCGCGGCGGGAATGGCAAACGCTGCCGCGTCGGCGGGCCGGATCGTGGCGGCCATCCCGAACCCTAACCCGCAGAGCAGCCCGTCGAGCCATCCCCTCCCCTCCCCTTTCTCTTCACCGGTTGCCCGGGCCAGCCCGAGCATGCCCACCAGCAGCCAGAACAGCGTTGTGACGTGATTCATGTGGGAGCCGGCCATGAACACGGCGAAGGGCGCCAGCCCGAAGATCCCGGTGGCCAGGAGCGCGGTGCCCTTCCGCGCTTCCGTGCGACGAACCAGCAGGCCGAACACCACCACGCTCAAGGCACCGAAAACCGGGGTCGCCACCCACTCGGCCCGAACCAGGCTGCCCAGCGCGAGCATGGCGGGGCCGCCCATCGGAAACTGTGCGAAGACCCGCCCCTCCAGCTCCACCAGATGCAGGCTGCTGAAGAAGAACTGGTGCGGTTCTGCGTCGGTCCAGAGCCTCCCGGCCGCCAGAACCCGGGCCTGAAGGACCTGCATGATCTCGTCGATGAGGAGGGGTTTCCCGCTGAAAACGACCCGCGAAACGGTCAGGTAGAGGACCAGAGCAAGGATGGCAAGCGCGAAGACCGGAGCGCTGCCGTTCCAGGGAAACGGAGCTGCGGGCCAGGTGATCTTGCGGGTCAGTATGCCGACGACGACCCCAGCGCCCACCGCAACTCCGGTGGCGATGAGCAGGTCCATCGCCACCGCTTCGTACCAGGGCGCCCCGTGCCCGCCGGCGATCCAGTTGGCCAGGGGGAGAAAGCCGAAGACAAGGAGGAACAGGGCCGCGCCGGCCGTGGCCAGCCGATCCAATCTTCCCGGGATCAGCGCGGTTTCCTCGGAGGAAAGAGATTGTGCCGGAAGATGTGCCAGAAGGCGGCAACGCCGTCCCGCCACCCGATCTTCTTGCCCTCCTCATAGGTGCGCCCGCTGTAGGTGATCGGCAGTTCCCAGATCCGGGCCCGTGCCTGTGCCAGGCGTGCCACCACCTCGGGTTCGAAGCCGAAGCGGTTGCTGGAGAGAACCAGGGACTTCATCAGGGGCGCCTTCACCATCTTGTAACACGTCTCCATGTCGGTGAGGTTGATGTTGGTCAGCATGTTGGACAGCGTCGTGAGGACCTTGTTCCCCACCGAGTGCCAGTAGTACAGCACCCGGCCCCCGCCGCCGAGGAATCGTGAGCCGAACACCGCATCCGCCTTGCCCTGCAGGATGGGGCCGAGGAGGGTCCCGAAGTCGTCGGGGTCGTATTCGAGATCGGCATCCTGCACAACGATGACGTCGCCGGTGGCATGCGCGATCCCGGTCCGAAGCGACGCGCCCTTGCCACGATTCACCGGGTGATGGACCACGACTTCGAGCGCACCGGTCGCGTGCAAGTGATCCAGAATCTCGCCGCTGCCGTCCCGGGAGCAGTCATTGACCGCGATGAGCTCCATGGGAAGAGGGACCGCGCGCAGCTTTTCGACGATCTGTTCGATCGTGTTGCGCTCGTTGTACACCGGGATGATGACGGAGAGTTTGGGCAGCTCCATTAGTAGCTATTCTCCCCCCCCCTCCCCCCCCCACGCGCCTCGTCGATGGCGGCGGCGAGGACGAGGAGCCGGATATCTCCGGGAGCCCGCGCCGAAAACGGGCGGATTCCCGCGTATGCCTCGCGGGCCCGTTCAGCCTGGCCGGTCGCGAGCAACGCCCGAATGCCGCCGTCGAGGAGATCGTCGGCCGGAATCCAGAACCGGCCCGCCCGGGCTTCCCGGAACAACGTCGCCGCAGGTCCGGCCGCTCCGGAAAGATCGCGAAGTGCGAGGAGCTCCCCAAAGGCAATCGCAGCCCGGACTCCTTCGGGAGCCTGCATGCGCTCCGCGAAACGCCGAGCCAGGGCAAAGAACTCCCGGTCGGCGGGAACTCCGCCGCCGTGGAGATAGCGTCGCACGGTCCAGAAATCCGTGGCCCAGCCGCGCCAGTTACCGGGCGAAACATCGCCATTGGTCTGCCGGGTCCATACCCGATACAGGTACCGCTCGGCCGCCCCAGGTGCCTCACTCCACCCGGAATCCATCTTCGCGTTTCGCACCTGAGCGGCGAGCAGCATTCCCTTCACCCGGGGCGCTGCGAGGAGCAGGCTCGTCGTGGAGGTGTCCATCGCTCTGGCTGGTAGGGGCCGGGACGAATCCCCGAAATAGTCCACCACGCCGCCGCCGAGGTTCGCTATGCCGACCGCCGATCGCTGGACGAACCGCGCCGCTTCGGCCCCGAGGTCGAGCACCGGATAGAAATCCGAGTTGGGCCGTCCGCCGCCGCTGAACAACGGCGCGAGACCGTCCCGGTCCGCCACGGCCATCCGGTCGAGCGCCGCATCGGTCGCAGGGAGAAACCGGCACAGGTCGCGACTGACGTCGGGAAGTCGGAGGACGCTCCAATCCGGTTGGGGGAGTCTTCCCTCCGCCACGGCGAGGACCAGAAGATCCCCGCCGCTGATCAGAAAGACCCGATAGTCGGAAAAGTTCTCGTGCAAGCCCGCGAGAACACTCAGGACCAGGCCGTCGGACAACTCGTACGTGTGCAGCCATTGCCCAAACACGCCGCCCGGAGCGAGCGCCCGGCGGACCCGCCCGTAGAACTCCGTGGTGAACAGTCCGCTCGCCCCGCTGACCCAGGGATTGGAGGGTTCCGAGAGGATCAGATCGAATCGCGCACGGGATGCGGCGAAGAACGCGCGAGCGTCTCCGATGACGAGGCTCGACCGGGGATCATCGAACACCCGGCGATTCGCAGGGTAGAAAACCCGGGAGCCCTGCAGCATGGCGGGCTCGATCTCGATGGTACTGAGGCCCGACAGCGCCGGACTCGCGAGCAGAAAGTGCGACGACATGCCGGTACCGTGCCCGATCACGGCCCCGGTCGCAGCGTTGGGGGTATGAGCCAGAAGCAGCAAGGCCAGCATGACCTGGGTCCCATCATCGGACGCGAACGGCATCCGGGCCGCGCTGGTATCACACGGTTGGAACCAGGCGGAGCTCAGGGAGCCATCCGGCTTTCCGTTGGTCGAAAGCACTCGGATCCCGCTGGCCCGGAATCGCGTGGCGTGTACCGTCGCGGTCCGCCCATCGGCGTGGAACAGCATCTCCCGCTGGTCCTCCCCAATCAACCGGCCGATCCGGAACACCCCGCTCGAGAGCAGAGCCTGGTCCCAGCGAACGACGCCCTGGACCAGCACGACCAGGCCCACCGTGGCGAGTGCCCCGCCTGCCAGCAGTCGTGGCGCACGATGGCCGGCCCGGGCGAGCGACCGGAGGATCAGCAGCCCGAGCGCCATATCCAACGCCCCGCCAAGAACGAGCGCCCCCTTGAGACCCAGCAGCGGGATCAACAGGAGGCCCGTCGCGGCGGCGCCTGCGATCGAGCCCAGGGTATTCACACCGTAGATCGTACCGATCGCCTTCTCGCCCGAGCCGCCCTTCAGCAGCACGCGGGTCATGAGGGGCAAGGTCATCCCGGCACAAAACGTGGCGGGAAGCATGATGGCGAGACAGACGAGGTACCGCGCCAGCGTGAAGATCAGGTAGCCCGGCTCGCTCCGGGCTGTGGCCTGGATCAGGGCGGCGGTCCATTGGAAGGACGACAGGTACACCGGAAGGCTGAGGAGTGCCAACGCCCCCATGGCGAGCTGAATCATCGCCAGGGTCCGGAGCGGATTCTGCAATTGATCGGCTCTGCGGCGAATGGCCCAGGCCCCCAGGGAAAGCCCGAGCACGAACGCGGACAGCATGAGCTCGAACGAGTGGGTGGAGCTCCCCAGCACCAGCGAGAGCATCCGGATCCACCCGACCTCATAGACGAATGAGGCGAGTGCGGTCCCCGAGGCGACCAGCAACAGCAAACGGGATAGATCCCGCTCCGGCAAGGGCGACGGAGGAGCGCCGATGGGGGAGACCGCGGGTTGCGGCACGGAGTCTGTCCCCACCGGGACGAAGCGACAGATGACGATGACCACGAGCGCCACGCCGAGGTTGAGGATCGCCCCGGCCGCCAGCGTCCCCGGCAACCCCGCCATCGCAAACAGCACGAACCCGGCCACCAGCACACCCACGGCCGCGCCGAGACTGTTGCTGAAGTAGAGGACCGACAGGGTGCGACCCGGGTCCGCCGGCCGTCGTCGCAGCACCCCTGCCGTCATCAGGGGGAAGGTCGCTCCAAGAAGCAGGGATTGCGGGAGGATCAACAACCCGGCAAGGGTCCACTTTCCCAGCACCAGGGGGGCGCCGCCACCCAGGGCAGGGAACAGGTGCTCGTAGGCCCAACCGGTGACCGGAAGGAACAGCGCATCGTGGAACAACAACCCGATGACCCCGATGATCAGCTCAACCACCGCATAGCCGAAGAGCGGGTCACGGATTCGGGAGGACCGGCGGCTCACCCATAACGCGCCAACACCCATCCCCCCCAGGAAAATCACGAGGGTGAGGACCTGCGCATAGGCATCATGGCCGACAAACAGGCTCAGGTAGCGGCTCCACACGGCCTCGTAGAAGAGGCCCGCCGCGCCCGAGAGCGCGAAGACCAGCGCGAGGACTGCGATCACCCGGCGGCCGGCTGCTCCTCGTACCGGCTCAGCTTCCGGTAGAGTGTGGATGGATCGATGCCCAGGATCTCCGCGGCGCGGGTCTTGTTGCCGCCTTCCGCCTGGAGGACCCACATGATGTAGGCCCGCTCGATGACGTCGAGTGACGGGTTGGGTGAGGACCGCTCGGCCACCAGCGGCTCTCGCCGCCGCCGGGTGATCCGCTCCGGAAGGGTGGACGGCTCGATCAGCGGGCCCTTGCTCAGCACCACCGCGTGCTCGAGCGCGTTCTGGAGCTCCCGCACGTTGCCCGGCCAGTCGTAGACCATGACCGCGTCGAGGGCCTCCGATGACAGCGCCTTCGCCTCGTGATCCCGCTCGACCGCGAGCTCCTGGAGGTAGTGGTCGATCAACAGGACCAGGTCGTCCCGGCGGTCTCGCAGGGAGGGCAGATCGAGCGCGATCACGTTGAGCCGGTAGAAGAGATCGGACCGGAAATGGCCGCGCCGCACCTCCTCCTCGAGGTCGCGATTGGTGGCCGCCACGATGCGCACGTCGACCGGGATCGTCTCGGTCGCTCCGACCGGAATCACCTCGCGCTCCTGTAACACGCGGAGCAGCTTGATCTGGAGCGAGGGCGGCATCTCGCCGACTTCATCGAGGAAGAAGGTTCCTCCCCTGGCGGCGGCGAACAGGCCCTGCTTGTCCCGGACCGCGCCGGTAAAGGAGCCCTTCACGTGGCCAAACAGCTCGCTCTCCAGCAGGTTTTCGGGCAACGCGCCGCAGTTGATCGAGAGAAAGGGCCCCTCGGCCCGGTGGGACAGGTTGTGGATGTACCGGGCGAGCACCTCTTTGCCGGTTCCGCTTTCCCCCTGAATCAGAACGGTCGAATCATTGGGAGCGACCTGCTCCGACAGGCGAAGGACGTCGGTGAAGCGGCGCGACTTCCCGATCGGCCGGACCACGGCACTCTTGTCCCTCCGCCGGATTTCCTGCTTCAGCTGCCGGTTTTCAACCCGGATCTGCCGGTATTCGCAAGCCCGGCGGAGAATGGCGAGCAGCTCGTCGTTCGAGATCGGTTTCTGGATGTAATAAAAGGCGCCCTGGTTGACGGCCTGGATCGCGGTCTGCAGGGACGCTTGCGCCGTCATGAGGATGACGGGGGTCATGGCGTCCTGGTCCTTGGCCGCCTGCAGGATGTCGAGACCGGTGACCTGGGGCATCCGGACATCAGTGAGCACGATGTCGTGGTTGCCGGACCTGATCTGCTCGAGCCCCGCCTTCCCACCCTGGGCCGTGGTGACCTCGAACCCTTCCTTGCGCAGCAAAATGCGGAGCGTGTCGAGGATACCGGACTCGTCGTCGACGATCAGGATCGAGGCCTGCTGGGTCATGCACCATCCTCCGAAGGACGCTTGCCGTTGAGCAGAATGGTAAACGTGGTCCCCTCACCGGGGGCAGACTCAACCGTCACGAGGCCGCGATGCGCCGCGACCGCCCGCTGGACGATGGCAAGTCCGAGACCGCTGCCACCGGGCCGGCCTGTTACGAACGGTTCGAACAGCCGGGGCATCAGGTCGGGATCGATGCCCGGGCCGTTGTCCCGCACCCGAAGCCGGGCCGGATAGTCGAACTCCGTGGCGCTTCCGGCCAGCTCGCGTGCTTCGGGCTGGTCCACGAGCAGCTCGATCCGGCCGACACCGGTCATGGCTTGCACGGCGTTCAGCATCAGGTTCGTCCCAATCCGGTGCAGCAGGTCCTCGTCGGCTTCGACCACCACCGCGTTGCCCCGCACCTGGATCTCCACACCGGGTCCGGTGTCGGGGTGCTCCCGGACCAGCTGGGCCGCCCCCCGCATCACCGCGGTCAGGTCCACCGCGACCAGATGGCTGGCCCGTACCCGTGAGAAATCCAGGAACTCCCCGAGCAGCCGGCTCAACCGGTCACTCTCGCGCACAATCAGATCACCCAGCACCCGGTCGTCCGGATCATCCCGAGATACCCGGGCAAGCTGCTCCACCGAGCTCCGAATGGATGCCAGCGGGTTTCGAATTTCGTGGGCGAGCGAGGCCGACAGCGCCGCAACGGCTTCCAGCCTTTCAGCCCGAAGATGGAGCGCCTGAATCTGTTGGAGGTCGGAAATGTCGGTGAAAATCGCGGTGACACTGGGCACAGCCTCGGACGGGCGCACGAACGTCGTGGTGGAAAGGCCGATCGGCACGGTTCGCCCGTCGGCACGCCGCGCGGTCCCTTCCCCCCGAATCACCCGGCGGTTTTTGCGAATCCCGGTCGTGACGGCGGTGAGCAGGCCGGGAGAGCGCCGCCCCAGCTCCTCGAGAATCGGGAATCCGACCCACTGCGTAGAAGGCAACCCGAGGAGGTGCTCCGCCGCCAGGTTGATGAACGCCAGACGTCCTTGCCCGTCCACCGTGATGACGCCGGATCGAATACTCCGGAGGATCTCGTCGGCCTCGAGCCGGACCCGGCGGAGCTCGATCTCCAGCTCACTGTGCTCGGCCGAGGCGGCCCGAAGCCGCTGCCCCAGATACGCCACCACCAGCGAGACGATCGAGAACACCACGACTTGCCCCCATACCCAGCCACCTTCCGGCACGTCCCGCAACAGGAACGAATCGATCAGGAGCAGCCCACCCCCGACCAGCGCCGTCAGGGCGCCCAGGCGGATCGGCATGAGCAACGCATAGACCGCGATGACGGGCACGTACAACGCCATCCAGCCGCTCTGCTGGTTCTCGCTGAAATGCACGTGCATTGTGACGAGCAGCAGGTCGGTCGCCGCGTGGCAGAACAGGAAGAGCAAACCCGCCCGCAGCTTTCGGACGAAGCTGATGTAGGAACCGTATCCCGTCACGGTGAATGCGAGCGCCACGAACAGGAAACCATAGGTCGTGGTGTCGATCTCGGGTCCTTGATAGACCAGCAGCCGCACCAGCAGGATGGCGGTGAGGACTGCCCGGGCGAGATAGACCCATCGCAGGAAGTTGCGCTGCTCCAGGGGACCGAAGCGGCGCTCTCCCGCGTGAGGCGGGATGGTGCGGTCGGGAAAATCGGTCACTGAGCTTGGCACCGGATGGCTAGCGAAATTAACATCGGCTGTCGGCTAACGGCTATCAGCTATTGGCTATTGGCTATTGGCCTCCTGCCCCGGCGTTGGAGAATCATGGCCCGTCTGGATCAGTGGCTTTGGTCAGCTCGACTTTTCAAGACCCGCGCCCTCGCCGCCGCCGCGGTGGACGGGGGCAGGGTCGAGCTCAACGGCCAGCGCACCAAGCGTGGCAAGCCGGTCCGCCCCGGCGATTCGATCCGGGTTCGCATTGGACCCTATGAGTACCGGCTCGTTGTCGTCGCCGAGGCGCACCGGCGGGTTGCTCCCGCGCTCGCGGCCGGGCTCTATGCGGAAGAGCCCGAGAGCCGCGCCGCGAGGGAGCGGCTGGCCGAACAGCACCGGATGGCGGAGCGATTCGCACCACGACCCAGGGGCAGGCCCACCAAACGCGACCGCAGGGAGCTCCGCAAGCTGCGGAGCCGGGACGGATCGTAGACGTCCGGCGCCATCAGTGCGGCCTATTGCCGCTCGTACGCGATGCCCTTCCCCTGCGCTTTTTCGAGCGCGATCACCATCGCCGGAACCGTCACGACTCCAGGGAGCAGATTGGCGCGGATGTCCCGTTCGATGTCCGCAGGATTGCCCTTGGTGCCGTTCCCGGAGAGGAAGGCAATCCAGGTCATGAACGCGTTGTTGCACATCAGAAAGATCGCGCCCATCCGGCGGAGGCTGTCGATCCCAGCGCCCGTCATCGCACCGTTCCGCAACACCGGATCACCCAGCTTCGGACGATGGAACATGTTGCGGCGAGCCGGCGCCCTGGTTCCCGGATCGGTGAGCTTGAGCACCTCACCAATCCCATACTTCTCCCACACCGCGTCGTTCCAGGCCATGGGCATGCTCGCGCTCGGGCCGGGGCCGCCGTAGAACGTTCCGATGGCGTTGATCGTGTTGGCCGGCTCGCCATAGCTCTTTCGGTAGATCTCGAAATAATTGAGCATCCGAATCAGCCCGAGCCCGTCCAGGTGGTCGGGGAAATCGAAGACGCAGCGGTGTCTGGCGGTCATGCCAGCCAGCCACTGGTCGTGAGGCGACTGCGCCTGGCCGGCAGCCTCGATGGCGAACGCGCCCGCGGCCCCTGAGCCTGCGGTGACGGCGAGGAAGCGGCGACGTTTCATGAGAATCCCCTCCTGGGAAACGATGAGCTACGGCGGCGGCGGCGCGGGTTTCCCGGTTCGTGCCACTCTCGTCGGGTATGCTACATCGGGCGGCGGATCACCGTTAGGCCAGTCCTCCGCCTTGCGCGCGAAGTCCGGTCGCGGCTGGGCGAGCATGTACGCCGCCACATTGACCGCCTGCTGATCGTTGAGGGTCACCACCCGATCGTTCGGCATGTTGTCCTTGATGAACGACGCGGCGCTGTAGAGCCTGGCCAGACCGGCCCCGATATTGAACGATCTCGGTCCCCAGAGGGGCGGCGCCAGGCTGGTGCCCTCGCCCTGCCCCCCGTGGCAACGGGTGCAGGTTTCCTGGAACAGGCTCCGGCCCTGGGTCGTGTCGGGCGTGAGGTGACCATAGTCCCGAAACCCCATCCCGGCGACTTCACCGGGTGGCGAGATCCCCCGGGAGATGAACGCCAGATAGGCAACGATGTCACGCATGTCGCGCCCGCCGGCCGGCAGCGCCGTTCCGTTCAAACTCCGCTCGAAGCAGTCGTTCACCCGGTCTTCGATCAGGTTAATCATGGCATTGCGGGTCCGATACTGGGGAAACCGGGAATACACCCCGACCAGTGGGAAGGCCCCGGCCTGAGCCCCATCCCGAAGATGACAGCTGAAGCATCGCAGTCCGCTCGGTGCGTTGGAAGGAAGACTGTCCGGGGTGTGCCGCAGCAGCGCGAGCCCGCGGCGGATGGACGCACCCATGGGGCCGATGGGGATCTCGGAGTCGGGCGGGATGCGCAGCGCCGTCGAGGGCCGAGGCAACCGCTGCTCGACTCGACACGCTACGAGTAGTGCGGTCAGAACCGCGAGGGACAGAGCTCCCTGCGCCACCGGGGGTGCGCTCCGGAACAGGTCGCCGAGAACATAGGAATCCCGCCGGGGCGGTGCAAGCGAACCGCCAGGGTATTCTTCCGGATGCTCCGTTCCCGGTCCGCGAGGGCGTTGGCCCTTGGATTCGCCGCCACTGGTCACCTCGCTGGTCAGACGCCCGGGGGGAAGCCACCATCGTCGCAGAATCCGCCGGACAGTGTCTCTTCCCGGCAGCGTCTCATCGCCGATTCAGCGAAGTACCTGGCCCGAACGTCGCAGCTGCCCGCCCGGACCGTCGTTGATCACACCTCGCACACCGCCGCGATCCGGCAGGGGCTTCGGAATGCCGAAGCGTGGGGACGGCTCCCGACCGCCACGCCGCGAGGCCTGCTCCCCGGGCGGCGAATCGTGGCATTCTATGGGAACCCGATGTCAACCCGCATGGGCATCCTGGGGGAGCTGCCCCCGGCAGAGATGCTGGCCCGACTGGACCAGGTCGTTTCCGAGTGGCAGCGGGCCGACACCACGACCCGGGTGCAACCGGCTTTGCACCTGATCGCGGTGGTAGCCCAGGATCGCCGAGGGGACGACGGGATGTACCGGCTTCGAATGGACTCGACGGTGATCCAGAGAGTCTACAACTGGGCCCAATCTCGACAGGCGATTCTGTTCCTCGACGTGCAAGCGGGTCACAGCACCATTCAGCAGGAACTACCGCGACTGCTCCCCTGGCTGGCCCGGCCCGACATTCACCTCGGCATTGATCCCGAGTTCTACATGCACTACGACAGCGCGCGTCGCCGGCCTGGCGCCCGCATCGGGACCCTGACGGCGGCCGAAGTCAACCACGCCATCGAGCAACTGGCGCACCTGGTCACCCAGTATCAGCTGCCACCCAAGGTCCTGGTCATCCACCGCTTCAACCGCGGCATGCTGCGGCAGGCGGGTAGCATCCGGCTCGATCCGCGAGTGCAGGTGGTGATCAACATGGACGGCTGGGGACAGCCCTGGGTCAAATTCGATACCTACGCCAACTGCTGCGTTTCCGAGCCGGTGCAGTTCACGGGATTCAAGCTCTTCTTCAAGCATGACACACGGAAGGGAGATCTGCTCCTCACCCCGCGGGAAATCCTCGCCCTTCGTCCTCGTCCCTTTTACATCCAGTATCAGTAGCCGGGCTAACCCCCCAGGTCGATTTGCCGGGTGAACTTCACGATGACGGCCCGTGACAAGGGGCGGGCGTCCTCGCCGGTCTCGCGCCCTTCGTTGAAGACCACGAACAGACCGGTCCCGGCCGGCCCCAGCCAACTGAAGCGGACGTTGGCGGAAAAGGAATGGGTCTGGTTGTTGTACTGCGTCAGGGTCTGGAGGTAGATGCGCGGAGTGAACGCGTAGGCCAGCCGAAGGCCGAGCAGAAACCGGGTGAAGTCCCCCTGCTCGAGGTGGATGCGCTCGTAGTTCGTCCGCAGCTCCGCCTGGATTCGGCGGCCCGGGCGCGCCGTGACATTCGCTCGGAGCCCGGCGTGATGGCCGTTGTAGAACTGGCCCGCCGTCGCGCGTCCCTGAACTGCGAACGGCGCGCTCAGGTTGGTGTTGTAGTTCATCCCCCATTCGACCCAGTCATACACCCCGGCCGGCAGGACCACGCCTTCCGCAATCTCGAACGGCTCGCGAAATCCCTCTCGGATGAAGTTGAGCCCGGGAAACTCGAAGAACGCCCCATTCGCGAACAGCCAGTGACTGTCGATGTGAATCAGGCGGCTCTGCGGGTAGCCGTCGGGATCGTCATACTGGCGGAACGAGATGTGGGGCCGGGTTTCCCGGAACCAGGGGATGTGCGGCGTCCGAACATGGCGCAGGATTCGCGCGCTGTAGAACTTGAACGCCGGCCGCTCCAGAAAGCCCACCTCGGGATTGAAGTCGGAGTCCACCCGCCTCGTGGCGACGCCGAATTCCCACAACCGGCTGAGATAGCTGGCTCCGAGATGCCAGCTCCTGGAAGGCCCGGTTCGCCCTGGAGTTTCCGAATGGGCCAGGTAGCCGTCTACGGAAAGGGCCTCTCCGATGCCGAGCCGGCCGTCGGCCGCCACGGTGACGTTGTAGTCACCTCCGCTATCGGTGTTGAGCCGGGTGACCGCCATGGCGCCGATACGCGACCGATTCGGTAGCTCACGAAGCACCCGCGCCACGCCGTAGTTATTCGGGGCAATGGTCGTCGACCCGGTGGCGCCTACGCGCTCCGTCTGGATGTCGAGCAGTCCCAGCGTGAATCCCGCCGCCTTCCCGGTCAACCGCCCACCTCCCAGAATCGGTACCTGCTGTCCCCCGGGCCCGATTCCTATGCGGCGGCTGAAAAAGAGATCCACCGACTGGGTCGTTCCGACCGAAAAGGTCCCCGCGTTCTCCAAAAAGAAGGGCCGCTTCTCGGGGAAAAAAAGATTGAAGCGGGTGAGGTTGATCTGCTGATCATCAACTTCGACCTGGGCAAAATCGGTGTTGTAGGTGAGATCGAGCGCCAGGCTCGGGGTGAGGCCGATCTTGGCATCGACTCCGGCTTCGATGTCGGTGGTGGCTTTCGTCGCCCCCACGAAGTCCCGGTGGACCGTTCCCAGGCCGTAGGGGGTCACACGGATGACGCGACGGGCCGGAGGAGAGATGTCGTCCAGCGTGCCAGCCTGGCTGACCCGGTAGACGGTGTATTGCCGGGACACCGGAGACCAGAAATCCTCTTCGTTCTTGCGGCGAATGAACCGAGCGAAGTTGAGCCCCCAGCTCTGAGGCTGGCTCCCGTTGTACCGGAGGGTTTCAAACGGAATGCGAAATTCGGCGGTCCAGCCCGCCGAATCCACCGCGGTCATCACTTGCCAGGTCCCGTCCCAGTTCAGGTTCGCGGTTCCGGTTTGCCCGCTGGGTCCGGCTCCGGTCCCGATCGCCCCCCCGAATCCGCCTTCACCCTCTCGAGTCACCTGGCCGTCATGCTCGATCCCCGCCGGGGTCGTCCCGAAGAGGAACCCGTTCTGGCGATCGAGGTAGGTATCGAGCAGAACCAGGAATGAATCCTGTTCTTTCAGGTTGGCGTCCCGGCGCACTTCTCCCCGGACGATCCCGGCGGGGTCGGAATCATAGAGCCGGGCGCCTATATACAGGGCAGTACGGTCGTAGAGGATGCGGACCTCGGTGCGCTCGGTGGCGGGCCTCCCCTCGAGCGGCTCATGCTGGACGAACGCACCCAGCACCGGCGCGGTCATCCACAGCGTGTCGGACAGCCGGCCGGTGAGGGTCGGCCCCTTGTCCACCCGGGCGGCTCGAGCCATGGGCCGGCCCGCCGTGGCAACCGGGAAATCGGTGGGGCCCATCGACTGGGAGGCCAGAGGAGTGCCCCCAAGCACCAGGACCATGAGCACAACCGTCGCGCGGGATTTCGGATCCATGAGCTCGCTAACGGGTGGAGGGAAGATCAGCGTGATGTAGTGTACAGCAACTCGATCAGCTCGTCGAACGTTGCTTCGGCTTCATCCTTTCCTTCACGGACCGCCTGACTCACGCAGTGACGCAAGTGATTCTTCATCAGCCCGCGCCCCACTCCGCGCAGGGCTTCGTGAACCGAGGCAATCTGCACCAGAATCTCCGGACAATAACGATCTTCGTCCACCATTCGTTGAAGGCCGCGCACCTGGCCCTCGATGCGACGCAGCCGGTTCAGGTTGCGGGCTTTGATCTCCGGATCCACGCCCCGCGCCTTACGGACCGGACCGCCGTCTACTTCGCAGCCGCAGCGGGCGAGCGTTTCCTTCTTCATGCGAACCTCCGGAGCCGCAGAGCATTGCCGATGACCGACACCGAGCTCAGGCTCATCGCAGCCGCCGCGATGACCGGGGAGAGCAGGATGCCGAACGAGGAATAGAGAACACCGGCGGCGATCGGGACCCCGGCCGCGTTGTACCCGAATGCGAAGAACAGGTTTTGCCAGATGTTGCGCATGGTCCGGTGAGACAACCGGCCGGCCCGGGCGATGCTTCGCAGATCGCCGGTGACCAGCGTCACACCGGCGCTTTCCATGGCAACATCGGTCCCGGTGCCCATGGCGATACCGACATCGGCCTGCGCCAGCGCGGGCGCGTCATTGATACCGTCTCCAGCCATGGCCACCACCCTGCCCTCGGCCTGAAGGCGCTTGACCAGCTCCGCCTTCTGCCCGGGGAGCACTTCGGCGAACACATCATCGAGTCCCAGGTGCTCGGCGACCGCCCGGGCGGTCGTCGGGTTGTCGCCAGTGGCCATGACCACCCGAACACCATCACGATGCAGCGAGCGTATTGCTTCGAGGGTGGAGCCTTTGATCGGGTCGGCAACGGACAGCAGGCCTGCCATGCGCCCGGCGACTGCGAGGAACACCACCGTCTGCCCTTCGCGACGCAGTTCCTCCGCTCGCGCAGCCAGGTCGCCGGGCGCGATCCCCAGCTCCTCGAGGAATGCGTGATTGCCCAGGGCAACCGCCTGCCCCTCGATCAGGCCGCGGACTCCCTTTCCCGGAACGGTGGCGAAGGCCGCTCCCGCATTGGTCGGGGCGAAGCCAAGGTTCCGTTCGGCAGCGGCCCGGAGGATGGCAGCGGCCAACGGGTGCTCGCTTCCTCTCTCCAGTGTTGCGGCCGTGCGAAGCAGGTCCGCCTCGGTGAAGCCCGAGGCCGGAACAACCGCGTCGACTTTCGGCTTCCCCGCGGTCAGGGTGCCGGTCTTGTCCACCACGAGGGTGTCCACCTTGTGGAGACGTTCGATCGCTTCGGCGTTCCGAAACAGAATGCCCATCCCCGCCCCGCGGCCGGTTGCCACCATGATGGACATCGGGGTGGCAAGCCCGAGAGCGCACGGACAGGCAATGATCAGCACCGCGATCGCATTGACCAGGGCGTGCGCGAGCCTCGGCTCGGCACCTGCGAGACTCCACACCACAAACGTGCCCACCGCGACCAGAACGACGAGTGGGACGAAGTACCCCGAGACGCGATCCGCAAGCCGCTGAATCGGCGCCCGGCTCCGCTGAGCCTCGGCGACCATCGCGACAATGCGGGCAAGAAGTGTCTCTGATCCCACCTTTTCCGCTCGCATGAGGAGGGAGCCGTTGCCGTTGAGCGTTGCACCGATCACCCGGTCACCCGGACCCTTCTCCACCGGGATGGGTTCTCCGGAAACCATGGACTCGTCCACGGCACTGGCCCCTTCGAGCACTACTCCGTCCACGGGCACCTTCTCGCCCGATCGAACCCGAAGGACATCCCCCACCTCCACGTGATCGAGCGGGATGTCCTCTTCGGCATCTCCCCGGACCCGGCGCGCGGTTTTTGCGGCCAGCCCGAGCAATGCGCGGAGCGCGAAGCGCGTCGAGCTGCGAGCCCTGAGCTCGAGAACCTGGCCGAGGAGAATGAGCGTCACGATGACCGCGGCAGGCTCGAAGTAGACCGGGACCACGCCGTGGGTGCGAAAGGATGCCGGGAACAGGTCCGGGAACAGCGCCGCGACCAGGCTGTACCCGAACGCGGCGGTTACGCCGAGCCCGATCAGGGTGAACATGTTGAGCGAACGATTCTTCACCGATTCGACCGCCCGCACGTAGAACGGCCAGGCAGCCCAGGTGCACACCGGGACCGCCAGCGCAAGCTCGATCAACGTCCTCCGATGCGGAGGCAGCAGGCCGGCGAGCGGGTCGCCGGGCAGGAGATGGCCCATCGCCAGCACGAGCAGAGGCGCGGTCAGCACCACGGACACCCAGAACCGCCGCGACATGCTGGCCAGCTCGGGGTCGTGATCCTCCTGTCCGACCGGAACCCCCATGGGCTCGAGCGCCATGCCGCAGATGGGGCAGGAGCCCGGTCCGTCGCGAACGATCTCGGGATGCATCGGACAGGTGTACATCTGCCGCGAGTGCGGAGATGGGGTGTGGTCCGCCGGCGGCCTGCGGGGGGATGGTGCGACCGCAGCCGGCTTGTTGAGGTATTTCTCGGGGTCAGTCCGAAACTTTTCCAGGCACCCGGCGGAGCAGAACAGATAGTCGGTGTCGTCGGTCCTGTGCCGGTGGGGACTCGTCACCGGAACGGACATCCCGCAGACCGGGTCAACCCTGGGGGCGGAATCGAGTTGGGGAAGGGCACGCATGGGGGCGGAGTCTATATACCCCCATCCCCTATGTCAACGCCTGCCTTCCTCTATCCCCCTATCCCTCTATCCCTCCCCCCCTCAAAGGACCAGCCCCGGACTGCAAAGCGGCAGCCCGGGGCCGGGGGACGATCGGGTGAAACGCGGTCTTACTGGACCGTGTTCACCATGTCGAAGATCGGCAGGTACATCGCGACTACCATCCCGCCGACGATGAGTCCGAGGAAGACGATCATGAGCGGCTCCATGAGGGACAGCAGGGCGCTCACGGCCACGTCCACTTCGGAATCGTAGAAGTCGGCGATCTTGGCGAGCATGCTATCGAGACCGCCGGTTTGCTCGCCGACCGAGATCATCGAGATCACCATCGGCGGGAACACACCCGAGGCCTGCAGGGGGCCGGCGATCGTTTCGCCGCCCGCGATGGACTGGCGGGAGTGCATCACCGCGTCATGAATCACGCGGTTCCCCGCGGTTTTGGCGGTGATTTCGAGGCCGTCCAGGATCGAGACGCCGGACGATACCAGGGTGCCGAGCGTCCGGGTGAACCGGGACACCGCCGACTTCCGCAGCAGGTCGCCCATGACCGGAGCGCGCAGCATGGCTCCGTCAATGGCCTTCCGGCCGTCGGGGGTGCGGTAGTACGCCCGGCCCGCGAAGGCGAGCAGCGCGGCGACGCCGATCAGGGCCCACCAGAACCGGAGGAGGAAGTCGGACGCCCCCATGACGATCCGGGTCGGGAGCGGCAGCTCCATGTTCACCGAGGCGAACATCGACGCGAAGGTCGGGATCACCGCGAGCAGCAGGACCGCAACCGCGATGACCGCGACGCTCATGATCACGGCCGGGTAGACCATGGCGCCCTTCACCTTGCGGACCAGGGCGTCGTTCTTTTCGAGAAAGGTGGCCAGCCGGTTCAGAATCGTGTCGAGAATGCCGCCCGCCTCACCCGCCGCCACCATGTTCACGTAGAGATCGGAGAAGGCCTTGGGGTGTTTGCGCAGGGCGTCGGCGAGTGTGTTGCCGGCCTCGACGTCGTACACGACCGCCCTGGTGATCTCCTTCAGCGTCTTGTTCTCGGTCTGTTGAGACAGAATGTTGAGTGACTGGACCAGCGGCAACCCGGCGTTGATCATCGTCGCGAACTGCCGGGTGAAGATGACCACGTCTCGGGTGCTCACCTTCTTCCGCATCGCGGGGAGCCGGACCTGGGTCGGGGCTTCCCGTACGCTGACCAGAATCATCCGGTTCTTGCGGATGAACGCGATGACCTCGTCCCGGGAAGGTACGTCCATGCTTCCCTTGAGAATCTGTCCCGTGGTCGCGTGCTTGGCGGTGTACTCGAACAGTCCCATCGTCGGTTACTCCTTTAGCGGCGGGCCATCGAAGCAGCGGGTTTGGGCGCCTGAGCGATCGGCATTTCCTCGAGCGGTTTTTCCCCGACGGCGCGCAGGAACTCGTTGGCATCGGGAGCGACCCGAAGCGCCTCGTCCCGGCTGATCTGCCGGTTCATATAGAGCTGGTACAGGGAATCGGTCATCGTCTGCATGCCGTACTTCTTGCCGGATTGCAGAGCGGAATAGATCTGGTGGACCTTGTCGTCCCGGATGAGGGCGCGAATCGCCGGGGTCGCCACCATGACCTCGCAGCACATCACCCGGCCCTTGCCGCTGACGTGCTGCAGCAGCGACTGGGTGAGGACGCCCTCGAGCACGAAGGCGAGCTGCGCCCGCACCTGGGACTGCTGGGTGGACGGGAAGACGTCGATGATCCGGTTGATGGATTCGGCCGCCGAATTGGTGTGCAGGGTCGCCAGGACCAGGTGGCCGGTCTCCGCGATGGTGAGCGCGGACGCGATCGTTTCCAGATCGCGAAGCTCGCCGACCAGGATGATGTCGGGGTCCTCTCGCAGGACGTACTTCAAAGCATTCGCGAAGCTCTTGGTATCGCTCCCGATTTCCCGCTGGTTCACGATGCAGCCCTGGTGGCGATGAATGAACTCGATCGGGTCCTCGACCGTGATGATGTGACCCTTCCGGTTCTTGTTGAGCATGTCGAGCATCGCGGCCAGACTGGTGGACTTCCCCGATCCGGTCGGGCCGGTCACCAGGATGAGCCCGCGGGGGCGCTCCATCAGCTTGTGCACGACGGGGGGCAGCTTGAGCTCGTCGAGGGTGCGGACGCTGAACGGAATCATCCGGAGCACCATGGCCACGCAACCCCGCTGCTTGAACACATTGCCGCGGAAGCGGGCCAGGCTCTCGATCCCGAAGGAGAAATCGAGCTCGTCCTCCAGCTCGAACCGTTTCTTCTGGCTTTCGGTGAGAACGGAATACACCAGATTCAGGGTGTCCTTGGGGGAGAGGACCTCTTCGACCGACGAATTGGTGATGTCGCCGTCAATCCGGAGCTTGGGCCGCTCCCCGGCCGTAATGTGAAGGTCGGAGGCCTCCCGCTCGATCATTTCCATCAAAAGCGTCCGCAGATTCAGCGTCATGCCGCCGTCTCCTTGAGAACCTCCTCCAGCGTAGTCACCCCCTGGTGGAGCTTTATCAGTCCATGGGCCCGGAGGGTCAACATGCCCTCCGAAACGGCCTGCTGGCGCAGTTCCACGACCGAAGCGTTGCGCAAGACCAGCCGGCGGAGCTCCGGGGTCATTCTCATGACTTCAAACAGGCCGGATCTCCCCCGGTACCCGGTGCCGCCACA
>Ga0187892_10005963_pt1 | contig 18578 bp, 9 predicted proteins | sample MA1701073metaG_FD_139345 | JGI IMG/M metagenome (GOLD analysis project Ga0187892, IMG submission 139345) | Bio-ooze microbial communities from a basaltic lava cave in the Kipuka Kanohina Cave System on the Island of Hawaii, USA - MA170107-3 metaG ...
CGGGCAGCCGTATCCAGCTGACTGGTGTGCCATATGCCTTCACGGCCGGTAAACTGCAGGCTGCTGCTAGCGGAGTAACAAATGTGCTCACCTTTGCTACGCCGTCGGGAGGGAACAAAACTCTTACTCTACCGAACGAGACCGGTACGGTTTGTACCACCGGCTCAATTTGTTCCGGGTACCAGGCTGCTAACAGCACGACACTGCAAAATGCCTATGATGCTGACAGCGACGGCTCGGATACCGTCATTCAGCTATCAGCAAATGACGATGGCATCATCATACGGAATCCAGCTAGCAGCGGAAGCGACTCTACTTATGCACTAACCATCGACCAGCTTTCAACAGGCGCCCGTGGGGGCTTAAGTATCCAAAGTGCCGGCACCGGTAACTTGCTATTAATTACCGACACCACCGCTACGGCAAGGGATGTGCTGGTGGTTGCCAATGGCGGCGCCCTGACGCTAACTAACCAGACCAACTCGGCAGCTGCCCTCCAGGTTAGAAGAGCTGACGGTACCACCCCGGTTCTGACGGTCGACACAACCAGCTCGAATGTTACGATTGGCGATACTAGCGGCGCGCCAACCGATGGCAGGCTTAATATCCAAAGCGGGGACGGCGGCGGTGCCGGTACAGTGGCACTGAGCATTAATGCTCAAAACGGCCAGAATCAAATCGGATGGGACGTGGCCAGCGGTAATTTTGGCTATGAATCGGCTGTTTTGAATGTCAGTCGCTCACGGGGGACTCTGGCCTCTCGTGCGGCTATACAGAACAATGATGAGATATTCGCTTTTAATGGAGTCGGTTATTACAGCGCTACCCAAAACAGTGCCGCTGCCAGCCTGTCCTTTGCGGCGGACGGCAACTGGACCACCAGCGCCGCACCCGGTAAAGTCGTTTTAGGCACCCACGCCAACACCGATCCGGACATCGACTTTAACCCCATTAACCGCCTAAAAATAGATTCTGGCGGCAAAGTGGTGATTGGCGGATACGACGATGATGGCTTTAATACCGAAGTAGTAGCTGGCTCAGCCAAGCTGCACGTCATATCAGGGCTAGTGGCTGCTGATACGGGAGTCGACTTATTTAAGGTTACTGATCAAACGGCTACGGCCCGAGATGTTCTAACTATTGCCGACGGCGGGGCGACTACATTCCGCAATCAAACTGACTCCACCACCGCATTTAGGATTCAAAACGCCGCTGCCAGCGCGACCCTGCTGGCTGCTGACACCACCAATAGCCAGTTGAATATGGTAAGGTCGGTATTTTCGGGCAACCTATTGGGCTCGGCTATAGCAACAGTGCAGAGCACCAGCACTGTCGTTACGGCGGTTGACCAGACCAATAGTATGGGCCAGGGCAGCTCAGTAGCCATTGGAGTTGACGGCCTGCCGGTGATTTCTTATCTGGACTTAACCAATAATTACCTCAAAGTCCTCAAATGCGGCAATAGCGCCTGTTCCAGCGGCAATACTATTAATAACGTAGAGACCTCGGTTACAGTCGCCGATGAGACCTCAATCGCAGTCGGCACTGACGGTAACCCGATTATCGCCTACCGCAGTGCCGGCGGTGCTAATGATTTAAGAGTTACTAAGTGCGCCAACATTTACTGCAGCTCGGTAGCTGCCGCTACCAGCGTAGATACCTCCAACAACGTCGGCCGCTACCCACATATTGCTATTGGCACCGACGGCCTGGCTTGGATATCACACTGGGATAACACCAATTCTGGATTGAGAGCTAGCAAGTGCACCAACACCAACTGCACATCAACTACCAACTATGGAGTCAATACCGCCCCCAGCGGAGCAGGCAACGACAATGCCATTGCTATCGGCACCGACGGCAATCCCATAGTTTCCTACTACGATGCAGCCACCACCTCCTGTGACAATAGCCCAACCGACGAGTGCACCCTCAAGATAGCCAGATACGTCGGTAGCGGCGGCAGTGGTTGCAGTGACGCGGCTTGGACCTGTACTACTGTGGAAGACCCGGCTGGAACTGGCGACGTCGGTTCCTACAACGATATTGCTATCGGCTCCGATGGCCTGCCAGTGATTACTTTTTACGATACCACCAACACCGACCCCAAGCTTTTAAGATGTGCCAGTACAAGCTGCTCATCGGTGGCTTCCTCCACAACCCTGGATACCAGCGGGCCGGCTATAACTGGCCAGCAGATATCAGTTACTATCGGTAGCGACGGGCTGCCAATCGTTGTCTACAAAGACAGCTCCAATACCGACCTGCGAGTTACCAAGTGCGGTAACTTAGCCTGCAGTTCCGGCAATACCTCAACAACGGTAGATGTTTCGGCCAATGTAGTGGGCGAGTGGACCGACGTGGTGATCTTGCCCGACGGACTGCCATTTATTAGCGAGTACGACAATAACGCTGCCGACTTAAAGGCGGTCCGCTGCGGCAACACGCTATGTTCTGCTGCTGGTTCTACCTATACTGGCGGCATAGAGCTGGGCTCTCAGGGCCTCAGTTTTCAAAACGCCTATATCCAAAATATCAAGCTATATGACCCCTATAATCCATTTACTCTTTCGGTGGCTGGATCTGAAAGGCTAAGAATAGGCCCTGACGGCGCCACGACGCTTAAGAGCCAGACAGCTAACGGCTTCCGGGTCCAAAATACCACCGGTATTACCAACTACCTAAGCGTGAATACTTCCAGTGGGCAGGTGGTGCTTAGCGATAACCTGCTTACTGTTAGCAACAATGGAACCGAGTACGCTAATAATGGACGGGCTGAAGACAGCACCTTCACAATGTGGACCGGCGCTCCGGCCGGCGGGACCATTGCCCGTTACACAACAGCTGGCGATAATATCGCTACGGGCACAGCTTCTGCTTCAGTAACTACCACCGCGACTGCAGCCCACGGGGTGGAAAATACCCTATCCACCACCCTAACCAATTCACTGAAGTATCAGGTTTCCTTTGCCATTAAGGCCGACTCGGCTAATTCGGCATTTAGCACGCTTGATGTAATGTACTCCTACAACGGCGCTGCCGTTAGGCATTGTGTAGCTGGAACGCCATATTACAGCACTGGTACAGCCAGCCAAAGCACCACCACCATAACAGGTGTAGGTACAACGTTCACTAGCGCTATGGTCGGCAAAACCTTCGTTTTCGCCGACGGAAACTCCACTGTCATCAGCGGATTTACCAACGCAACAACTCTAACCGCCGCCACCAGCCAGACGGTCTCCAGCCAGAGCTACGGAATATATGATGCTGGCTTTAGCGTAAAAAGTAGCGTTTGGTCACGTATTACATGTGTCTTTACAGCTCCGGCTACAGGTACGACAATTACCTCTTCTAACTCAGTCATGATTAGGCAGACTGACGCCACCGCCAGAGTATTTTATGTAGACAACCTAAGCGTGAAAATTAGCGGCGATGTTAATCATGCCGCCGACGGAAGCGTGGACTTAGCGCTTGGCACCAACTGGACGGCCTTTGACGCTGATGGCGGGGCAGGTACTACCACCTTGGCCCGTGAGACCACGATAATCTACGACACCAGCGGCTCGGTCTCCGACATCACGACTGCCCACGTGAACTTAGGTATGCGTAACAATATGACCATTACGCCCAGTGTAAGCACTCAGTATCTTGTGACTTTTTATGCCCGCAGTTCTAACACATTCAACGACATTACCGTTGGCTTCCTGCCAGCTGGTGGTAATAGTGTGCCAGTTTCAGCTCAGCTATGCACGGACTATAATACCCAAACTGTTTCCACTTCGGGCTGGACTAAAATTACCTGTATCGTTACTACACCATCGTCCGGTATTACTGATCCGGACTTGGTGATTTATCAGCCGACAGCGACAGCTAGAACGTTTTACGTAGATGCCCTGAGCATTGCCTTAAATGGCAGCATTGCTTCTAACGTCCAAATAGGTGGTGCTAACAAGGGGGGGCCAATAACCCTTCTGACTCTGGACAGAGCATCATCAGCACCAATCGCTGCTAATAACGATGCCTATCTGGGTTCAATGTATTACGACACCACCACCGGACGCATCCAATGCTATGAGTCGGATGGCTGGGGTGCTTGTGGTGCTCCGCCAGACAATATCGTTAACCTCAACCCCGAGTACCCCGGCGCTGTGCTTAATGGTTCGCTAGCTTCGCCAAATAATGTTGGTACCATGACCGCCGACTTCTGCTCCAACGACACGGCGCTGAGTATTAACACCTCCTTGTGCTCAACCGGCCAAGCCAAGAACTTCTATAAATGGACCAGCCCGCAGGCTAGCCAACAGACCTACAGTGTTGTCGTCACTTATCAGTTGCCATCGACCTTTAACGGTTTTGCCAGCGATGACACAGTCCAGCTTACTGCTCGTACCGATAGTACTTCTAACGCCGCGGTTACTTATGAAATGTTCAAGAGCGATGGTTCGACTGTTGTCAAATGCGGTACTAGTGAGACCACCGTGGTAACAAGTGCCAATACCTGGCAAACAGTTGGTATCAATGGCAACGAGGCTACTGGTTGTAGCTTTACCTCTAGTGCGGCTGGTAACTTCGTGATTTTCAAGATAAACCTAAAAGCCCAAAGCAACGCCAACGCTTACGTCAGCACCCTAGGGTTCACCACCACAGGTAGGTAAAAGATGCTAAACAGAATCTCAACATTCTTGCGGAATCTGCACACCGCTTTGCGCCGGCGCAAAGCGGTCACGAGAGCTCTTTGCATCGTTGGGGTTTTGCTGCTTGTCATCGAATTTATACCCGGGCTTTACGAGGCTTGGTGGAACCGCCCGGCCAACTATCAGCTGAACGCGGCGGCTTTAGATATAGTTGGCTCGCCAGTCAAAACCTTCGCTGATAAATTGTCCTACAACGGCCAAGCCCAGGCCTACGAATACAACAGGGACTATAAGCCCAACCCGGGCACTGAAAGTGTTGGTCTGCAATCCGGCCCGCGCTTCGGGGCAAAGTTCGAGACCGAGGGCGAAAGGGCCTATACGGTTACCGATATGATTAATAACGTAGGCGTTAAATTCACCCCAAAGTTTGGCCTAGCTACGCCGCGTCAGGACGGTAACCGGCTGATTTATCCGATTAGGGGGATCGATGGGCAAAAGGTTATTTCTCTCAAAGCCTCAATTGTTAAAGAGGATATGATCATCAACCAATATAAGAAGGATGAGCTGGAGTTCAGGTACGAAATGAGCCTGCCTGATGGCTTGGAGGCTCGGCCGCAAAGCAATGGCTCGATCGGTATCTTCGGTGTGGAGAGTTCGTTGCTTGGTAATGTATCTACCGGCAGCGAATCGGATGCCCAGCTACTTGATAAAGCTCGCCAAAACGGCAAAAAGAGCCAGCTACTATTTACTATACCGGCTCCCTTCGTAGTCGACGCCGGTAAAGAGCTATCCGCTGCCAAAGCCAAGTTCGAGCTTGACGGTAAGGGCATAACTCTCAAAGCTTGGGATTTGGGCCAGGCTAAGTATCCGTTAAGTATTGACCCCAGCGTGTATATCGAGACAGCGGCCAAACTGATGAAGGGTAACAATGAAACTAATATCGATTTTGATATTACTAACGAGCTGATTCAAAAAAGCCAGACTACCGGTGCGCGCATTGATGATTGGACAGAATCTACCGACATGGACACCGCCACCTGGGACCAAGGCATAGCCGCGGCAGGCGGATATGTTTATCGGGCTGGCGGGGTTAGGGCCAAGACTGCTCCAGAAATCGCCAGCCAACAGTCGTCAGCCCAAGGTAGCAACAGCACCTCCTTTGTTATGAGTATGCCAAGCACTCGTCCGGCTGGTGATCTCTACGTAGCACTGATGTGCCATGATGGTACCGGTGCTATAACCGGTCCATCCGGTGGCGGCTGGACCGAATATGCTGATACCCGCGAGCACGCCGCCTATTACAAGATCGGCACCGACCAGGGCGGTGGAAATGAAGCTGCCACCTATACCTGGACTGGCGGCAGTGAGGAGTGGTACGGCGTCATACTCCGAATTACCGGCTTCGACTCTGGCGATGTGCAAGCTGGGGCCGCCGGAACTGGCAGTAGTGCCTCTGATGTAACTCCGGTTTTCCCGACCCAAACACCAGACGCTGATGGGACGCTAATCATTAGAGCCGCAGGCAATGACGCCGACGTACCTAGCGCTACGGCTTGGGTGCCCGATGGCCATGCCAAAATCGACTCGGGCTCAAGTGGTGGCGGAGCTGGTTGTGGCTTCACATCGGCTCGAATGAACCTGCCGCCGCTTTCCAGTGTAGCCACCGGCACCGCGACTCTGGCCGATACATCAATAAGCGATACTTATGGGGCCAGCACTATTGCTATAAATGGTGCTGCGTATAGCCCAACCACCGAGACCGCTTTACACTGGGCCAAATTTAATAATACCACCGGAGCCATTGAGAGCCCGACGACTGGCGATGGTACCTGCACCAACTGGTGTACAAAATCGGCTTATGACTTGCCGGATGAGCGACGCGGTATGAGCTTGGTTGCGTACAACGGGTTTTTATATGCAATGGGCGGTGTTGATAGTACTGGTACCAGACAAAGTACGGTTTACATTGCCAAGATTGGGGCCAACGGTGAGCCGCAGCTCTGGCATCCTTCGGGAGGCAGCGCAGTTTATTGGCATCCCGATACCGCACTCAATGGCACTACAGCCAGGAGCTATTTTTCAGCAGTTGCCTACAATAACCGGATGTACTTACTGGGCGGCCAAACCAACGCTAGTGCAACCGGTACTACAACCTCTGAATATGCCAACATAAATCCCACCGGCACACTAAGCAGCTGGACCGGCGGCACAGCCCTACCGGCTGCCCGGCATGGCCAATCTGCCCAGGTCTATAATGACGTCCTCTATTTGATTGGTGGCGCAAATGGTACGACTACACAAAGTACAGTCTACTATGTGAAACTTAATTCTAATGGCTCAATGAACAGCTGGATCGCAACCACCAGCCTACCAGCAGCTCGTACTAGCCAGGGCGGACTGATGACTACAATCTGGGGTGGATATATTTATATCGGCGGCGGCTGCCTAACGCTTAACGGCAGCGGTTACTGCAGCTCCACAGCAACTGATGTTTATCTTATCAGCATAAACGCCGATGGCTCATTATCAGATTGGAACAGCTTGTCGGGCCTCGATAATACTCGCTTAGGTCATACCTTCATGGGCTGGCAGAACGGCCTATACCGTTTCGGAGGCTGCCAAGCCCAAGATACCAGCACTGGCGCCTGTAGGCACGCTTTTGATGATGCCCAGTACGGCGTGATTAGCGAGGCAGGGGAGGTATCTACCGTTAATATTTCAGTTGCTTACAACGGTGGTGCAGCAGATCCCTACGAATGTAATTCCAGCAATCCATATAACTGTGACTTACCGCCACCGGGTGACGGCGCTGGTCTTGGCGGGCAGATGCTTAGTATGTCAACAATCTTGAATGGCTACCTCTATAATATCGGCGGTTGTGTCGACTATGACTGTAGCGGTACGACACCTGGCTCAACCGACATATCAGGCAACATCTCTTATGTATCAATTAATTCTAGTGGCCAATTGGCGGCACCGGGTACGTGTGGAGGCACTAGCTATGGTGCGTGGTGTGTTGATTCTACAAACCAAGTAAATGGTGCTACTGGGGTTGCAGCAGCTGGTATTACTACGTTCAACGGTCGGATATATATTGTCGGTGGTCTAGACAACAGTGCCGATGGGAACACGAACATCTACTATAATTCCGTGAATACAAATGGCAGCCTGGCAGGAGCTTGGTCAACCACAACTTTCGCTGGAGCATCTATAACCGGAGAGATTGCCTATACCTACACTTACTCCCGGGCTAATCCTTCATCAGCCGGCAGTAACCCCGGAAACTTGTACATCTTTGGCGGATGTGGTGATATTGGGACAGGGGCAGGTTGCTCGTCTTCCAACTACAGAACCATTGTATACAAATGCAACATTACAACTACCGGCAGTGTCTCTGGTTGTTCAACCAGCAATCAGTTACAAATTGACTCTACACCAGGCTCCGGGGGAACCGATGGTTTGGGCATCCACTCCGGTACGGTCAATGCCAATTACATTTACTTAATTGGCGGATTTTCTCAGGCCGAAAGCGACAAAGACGATGTACTATACGCCAAGTTCGATAATAGTAATAATGTGGTTGATGCTGATGGCGAAACCGCTATCGATGACGCATGGACAGAGTCGCCTAATAAACTATCGGTGGGGCGTCGCCGTGGCTGGGCCTTTGGCTACAACGGCCACATTTACGCCGTTGGTGGTTATGACGGTTCAGCAGCAATTCCGTTTATTGAGTGGTCCAAGATGAATGTTAGTGATGGAAGCATAGATACGTTTGTAACTTCTTCAGTGACCATTAACCAACGCTGGGGGCTTACTATGACAGTCTCCAATTCTTATGCCTACGTCTTAGGCGGTTGCGATGCTGGATCTAGTCCCAGTGGCTGTACGAGCTTTGAATCAAGTGTACAAACCTTTCAGCTGTATAACAACGACAGCGGTGCCGCCCAAGCTATGACTGCTAACGCCAATGACTTTACGGCCAGTACAGACAGATGGGGCGCTAGCTCAGCAATCCTAAACGGCTACCTCTATGTGGCTGGCGGGTGTATTAGCGCCACCGATTGTACCGATACCACCAACAACGTCCAGTATGCGGCCATCAGCGCATCAGATGGCAGCATTGGCTCTTGGGCTTCAGGTGGAAACTTGCCCCTTGATCGAGGCTGGGGAGGGCTTGAGACCGCCGGGGGTACTCTATATTACATTGGGGGCCAAGACGACGCCGCTGGAAACGAGCAATCCACAGTGTATTACACATCCAGTATTTCGTCAGGTAACCCAACATGGAACGCCTCTGCGGCAACTAATGGATTGCCTGCAGCGCGTACTAAATTCGGGTCAACAGTTTGGGATAATCGACTATATGTAGTTGGTGGGCTCGATAGTTCGGCAGCCGTGAGTTCGACAGTATATGTTAGCCCTCAGCTGAACTCTGGGGGCAATATCACGTCTGCATGGTCAACCTCAACCGCATTCAATGTGGCTCGGACCGGTGCGGCAGTTCTTGCCTATGCCAACAATCTCTACCTTTTCGGTGGGTTTGACGGAACTAATTACCTTAATGACTCCCAATTTACACAGATAAATACCGATGGGAGTGTTGATTCCTGGACTTACACAACTAGTCTGCCGACAACACTCCGTGATTCAGAGGCAATCGCAGCGAATGGCTACATCTATCTAGTAGGTGGTCGTTCAGCAGCCAGTACTTGCGCACCCAAAGTTTTGATAACACCGGTAAGTGCTAATACTACAATCGCCTCAGGTAACAACCCAACCGGTATAGGTGAATGGTACGAAACTAACGTTCGCTACACTGGAGATAGATATGGTGCCGCAGTAGCTTATTCTGCTGGCAAAATCTACCTGATGGGAGGCGGCTGTACTGCACCACTCAGTACGAATCGCCACTATTTTGCTAATGTTAAATCTCAGCCTATGGTCGCTAAGTACTCTCGGGCGATAGACACCGACACCGATGTCTTTCCAACAAAATGGCTGATGAACGGACTAGATAATTCCATTGGTGCACGTTGGACAATGCGCTACCGCAGCTCAACTGCCGCCAACGGTTCATGGGGACAGGAGACCAATTACGGAGATGTCACGCTTGGTACAGCCGCCAACTACATACCGCTTGATGGCGGAGGCTCTAATACCAATTTTGCCCGCTACTACTACTTCCATGTCAGCATTGATGCTTCCCAAACCTTCGGCTACCCCGAAGACGTCAATCGAGGACCGACTATTTCAGATATTTCACTGTTCTTCACCGCAGACCCTAGCAAGCGTTTGCGCCATGGTAAAACTTTTACCGGCGGCGAACTCCAACCCATGGACACCCCGTTTTAAATATGTGCTAACCGGGTACAATATAAGTATAAAATGACACAAAAACGCCGGAAATTCAGCCTGAATCGACGCCGCTACGATAAGGGTAGCGAAAATAGGCAGCCATCGTTGGCTTCCAAACCCGATATCATTTCGATCTGGGAGGAACAAAAGCGCATCAGGGACGAGGAGGCGCAGTTACAGCGAGATTATGAACAGGCTAAGGCCAGGCTTAAAGACCTAAAGGCTCAGATCAAGCAAAAAGATAATCTTCTGTCTGACATCAAGGGCCTAGACTCAACCCTTTACGACGATATTATTAGAATCCTTCGAACCTTCGGTTTGTGGTTACCCAAAACTTATAAAAGGCTCAAGCTAAAGGCTACGATAAGTTATATCAAGCTCCGTGCCCGCCTTGGCGTGCCAATGACAGGCTCTGTCAGCTTTGGCCGGGAGAAGTTAGCTATGTTTGCTATCGGAATTATTCTTGCTGGAGTGGCTGCGATGCTAATGAGTATCAATTCTTCAACGCCACAAGATGATGCTGTAGTTGCTTCTGCCAACAGCCCTGTAGCGAGCCAAATACCCACCAATCAAACACCAGAATTTGCAGTGCTAACACCAAGCGGGCAGGGAGTCGCAGGGCTTGGCGGCTTTGCCAAAGTCAGCCCCGAGGGGAAAGCTCCGGTGTACGCATATGTTGATGAAATAGAGAAAGTGCGTATCAGGGTATCCCAGCAAGAATTGCCGGATAAATTTAAGAATGGCCCGGCTGAACTAGAAAAAATGGCTAAGGATTTTAATGCCAACCGAACAATCAAGTCTGACATCGCCACGGTCTACATAGGCCAGTCATTAAACGGCCCGCAGTCACTGCTGTTTCAAAAAGATAATTTGCTAGTACTTATAGCGTCAGATCAACCTATCGCTGATAGTTCCTGGCAGCAGTATTTATCTGAGCTAAAAATCTAGGGCCAAAGCAGCGTCAGAAATGCCTGCTGTGCGCTATTCCACCTCTGGCAGGTGTTGCTGATGAAATTGAACAACGAGGTACCGAGGCAAGGGTTGGACCCGCTAACACCAGTGCAGCGGGGTCGGTGTCGACTAAGCCGGTGGCCGTTAATGTGCCGTTACGAGTCATCTTAACGGCTCGGCTGGCGCTGGCGTCACCGCTTTCTATTAAGCTAGCACCGGTAGGGGGAACCTCCCGATGACCAATTTCATTTTTATTCCTCTTTATATCTGCTTTACTTAGGCCTAGCTTTGTATAAGCGCTAGCACTAGTCAAGCCACCTGTGGATAACCCACTGTGTTATTTACCAGCATCTCCGGTCGTGGTACGCTAAAAACTGGCAAGTCGGGGTTAAATTAAACAAACATGGCCAGGGTAATATCAGTTTTAAACCAAAAAGGCGGGGTAGGCAAAACTACCACAGCTATTAACCTGGCCGCCTATTTGGCAAAGAGCGGGCGCCGCGTCCTGATAGTCGACGCTGACCCACAAGGGAATTCTACCGGTGGGCTGGGCCTCGACAAGCAGGCCATTAATCCAACATTGTACGACGTACTGTTTTTGCGGGCGCAGGCTGTTCCCACCATTCAAAAAGCCGGTCCCAGTGGTTTTGACATCTTGCCAGCAAATTCCCAACTGGCTGCCGCCGAAGTTGAATTGGTTAATGTTCCTCAACGCGAGTTCCAGCTTAAGCGCTCCCTCGAAGGATTGAATTACGAATATATATTTATAGACTGCCCGCCGTCTCTGGGGTTGTTATCGGTAAATGCTTTAACCGCCGCCACTGATGTACTTATACCAGTCCAAGCTGAGTACTACGCGCTGGAAGGTTTGGGCCAACTTCTGGATGTAGTCACCCAGGTCCGAGCCGCATTGAACCCCAGCCTAAATCTAGCCGGTATAATATTAACTATGTATGACAGCCGCAATTCACTAGCCGAATCAGTAAAGCTTGAGCTGGCCCAGCATTTTGGCGATAAAGTATTTGAAACCGTGGTGCCTAGGAATGTTCGGCTAGCCGAAGCGCCGAGCTTTGGCAAAACAATCGCCGACCACGACCGTTGGAGCAAAGGCGCCCGAGCCTACAAAGCTTTAGCCAAGGAACTTGAAAGGAAACTGTATGGCTAAAGCCCATTTATCATTTACCAGACTGTCTGATACCTGGCTAATGGCTAATAATTTGGCCAATGGTAAACGGGAAATGGTTAATGGCGACCAAGGAGGCTCCCATGGCTAAGCGGGCGCCTTTGGGTCGCGGCTTTGATGCCTTGATTCCTAAAGAATTAGACCAGTCGATGCTGGAGGAGGACAAGCACCGGGTCCAGAAAATCCTAATCCAAGACATTCACCCGAACCCGGCCCAGCCGCGCCGGGAGTTTGACCAAGCGGCGTTGGACGAGTTGAGTAAATCCATTGAACAACATGGAATACTGCAACCGATAGTAGTTGTTAGAGCCGGAAATGGCTATCGGATTGTTGCTGGCGAGCGGAGATGGCGTGCCGCCGGTGCCGCTAAGCTGTCCCACGTCCCAGCTATCGTTCGTAGCTTGCAGGAGCTTGAGCAAATAGAACTGTCGCTGATTGAAAACATCCAAAGGGTAGACCTCTCACCACTAGAGCAAGCATTAGCGGTGTATCAGTTACAACAGCAATTTAGTCTCGCTCTAGAAGATATCGCCAAGAAACTAGGAAAAGCACCTTCCACCGTCAGTAACCTGACCCGCTTACTACAGTTGCCAGATAATGCTCAACAAGCCCTAGCTGGCGGTAAGATAAGCGAAGGTCACGCTCGGGCTATACTAGCTCTTAGGGGCGACTCGGCAAAACAGGCAGAACTACTCAGTAGTATTTTAAACAACGGATGGACAGTGCGCCAGGCCGAACAGTTTGCGGTTGCTGCCAAGAAGGGTTTGTCGAGTAAGGGCGCCAAGGTCCGAACGGCATCAGAGAGTGACCTTACCCGACAAATTGGAACTAAATTGGGCACTAATGTCAGAATTAAACACACTGCCAAGGGCGGGCAGCTGATTATCGCCTTTCGCAACGACCAGCACCTTCAGGACTTAGTCCAGAAGCTCCAAAATCCAAGCGAATAAATAATTAGTTCACACCTTAAGTCCAATACTTGTAATTTTGGTGGCTAGAAATCGCACATTTGGATGAAGCGCAAGGCGCTGGCGGGGGAGCGGGCTGGGCTATATATGGGCATACAGTGAAAGAGCACTGCAGCCGGCAGCGCAGAGGTTCGCCAAAAGCACCGGCGGAGCTGCTGGCCCAGCCAGGAGGCAGGTCGGCGCAGTGTGTGATTTCTAGAATTTTTGTATTTTGTTGAATGGAGCTATGCGTGCACTAAGTTTGCCAACGATATCGTCTGAACTAACTGGGCCAAAGTATCGGGAGTCTTCGGAATTGCTGCGATTATCTCCGGCAACAAAAACCTCGCCTTTTTCAACTAAAGAATCTACGTCTCCGGGCGTATTAGCTACCGAGATGCTATATTCGCCGCTCATGTCCGGGTTAAAGCCATCCGGGTGTTCGTTATTAATGACGGTTACTTTGCCGTCTTTTACTATGACCCGCTCGCCAGGGAGTCCAACGACTCTTTTAATCAACTGTTTTTGAGGATTGCCAGAACCATCAAACAGCCCACTATGATTAAAAATGATTATGTCGCCGCGCTGCGGGGTGTATTGGCCGTTGGTTACCCGGGCCCAGGTTCTGGGCAGCTTATTGACTATCAAACGGTCGTTATTAGATAGGGTTGTTTCCATGCTGGCTCCCTCTACTTGGTAAGACTGAAAGGCAAAGGCCGTTACTGCCAGGGCGATTAGCGGGGCTAAAATAAGGAGTAGAACGGTAGATAGGACTGATCGCCAGCCCTCGCGGCGCTTTTTGGGCGGCTGTGGCGGCATACTGGGACCTCCACCAGATACAGGGGGCTGGCCGGCGGGTGTTGGTTGCGGAATCTGAGATCCCAAACCGGGTGCGGCCGGATAGACACCCGGTGGCACCTGCGGCGGCGTACCACCGGTTGGTAATGGGGGTGGCGCCATCGTCGGCGGCACAGGAGGCACGGTCCCCGGTTGGGCTGGGAGCTGATTGGGCTGCATTGGTACCTATTATATAGCCCGGCTTGTTCTAATCATAACCACTAGCAGGTCAAGGTGTTGCGGGGCTTGTTATAAGGTTTTTCTAAGGGTAAGTGATGTTATACTGGTCGCTAGCGCATGAACAAGCATAACGAGTATGAGGGGCGGCGCCAGCCAGCCTCGATTGATGGAATTTCATCGGGCAATCGAGAACTGGGCACACCCATTCACCGGTCTTATCAACCTTCTCACGGAGACGCTACCCCCGGCTTGGGCGATTCTATGGAGCGCGCCGAGGGCTTTCATCCTTCACGGTCGGGCGTAGACCAGCCACTGGGCTCTGAAGAATATCTGGCTGACCTAGAAGCCCCAATCCTGCTTGACCAACCGTTGCCCCAAGACAGTAAAAAACGGCGCAAACTCCTCAAAAAACAGACCAAGCATAAGAGTAGAGGACGCAAATACCTAAGGCGCGCCCTAACTTTAGTGGCCATTATAATCATTGCCGGCCTGGGTGCCCTAGCTTATAAGTTTTACGATACTCAGCGACAGATTTTAGCTGGCGGGGGAAAAGCACCGGCGGTTTGTGATACCAGCATATCGCCGGAACTTCTCACCAAAGAAGGTGATGGCCGTGTTAATATCTTGCTGGTCGGTGTAGGCGGCCCTGAGCACTCCGATGGGCCAAATGCTACCGACACTTTGCTCATCGCTAGCATCGACCCCGTTAATAACACCGCTGACCTATTGTCTATCCCCAGAGACCTCTGGGTTAGGATCCCCACTAACGGCTCGGCTAAGATAAATGCTGCATATTTGTATGGCAGGGAAACCGCCGAAGGCGATGAAGCTGAACAGCAGCGCGCCGGCCTGGAGCTGCTTGATAAAACCCTAGCGCCGATAGTTGGGGTGCCGATTCACTACCGCGCCTTGGTGGACTTCGCCGCCTTCCGTGAGGTGGTCAATGCACTAGGCGGTGTAGATATAAATGTGCCCAAGGACCTGGCGGTATCCGAGCAGCTATGGGACGAGGCAACAGGGAAGAATTACAAACTTAATGTGCTGGCCGGCCAGCAGCATTTTGATGGTACCAAAGCCTTGTTCTTTAGCCGCTCTAGAAAAACCAGTAGCGGTGGTGATTTTGACCGCACCGAGCGCCAAAAACTGGTGATGATAGCCCTCAAAGAGAAAGGAATCACTGCCGGCACCTTTTCTAATCCCATTCGTATCATCCAGCTACTGGAAAGCCTTGGCGAGAACGTCTACACCGACTTTGATACCGAAAGCATCAAGTGCTTGTACGCGCGCATGTCAGCAATTCCTAGCTCGGCAATTAAATCGCTGGACACTGTAACACCGCCCAATGACCTCCTAACTACCGCTAACTTGGGTGGAACATCGGTGGTGAGGCCCAAGGCTGGGTTATTTAACTACGACGACCTTCAGGCTTATGTGCGCAAATCCTTCCGTGACGGCTTTTTGGCAAAGGAAAACGCCTCAGTCGCCGTTTATAACGCCACTAGTACCGATGGAGCGGCTACGCAGCAAGCCGATCTTCTTAAAACCTATGGCTATAACGTCACCACTGTCGATAGTGCCCCGACTCTAACCAACCCGGCTCAAACGGTGGTAGTAGATTTGGGTGAGCAGGATGACCGCTACACCAAGCACTATCTTGGCTTGCGCTACAGTACCACGGTTACTGACAAAATGCCCGAAAGCACGGGCATCACCCCTCCATCTGGCACCCGCTTTGTGGTAATCTTGGGCAGTGATGTTACGGATTCCAACTAGAAACGGTGTTTCCAAACTAAAACCGACGCGCGGCTACTCACATACCGCCCATATTGGCCTGACGATCCTGCTGCCAGTCCTAGCCTACATATTGGTCCGGATTGATTTCGTATCACTTGCAATCCTGCTTATCTTTCTTTCTAAATGGCGGATGTTCGCTGTACGGCCTCGCTATTGGATGGCCAACATCATCGCCAGCGGGGTAGATCTTATGGTCTCCGTAGCTTTTGTGCTGTTCATGGCCAATACCTCGGTGCAGTGGTGGCAGTTGTTCTGGACAGCTGCCTTTATCGCCTGGACAACCCTTCTTAAACCACGCTCTGATATCTTGAGCGTATCTGCTCAAGCCATGCTAGGCCAATTGCTGGGCCTGGCTGTCTTATATCTAAAATTTGGCGACACACCCCTCGTGGCTTTGGTCGCCGGCACCTGGGTGGTGGCTTATCTGTCAGCCCGGCACTTCTTGTCGAGTTTTGAGGAGATGCACACCGCGCTTTACTCGCACGTCTGGGCTTTTTTCTCGGCTGGCCTAGCCTTCGTGCTGGGGCATTGGCTGCTATTCTACGGTTTGATAGCCCAGATCATAGTTATCCTAACGGTTATCGGTTACGGCATGGCGGCACTTTATTATCTGGATAATGCTGAGCGCCTAAGCTCTAAGCTCAAGCGACAGCTGCTGGCAATTATGAGCGCTATCCTTATCATCGTCGTCGCACTTTCCGACTGGACCGGCACAACAATATAGCACCATAAGGACAAACCTACGGTTTTTCCTCATCGCGCCGGCAAAATGGAATACATTTTAGTCGGGCTGCTCTTTTTCCCTTTATATTCACACGTCGGACTTCAGCTGTCGCTCAGGAGTATGGGGCAGAATTATTAGCATATGAGCGATAATCAGCAGGCCAGCCGGCCCGACTCGGCTAGCTACTCAACTAAGGGCCACCGACTGCCCAAATTGCCAGCTCGAAGCAATGGTAACCCCCCGAGTAAGCGTCGCCTTGGCGTAACAAGAGCTGGCAAATGGGTGCTTTTCGTGGTGGGGCTGGCTTTGCTGGCTGGTTTTGGCGGCGGCTGGCTGGGGGCGACACTTCAATCCGAGAAGCAGCCTAGCGCTCTCAGCAGTGAGGCTAAGCAGCAGTACATCAGTAACGAAAGCGAGTTGATATCAGGCATCGCTAAAGACGTTGGCCAAAGCGTGGTATCGATTGACGTGGTTAGCCAAGTCTCGGTACCGACCTTTTTTGGCACGCCCCAGAGCCAAGAGCAAGCCAGTGCCGGTACCGGTTTTATCATCAGCGCCGACGGTGTGATTGTCACCAACCGCCACGTGGTGCCGGCCAATGCTAGCAACGTCTCAGTAACTTTAGCCGACGGTACCAAATATGATGACGTGGAAGTTATCGGCCGCAGCGCCCAGACCAGCTCACTGGATGTGGCTTTTCTTAAGATTAAAAGCGGCGATTTAGGCGGCAAGAAACTGCCTAAAGTCACGCTGGCTGATTCTTCCAAAGTTCAGGTCGGCGATAAAGTGGTGGCTATCGGCAACGCCCTGGGCCAATTCCAAAATACCGTGACGGCAGGGATAATTTCCGGTTATGGCCGCGACGTGGTGGCCTCTTCAGACGGCCTCGGCCAGGGCGGGGAGTCACTGACCGATCTATTCCAGACCGACGCCGCCATTAACCAGGGCAATTCCGGCGGGCCGCTGGTCAATATCAACGGGGCGGTCATCGGTATCAACACCGCGGTGGCCGGCGGGGCCGACAACATCGGCTTTGCTATTCCCATCAACGACGTTAAAGGTTTGATAAGTAGCGTGCTCAACACCGGCGAACTCAAGCAACCATACCTGGGGGTCCGTTATGTTTCCTTAACTGATGGTGCAGCGGCCGAACTGGGATTAAGCGTCAAACGCGGCGCTTACCTAGCGCCGGGGGAAGAGAACGCAGTTTTGGCTGGTAGCCCGGCATCCAGGGCGGGGTTGCAAGAAAAAGACGTCATCATCAAGATTAACGGTATAGAGATTGACGAAAAAACCAACCTAACTAGCGCGCTGAGTAGGTTTCAGGTGGGTGACAAAGTGACTCTTACCGTTATTAGAGACGGCAAGAGCATGAAAATAGAAGTTACTTTAGAAGTCGCTCCTTCAGGATAAAAATTTTCGACACCTTTTGCCGTAAAGGTGTCGCCAAAACTCTGGGCGCCTATCTGACTTGACGCAACCACTTGTCAAAGCGCACATCAGCCTGCGGAACTCTCCGCCCGCTGGCGGATCAAACAGTCCTCGGCTATATAGCTGTGCTTTTGACATGCTTGCTCAGGCCAGCCAGGCATGCCCAAATTCGGGATAAGCGTATGAATTAACAGGGGTGTATAAGTCTTCTAGCTCTCGAGCTTATATTGCCTCACTACGCCATAAAATGAAAATAGCCCTCCGAAGATGGCTATTCTCGATTGAGTAGTTTCCATTATACATGACCCCCTCACCTCTGTCAACAAGCTTTAAGTGATGAGTACAACACAGGAAATAAGGTAGAGTCCGGCAGGGAATACTTGACTAGTCAAGTATTTTTTCTGATACAATTTTTACTAGATGGATGATGAGGAAGAGGAGCAGCAGCGCCACGCCGCCCAAGGTGGCGGCATCATCGGCATAATTATTCTAATAATAGTCGGATGGTGGGTGTACAACCACTGGATAAACAAGCCCAC
>Ga0187892_10005966_pt1 | contig 18574 bp, 15 predicted proteins | sample MA1701073metaG_FD_139345 | JGI IMG/M metagenome (GOLD analysis project Ga0187892, IMG submission 139345) | Bio-ooze microbial communities from a basaltic lava cave in the Kipuka Kanohina Cave System on the Island of Hawaii, USA - MA170107-3 metaG ...
CCCACGTGGCGCATGTTGTCGCCCTCGTGCGGCTCGATCTTGATCACGTCGGCCCCCAGCTCGGCGAGGATCTGGGTGGCGAACGGACCCATCACCACGGTGGTGAGGTCGAGGACGGTGACTCCGGAAAGCGGTCCTGGCATTTCGTTGCTGACTTATTCGGGTTGGATGCCGGCCGCCCGGATCAGGCGGCCCCAGCGCTCGAGCTGCTCGCGCACGAAGCGGCCGAAGGCCTCCGGCCCGAGCGGATCGACCTCGACGCCCACCTCCGCCAGCCGCTTGCCGATGTCGGCTTTGGACAGCGCATCGAGCGTGCCACCGCCTGGGCCGCGATCTGCCCGAACGCGCCGGCGCGGTTCTCGACCACCACCCTCTGGTCGAGGCGCCTGGCAAGCTCCTGCGCCAGGATGCGGGCAGTCGCGTCCGTCGCGCTGCCGGCAGCGAATGGGACGATCACGCGGATCGGCCTGGACGGGTAGCGGTCGGCCGCCTGCGCAGCAGGCATGACGCTGCCGGCGAGGCCCGCGAGCAGCGCCACCATGCCGGCGCGGACCATCGGCTCAGCTCCGCACCGCGCGCGCGGGATTCTCTTCGTACGGCGGCGAGTAGATCACCAGGACCTTTACCGGTTCGTCGCTGACGACGGTGAACACGTGTGCGACACCGGCCGGGAAGAAGCAGCAATCGCCGGGCCCCAGCTCGCAGGCCTCGCCGCCGACTTCGGCCCGCGCGCGGCCCTCGAGCAGGTAGCAGACCTGCTCGATGCCCGGATGCGAGTGCGGCAACGCGCCCTTGCCTTTCTCCACCACGCCGAGCACCACCTCGATCTGCCTGGCGCCGACGTTCTCGGCCCCGATGAGACGGCGGTTCACCGTGCCGGTGTGGTTGGCCGGGTGATACGCGGGCACGTCCTGCTGCCGCACGAAGTAGCGTGTCATGCTCTCCCCCTCAGGTACGTCGCTATTGTATTGGACAGCCGCTTCGCAGTACCCCTCACCCCCGCCCTTTCTCGACCCTCACCCTACCCTCTCCCGCAAGGGGAGAGGGACCCGTTTGTCGCTCGGGAAAGGGGCGAGCCGTCAGGCCGATACCGGGGCGCGCACCGGGCCGGTGGCGCGCAGTTGCCGGGCGTACAGCAGCAGGTAACCGAGCAGCAGCACGAAGCAGGCGAGCACGAACAGCTTGTTGACGAACCAGTTGGTGCGCCAGATGGTCCACTCCGGCGCCTGCAGGAACAACACCAGCTTGCTCACCACGATGACGATCTCGGCGATCGAAACGGTGAGGGCCAGCGCGTAGCTGTAGCGTTGCCAGCGCAACAGAGACCAGCCGACCCACACGTGCACCACCGGCCAGAAATCCAGGAACACGTAGGTGCCGATCGGCGTTCCCTCGGCCAGCGCGTAGGCCATCGGGAACAGGTACTTGATGACCACGCTCCAGGCCGCGAGCAGGAACAGGAAGTGGGCGATGAAGCGCAGCACGATCGGAGGGGCTTGACTGGAAAGCGTGACGGTCAACGCAGGCTCATGCCAGCCTCCGGGCGGCGTCGAGGGTGAACTCGGCAATCGGGATCCCGCGCGGGCAGGCCTGCAGGCAGGACCGGTGCGCGCAGGTCAGGCAGGCCGACGCGGGCGCCCGCAGCGCCGCGTACTCCTCGCGCGCCAGGTCCGGCCGGCGATAGTCCACGTCGTACATGCGCGTGCGCAGCACCTCGGCAATCGGCACCTGCACCGGACAGCTCCCTTCGCAGGCACGGCAGCCGCTCTGGCAGTAGGCCGCCGTCTGCATCTGCGCGTAGCGCTCGAGCAGTTCCAGATCGCTGGTGGTGACCTTCGGGTCGCCGGAGGCGGCCAGGTACTCGTCGATCTCCCGCGTGCTGTTCATCGACACCACCAGCGCGTCCGCATACTCCCCGGCAAGCACCCAGCGGAAAGCCGCCTGCGAGAACGTGGCGCCGCGCCGCTCGTAGGGCCGCATGTCGTTCAGCCGCGCGCCCATCAAAGTCTTCATCGCGATCACGCCGACGTTCTTCTGCTTCGCCTTCTTCAGCGCGCGCGGCAGATCGGGCTGGATCGCCGCCCAGTGGAAGGTGTGGCGCAGGCGGTCGTAGAAGCTGGGATCCTGGGCGAAGTTGTAGGCCACCAGCACCACGTCCACCAGGTCGTGGTCGATGGCGTAGTCCAGGCAGTCGGGCAGGCGGCTGCCATGGCCCGACATGCCGCGGAAGCGGATCTTGCCCTGGCGCTTGGCCAGTTCGGTGAACTCCCACCATTCCTGGTTGCGCATGCGGTCGACCTCGTTGACCGCGTGATTGAAGTAGATATCCACGCGATCGGTGCCCAGGCGCTTGAGGCTGCCCTCCAGCGCGCGCATCATGTCCGCGCGGCGATCGCCGGTGTCCGCCTTGGTCTTGCTCGACAGCACCACCCGGTCGCGTTTGCCCTGTAACGCCTCGCCGATCGCCTCTTCCGCATAGCCGCCGCGGTAACTCTCCGCCGTGTCGAAGAAGTTCACGCCGCGCTCGAAGGCGTAGCGCACCAGCGTGGCATCGGAGGTCCCGGACGAGCCGAACGAGACGTCGGAAACCTCCAGCCCGGTGCGTCCGAGGCGCACGTAGCGCCGGATGCGCGCGTCACCGGCTGCTGCAATCTGCTGCGCCCCGGCCATGCCCGCCAGGCCCAGCGCTGCGCCCGCCCCCAGGGCCAGGAAATCGCGTCTATCGATCATGGCCGATCACTCCCGTTCGTCGTTCCGGCGCCGGGGCGCCGGGAAAGATACGTTCGCCGGGTGCACCCGCGCCCTATGCCGACACCCTATGCCTGTGCCGAGACCGGGGACCGCTCCGTGGGCAGTCCGATTTGCGACCACAGCAGCATGCCGCCGCGCAGGTTGGCGCAGCGCTCGAAGCCCGCCCCGCGCAGGATCACGGTCGCCTGCCCCGAGCGCATCCCCGCATGGCACACCGCCACCACCGGCTTGTCCTTCGGCACTTCCGACAGCCGCGCCTTCAGCTCGTTCAACGGAATCAGCTGGGAGCCGGCGACGCGGCCCAGCGACTCCTGCATCTCCTGCGGCTGGCGCACGTCCAGGACGTGCAGCTCCGCCAGGTGCTCGGCGACCCACTCGGGCTCCACCTCGAGCAGGCCGGCATAGGTCTGCCGCACCGGTCCCCACTCCGCCGGCCTGGGCACCTTGCCGTCCGCCGGTCGGCCGGAGCGCATGTTGGCCGGCAGCGCCGCGTCGATCTGCTTGGGGTGCGGGAGGTGAAGGTTCTCCATGAAGCCGACGAAGTCGCGCTCGTCGGCGTGGCCCCCGATGCGCGGATTGTACGCGCGCTCCTCGGCCACCGAGGACATGGTGCGCCCGCTGTAGTCGTGGGCGGGGAACAGCATGCAGTCGTCGGGCAGCGAGAAGATCTGCTCGGTGATCGAGCGGTACATCAGGCTGGCGTTGCCTTGCTGGAAGTCGCAGCGCCCAGCGCCGCGGATCAGCAGCGTATCGCCGGTGAACGCCATGCTGCGATCGTCCAGCACCAGGGTCATGCACCCGTCGGTGTGGCCCGGCGTGGCGCGCACCTCGAGATGCCGGCGGCCGAAGGCGATGCGGTCGCCGTGGTCGAGCTTCAGATCCGCACCCTCGACCGGCGGCCGGTAGCGCCGCGAGATGCCGATATGGCAGCCGGTGGCCTGCTGCATGAGCCAGGCGCCGGTGACGTGGTCGGCGTGACAGTGGGTGTCGATCGCGGCTTCGAGCTTCAGGCCGAGCTCCTCGAGCAGGGCGCGGTCGCGCAGGTGCTGCTCGAACACCGTGTCGACGATCACGGCGGCCCGCGAATCGGGATCGCCCAGCAGGTAGGTATAGGTCGACGACACGGCGTCGTAGAGCTGACGGAACACGAGGTTGCGGAACATGGTCGCTCCGGGAAGACCGATTCGCCAATTACACCACGACTGACGCCGGCGCGTGGCCGGGCCCGCCCGCGCGCCGATGCCCCCGGTCAACGGCGCGATCGCGCCGGCGTTACACTTGCGTTCGCACCAACCCACAGCACTTTGCGCCCGATGCCATCCGTTCGCGCCCCGCACCGCACCGTCCTCATCGCCGTCTGGCTCGCCGCCGGCATGCCGGCGCAGGCCGAATCGGTCCGCACCGGCTCGGGCTTTGCCGTGACCCCCGGCGTGGTGGTCACCAACGCTCACGTCGTCGACCAATGCCGCGCATTGCGCGTGGTGCACGGCGAGCAGGTGCACGACGGTCGAGTGCTGGCCATCGACCGCGATCAGGACCTGGCGGCAGTGCGGACCGACCTGCCGGTGCCGGCCACGCTCCCGCTGCGCGCGTCGCCAGCGCTGCGGCTGGGCGAGAGCGTGGTGGCGTTCGGCTTTCCGCTGGCCGGATCGCTGTCGCGGGAGGGCAATCTCACCACCGGCAACGTCAGCGCCCTGGCCGGCCTGCGCGACGACGCGCGCTACCTGCAGATCACCGCGCCGGTGCAGCCGGGCAACAGCGGCGGGCCGCTGCTCGACGAAGGCGGCAACGTGATCGGCGTGATCACCGCCAAGCTCGACGCGGTGACGATCGCCAGGCGCACCGGCGATATCCCCCAGAACGTGAACTTCGCGGTCAAGGTGCAGGGGCTGGAGCGCTTTCTGCAGGACGCGACCGTGATCTACGAGACGCGCGTGACCGACCGGCAGCTCGCCGTGGCCGACATCGCCGAGGCGGTGAAGCGCGCAGCGGTGCGCCTGGAGTGTTCGCCAAGCGGCGAGCCGCCTTCCACGCAGGCGGCGCGGCCCTCGCCGCAGTCGCTGGATCCCGTTGCCCCGCCGGCGCCGGGCGCGCCGGCGATCGCGCAGCCGGCACCGGCGCTGGCCGATGCCGAGCGCGCCGCGACCCTCGCCCGCCTGCGCGTCGCCTCGGTGCGCACGCCCTATCCCACGACCTCTCCGGGGCTGCGTGCGCTGACCATCGCCAACGACTCCTCCGAGAGCGTCTACAAGGTCACCGTGGGATGGCTGGAAACCCCTTCCGCAAGCTGCCCGACGGGCGCATCCGCCTACCGCGGCCGAAAGGACGTGTACGTGTCGCTGGCACCCGGCGCGACCAGGACCACGATGAGTAGCTTCCCGGCGAACGCGCGGCTGTTCTGCATCGTCGATGCGGCGTTCTCGCCTGCACGTTCGACCAGGGCAGCGCCCGGAGGTGAGCCTGCCGCAGAAAGCGGACCCGCGCAGAGCGAACCGCTGGGACCCGGGTCCCCGGGAAACGAGCCGGCAGGCACCGCGCAGCCGAGCCCGGCCGACGAAGGCGGCGCGACGCCGCCGCGCGAAGAGAACCTGTAAACGTACCTTGCCGTTACGCCGCGGTCGCGAGCGCAGCGCGCAGCGCCGGCGCCTGGACCACGCGGTCGCGCCCCTGGCGCTTGGCCTGGTACAGCGCGCGGTCGGCCGCATCCAGCAGCTCTTCGGCGGAGATGCGCTCGTCCGGGGTGGCGGTGGCGAGCCCGATGCTTACCGTCACCGGGTGCGCACCGCTGCGTCCGTGCCGCTCGCCGGCCAGCTCGCTGATCGCTTCGCGCAGCAGCTCGGCGCGCTCGCGCCCCTGGCGCCGCTCCACGCCGGCGGCGAGCGCGACGAACTCCTCGCCGCCGTAGCGGGCCACCAGATCCGAGCCGCGCGCGAAGCAGCGCCGGACCGTGTCACCCACCAGGCGGATGCAATGGTCGCCGGCGAGGTGACCGTAGGTGTCGTTGAAGCGCTTGAAGTGGTCGATGTCGATCATGAACAGCGACAGCGGCAGCTGATCGCGGCGCGCGCGATTCCATTCCCGCGCGAGCTGCTCGCTGAAGTGGCGGCGGTTGTACAGGCCGGTCAAGCCGTCCTTGAGCGCCAGCCCTTCCAGCATGCGCTTGCTCTTCTCGAGCTGGCGCTGCTTCTCGAGCTGGCGGTGCTCGGTGCGCACGCGCTCGGTGACGTCGCTCAACGCGCCCAGGAAGTGCGTCAGGCGCCCGCTGGCGTCAAGCATCGGCGCGATGCTCAGCTCGTTCCAGAACATGCTGCCGTCCTTGCGGTAGTTGCGCACCATCGCCATGCAGTTGCTGCCGCTGCGCAGCGCTTCGCGCACCGCGTCGAGCCCCGGCTGGCGCATGTCGTTGCGCTGCAGGAAGCGGCAGTTGCGTCCCAGCACTTCTTCGGCCCGATACCCGGTCACCCGCTCGAACGCGGGGTTGGCGTAGATGATCGGCATGTCTGCCGTGGCTGCGTCGCAGATCACCAGTCCGTCGTTCGACGCAGACATGGCCCTGCGCAGCAGCTCGGTACTCACATCTCTCTTCATTGGATTCCTCAGCAAGGAATCAGAAGCCCTTGATGACTATAGTTTCGGCGCGCGCGGCCGAAGCTTTAGCAATTGTTTACCTTCGAGCTCCGGGAGCGGACCGCAAGATGGTCGTTTTTGATATTGTTTTCAGCATGTTGGGCTCATGCCGCCGGGCGCCGCGCGGCGCTCCCGGACGCACCGTTTCGCGCCTGCGCCGATCTGCCCTGCCGGCGCGGGCATCGCACGCACTGCGCGCCGGATCGCCGATCTTGGGATGCGGGTGGCTCGTCCACGTCCGGGCGCGACGCCGCGCGCGTGGCACAAGGGTTGCGGGCTGTGCTCCTGTCGTCGCCCGATTGGTCAACGCATTGTCAGAGGCCCCCGCGACAGTCGTACTGGGGCGCCCCCGGGAGGAAACGGCTTGAACCATCTGAGCAGAATCGAGCAGGCGGAACACGTCACCGGCATCGAGCGGTGCGCGCCAGGCGCGCCGGCCGATCGGCCATCTCCCGCGACGGGGAACTGCGGCCGATGAGCGTGCTCGATCGCCTTCCGCTCAAGCCCCGGCTGGCGCTGACCGGCTTCCTGCCCGCGCTCGCCGCGGTCGCGGCGACCTGCGCGCTCGCCGTCGTCGGCTATCACCAGGAAACGCGCGTGCAGCTTCTGGCCGAAGCCGCCGCCCGCGCCGAGCTCACCGCCAAGGAAACCGTCGAGCCGCTGCAGCAGGAAGACGCACGCGCCGCCCGCAAGAGCCTCGACTTGCTGCGCCTCGATCCGGGGGTGCTCTACGCACGGCTGTTCGATGCGTACGGCAAGCTGGTGGCCGAATATCGCAGCGTCGAACTGCGCGAAGCGCCGCCGATGAGCAGCCCGCCGCGCGGCGCGCTGCAGCGCTTCCACACCGCGTACCTGGAGACGGCCGTGCCGGTGATGGCGAGCGATACGAAGTTCGGCACCCTGGTGCTGCTCAACGATCTGCACCAGTTCCGCTACGACGTGGTCGCCTTCGGCGTCAAGCTCACGCTGATCGCGATCGTGGCGCTGCTGCTGGGCTGCGTCGTGATGATGCACCTGCAGGGCAGGATCGTCGCGCCCCTGGGCGAGCTGTCCGAGCTGGTGCGGCGCGTCCTCGCGGACAAGCGTTACGAGCTGCGTGCGCACGTGCACGACGCCGACGAGGTGGGCGGCCTGGCCAGGGGCTTCAACACCCTGCTCGATCGCATCTCTGACCGCGAGGCGACGCTGCACCGCGAGCTCGCCGATCGCACTCAGGCGCAGCGCCGGCTCGAGGAGCTGGCCCATTTCGATCCGCTCACCAAGCTGCCGAACCGGCATTTCTTCTCCAGGCAGCTGGAACGCGCGCTGGTGGACTCGGCGCGCAACGGCAGCGCCGGGGCGGTGCTGCTCATCGACCTGCACGATTTTCGCGTCGTGAACGAAACCTTCGGCCACGACGCCGCCGACAGCCTGCTGCTGCAGCTCTCCCGCCGCCTCACCGGGCGGCTCCGCGAGGCCGACATGCTGTGCCGCCTGGGCGGCGACGTGTTCGCGCTGGTGATGGAGCAGCTGAGCGGCGAGAGCCACGTGGTGGCGGTGGTCAACAAGGTCCTGGCCGCGCTGGGCGAGCCGATCGCGGTCGGCGACGGCGAAGCGCGCCTGACCGCGTGCATCGGCATCGCGATGTTCCCGGTGGACGGTGTCGAGCCGCATCAGGTGCTGCGCCACGCGCAAGCGGCACTGCGCCGCGCCAAGGCCACCGGCGGGGGCATGCACTGCTTCTTCTCGCCGGACATGCTGGACCGCGCGCATCCGCAGCAGGACATCGAGAACGAGCTGCAGCGCGCGGTCGAAAAGGGCGAGCTGCGCCTGCACTTCCAGCCGCAGGTGCGCCTGTCGGACGGCGAGCTGCGCGGGCTCGAGGCGCTGCTGCGCTGGCAGCATCCCGAGCGCGGCCTGCTGATGCCCGGAGATTTCATCCCGCTCGCCGAGGAGAATGCCAGTCTGGTGCGCGCCATCTCCGACTGGACGCTCAACGCGGTGTGCACGCAGATCGCCGCGTGGCGCGCGGCCGGCTTCGAGATCGTCCCGGTGGCGGTGAACTACACGCCGCAGCAGCTGCGCGACCCGCACATGCTGTCCGGCCTGGAGGCGCTGCTCAAGCGCTACGCCGTGCCCGGCGACTACCTCGAGCTCGAGATCACCGAGAACCTGCTGATGGCCGAACCGCGTGCCGGCGAGACTCTGGTCGCGCTGCGCGCGCTGGGGATGCGCATCGCGGTGGACGACTTCGGCACCGGCTACTCGAGCCTGGCCTACCTGAAGGAGCTGCCGATCACCACGCTGAAGATCGACCGCGGCTTCGTGCACGGCCTGCCGGGCTCCAACAAGTACGCCGCCGTGATCCGCGCCATCGTCGGGCTGGCCACGCACCTGGGCTTCGACACCCTGGCCGAGGGCGTGGAGTCGGCGCGGCAGGTGGACATGCTGCGCGCCATGGGCTGCACCGCCTACCAGGGCTTCTGCTTCTCCCGGGCGGTGCCGGCGGACGAGGTCGAGCGCTTTCTGTCGCGGGCGCCGCAGCCGGTGCGCCGGCTGCAGCTGGTCTGACGCACGCTACTCCTGCTGCTCCCCCCGCGGCAGCAGCTCGGCGAGCAGGCTTTGCTGGGCGATGATCAGCGAGGATTCGCCGCCGGCGAAAAAGCGCTCCAGGCGCAGCAGCCGTGGCCCCTCACGCCACGTGAAAACCGCGTTGCCCGCCGGCCCCGCCGGCCGCGCCTCGCGCTGCGCCGGACCGTGCTCGCGCAGCGCGGCCTCGACCACCGCATCGAACCCGGCCGGCGAGAACCTCGCCTCGATCGCCGCGACGCGCTCGCCGAGGTAGTGCAGCGTCAACGCGGTGAGCGGCGCGCCGTACACGGTCTCCGCGCTCGCCGCCTGGAAGCTGCAGGCGGTGAGCAGAAAACACGCCGATACGCCGCCGCAATCGTAGCGCTGGTCGGCGAGCACCTCGTCCATGCGGTCGCCCAGCGCGCGGCCATTCAGCTCGAAGCCGGCGGCGTGCGTCCCGCCGCTCGACAACGCCAGCGTCAGCGCGGCGGCACCGAGGCGGCGGCTCACGCCGGCGTGCACGCCGCCGGTCTCTGATAAGGTTGCCTTGCCTGCCACCACCGCAGCTTCCGCCCCCAGATGAATACCGCTTCCGCGTATGACAAGAACGCCCTGCCCGACGGCATCCGCTCCCGCCTGGTGAACGACATCAACGGCCTCACCGTACACCTGCTCGAAGCGGGTACCCAGGCCCAGGACCGCCCCTGCATCGTGCTGCTCCACGGCTTCCCGGAGCTCGCCTACAGCTGGCGCAAGGTGATGCTGCCCATCGCCGCGGCCGGGTATCACGTGATCGCCCCCGACCAGAGAGGATACGGGCGTACCACGGGCTGGGACGGCGACTACGACGGCGACCTCGACTCCTTCCGCGTTCTCAACCTGGTCCGTGACACCCTCGGACTGGTGGCGGCGCTCGGCTACCGTTCCGTGGCGGCCGTCGTCGGTCACGACTTCGGCTCGCCGGTCGCGGCGTGGTGCGCCCTGCTGCGGCCGGACGTGTTCCGCTCCGCGGTGCTGATGAGCGCCCCGTTCCCCGGCGCGCCGTCCCTGCCCTTGGGCACCGTCGACGATATTGGCCATGATAAGCCGCAACAGGGCGCCGCGCCGGGTCGCACCATCCACGACGAGCTGGCGGCGCTCGCGCGCCCGCGCAAGCACTATCACTGGTACTACTCGTCGCGCGAGGCCAACGCGGACATGCGCGATTGCCCGCAGGGCGTCCACGAATTCCTGCGTGCCTACTATCACTACAAGAGCGCGGACTGGAAGCAGAACCGGCCCTTTGCGCTCGACTCGTGGAGCGCGGGCGAGCTGGCGAAGCTGCCGACCTACTACATCATGGACTTGGACAAGGGGATGGCGGAAACCGTGGCCCCGGAGATGCCGTCGCCCGCACAGATCGCGGCTTGCAAGTGGCTGCCAGACGATGAGCTCAGCGTCTACAGCGAGGAATACGCGAGACTCGGCTTTCAAGGCGGCCTGCAATGGTATCGCTGCGCGACCAGCGGTAAGTACATCCCCGAGTTGCAGACCTTCTCCGGCCGCGCGATCGACGTGCCGTCGTGCTTCATCGCGGGCAAGAGCGACTGGGGCGCCTACCAGCGGCCCGGGTACCTGCAGAGCATGCAGACGAGCGCCTGCACGCGCATGCTCGGCTGCCATTTCGTGGAGGGCGCCGGGCACTGGGTGCAACAGGAGCAACCGGAGCAGGTGACTCGCCTGATTTTGCAGTTCCTGGAGCAGGCGCGCGCGCTGCGACGAGATTGACCGTCGCGGCAGATCGGAAACCCATTCCCCGCCTCTCACGAGGCGGGTGGCTCTCCCCTCCTGGCAAGGAGGCCCCGAAGGCGACGGGGTGGTCGCCGGCGGGGCGGTGTGGTGTGTCGCCGCAGGACCACTCCGTCACGCTTCGCGTGCCACCCCTCCTCGATGAGGAGGGGAGCTGCGCCTGTGATACGATGGGGGACGAGTTCCCTGGGTGCCGGCCAAGAGCGGCCGGCGCCGCTTGCACGTTCACCGCTCATCTCGCGTCCACCCGGTCCATGTCCGACCGCGACACCCTGCTCCATTGGCTAGCCACGGCGGCCGCGCGCGCCGGCTGGAGCCGCCGCATGCCCGAGCTGGGACGCTTCGCCTGCGTGCTGATCGCACTGGCCTTGCTGGCGGAAGTGTTCCAGGCCTTGAGCCTGCCCCCGCCTTTCCTGTCCACGCTGACCGCCCTGCTCGCGCTCGCGGCGCTGGCCGTCGCTGCGCTGTTCGCCTGGCGCCTTGCCCGCCCCATCACCTTGGCACAGACGGCGCAGGCCGCGGACACGCGCGCCGGATTGAAGGACCAGCTGAAGAGCGCGCATTGGTTCGCGCAGCGCCCCGCGCCCGATGCGCTGGTCGAGCTTCTGCTCACGCGCGCCGCACGCACCGCGCAGCGTCTGGACGCTCGCGGGCTGTTCCCGCTCGGGGTGCCGCGCAGCGCGCTGGCGGCGCTGGCCCTGGCGATCGTCACCGGCGCGCTCGCCTGGGTCTCGCCGCGGATCGCTTTACCGACCGCGCGGGATTCGGCTGCCGCGCCCGTGGTCGCGACCAGCAAGCCGGCCGAGCGCACGATGCGCAAGCACGAAGTCGAGAAGCCGGCCGCAGAGATGGCGTGGCCGGAGCTGGCACTGCGAGTGGACCAGAGCGCGGCCTGGGCGCAACTGCAGCAGATGGCGCAGCAGCTGCCGCCCGGCGCCGACGTCGAGGCGATCGGGCGGGCGGTCGCCGCGCGCGACGCCCCGCTCACCGCGCAGCTGTTGCAAGCCTTGCAGCGCGAGCAGGCGGTCGCGGGGCAGGATCCGGCGGCGCGCTCGCGCGATGAGCAGATCGTGGGCCAGGCGCAGGGCATGCTCGAGCGCCTGCAAGACATCTTCAGCAAGGAAACTGCGCCGCGGCGGGAACAGCCGATGCGTGCGAGCGAGGAGCCCACCGCGCGCATCACTCAGGAGGTGCAGGGGCAATCCAGGGAGGAGAAGCGCAAGATCCGGGGCACGCAGGCGCAGGGCGAGATCCAGTTCAATCCCCGGTTGCGCGCCCTCACCCGGCGCAGCGCCGCGTCGCAGGAGATCGCTCAGGCCGCGGGCGAAGCCGCCGATGCCGGCTCGCAGACCAGCGTGGACGGCGATGCGAAGGGCACGCCGGACGACGGCAAGAGCCGCTCGGGCGGAAGCAGCGGAGAGCATCCCGAAAGCAGCGCAACCGCCGCCGATTCGCAGCCCGTGCTGGGCGAGCAGGCGATACGCCTGGAGGTGCAGCTGCGCGAGGTGCGGGTCGAGCGCACCGACGATCCGCAGCTGCAGGCCACCGAGGAAAGCTTCTACGCTGCGACCCAGCGCCAGGCTTCCGAGGTCGCCTACGAACGCATCGTGACGCAGTGGCGCGCGCAACGCGAGGCGACCCTGCAGCCGGGCCGCACGCCGTTCTCCTATCGCGAGGCGGTGAAGCGCTATTTCCTGACCCAGCACGGCAGGGAACAGTAGTGTGGATTGATCACGATGGATTCCGCATCCTGGCTGCCGCACACCACACCGCCCCGCCGGCTGCGCCGGCACCCCGCCTCGTGAGAGGCGGGGAATGGTTTTTGAGTCGCGCCTTAAGGGCGCACTCGGCGGGGTGGCACGCGAAGCGTGACGGGGTGGTGCGTGAAGCGCTGTAAGCAGAGTTCCCGGTGAGATTTCTCGCGCTTTCCCCGGCCGCCGCGTTCGCCCTGCTGGCAATTGTCGCGCTGGTCATCGTGCTGCTGCATCTGCTGCGCCCCCCGCCGCAGCGGATCATGGTCCCGTCTGCGCTGCTGTGGGCGCGCATCAGGCGCGACGCGAAGCGACCGGACGCGCGGCGGCTGCTCCTGCTGCTGCTCGCGCTGGCCGCGGGGCTGAGCATGGCGCTCGCGCTCACCCGGCCCGATGTGCCCGTGATCGCCGCCAGCGCGGAGCGGCTGCTGCTGATCCTGGACAATTCCCCTTCCATGGCAGCGCGGATGCGCGACGGGCGCAGCCGCTGGCAGCACGCGGTCGAGGAGGCCGGCGCGCTGCTCCGGCAATCGGGGGCGCCGAGCGAGGTGATGCTGCTGGACACGGTCGGCAACCTGCGCGGCTTCGGCTTCGTCGATCGCGATACGGCGCTCGCGGCGCTCGGCCGGGCGTCGGTAGCGTCCTGGGGCATCGCCCGCGTGCCCCCCGGGCCGCTTCCCGCCGGCGCGCAGGTGCACCTGTTCACCGACGGCGTCGCGCCGGTCGAGGTGCCGCAGGGCGCGATCGTGCACCGCGTCTTCGAACCGGCGGACAACGTCGCGGTGACCGCCTTCGCCGCGCGCCCCCTGCCGCAGGAGCCGACCCGCTATGAAGCCGTCGTGCAGGTGCTGAACGCCTCGCCCGGCGCACAGCGCGTGCGGCTGCTGATCACCGGCGGCGCGCACTTCTCGATCGCACAGGACCTCGATCTGCAGGCGGGCGAGACGGTCAACGCGGTGTTCGACGTCTCCGATTTCGAGGGCGGCGTGCTCGGCGCGACCGTGATCTGCGAAGCCGACGACTTTGCGCTGGACGACTCGGCTTACGCGATCATCCCGCCGCACGGACCGAAGCGCGTGCTGCTGGTGACCGCCGGCAATCCGGCGCTGGGGGACGCGTTGCGCAACTTGCCAGGGGTGCGCCTCACCGTCGTCGCGCCGGCCGGTTATGCGCGCGCCGGTGCGCACGACGTCTTCGTGTTCGACCGCTTCGCCCCGCTCGAGCCTCCGGCGGCGGGCGCGCTGCTGCTGCGCCCGCCCGCCCGCGCGTGGCTGGCGGGCCAGTCGACGCAGCGCAACGGGCCGCGCATCGCGACCTGGAACGAGGATCACGCGGTGACCGGCGCGATCGCCTGGCACAAGCTGCGGCTCTCGCGCGCCTCGCTCGAGGCCGCCACCAGGACCGATGCGCATGCGCTGGTGCTGGCCCATGGGTCGGCCCCCGGTGCGGTGGTGACCGCGGGCGAGGTGCCGGTGCGCTGGATCAAGGTCGGCTTCGCGCTGGAGGATTCCAATTTCGCGTTGCAGCCGGACTTTCCGGTGTTCCTCGGCAACGCCTTGAGCTGGGTCACAGAACCCGCGCCGGTGCTCGCGCGCGCGCTCGGCAGCGTGCAAGTCGCGCTGCCGCACGCCCGGGTGCACGACGGCAGCGGCAAGCCGGTCGCGGCCTCGCCGACCTCCGAGGGCATCGTGTTCGAGGCGCCGCGGGCCGACGTCTACACCGTCAGCGGCTCCGGCGGGCGGGTATTGGTCGTGGCCAACGTGGCCGAGCCGCGCTACGTGCTGATCAACCGGACCCGGCTCGGCGACGGGCATCCGGCCGCGATCGCAGGCGAGGCGGCCGCTCCGCTCTGGCCGGCGGAGCTGTGGATGCTGCTGCTGCTGTTCGCGGGGGCATTGCTGCTCGCCGAGTGGGCCGTGTTCACACGGCGGCGCAGGAGCTGATCGGATGCTGGCCGTCACGTTCGCCGCCGTCTGGCCGCTCGCGCTGCTGCTGGCCGTTCCGCTCGTCTGGCTGCTCGCCCGGCGCGGGGGCGCGCATTACGGAGGCGCCCGCCTGACCGGCGCCGCCGTCCTGCGTTCGCTCGCGCTGGCCGCGATCGTCGTGGCGCTGATGCGGCCCACGTTGCACCGGACCGGCCAGGACGTGTCGGTGGTGTATGCGCTGGACGTATCCAGCAGCGTTTCGAAGCGGTTCCTGGACGACGCGCTCAATTGGATCGAACGGATCGACCGCCGCCACCGGCCCGCGCAGTCGCAGTTCGTCGCGTTCGGCGATCGCGCCGAGCTGCTCGGGTCGCTCGCCGAGGTGCGCGCGCTCACCCTGGCTACCGGCGACGCGGCCGCCCCGGGCGACGATTCGATCCATCAGGGCGCCACCGATCTGGAGGAAGCCCTGCTGCGCGCGCTGCCCGCGTTCGCAGCGGGCCACGCCAGGCGCATCGTACTGGTGAGCGACGGCAATCAGACCGACGGCGACGTGTGGCGCGCGATGCTGCGTTTGCAGGCCGAACGCGTACGGGTGTTCGCCGTTCCCGCGGCGATTTCGGCCGACAGCGACGCGTGGGTCGAGGGGATCGTGGTACCGGAGGGTGTGCGCGAGGGCGCTGCAGTGGACGTGGAAGCGCGCCTGTTCTCGCGCCGGTCGGCGTTGGCGAGAGTCGAGCTCACCTTTGGGGCGCGCACCGCCGCCGAACGCGCCGTGACGCTCTCGCCGGGCGAGAACCGCGTGTCGCTGAACGTGCGCTTCTCGCGCGCAGGCGCACAGGACATCACCGTGAAGGTCAGCGCGCAGGACGATGAACTCGCGCGCAACGACGCGCTCACCGAGGACGTGTTCGTGCAACCGCGTCCGCACGTGCTGTACATCGAGGGCGGCGCGCAGGGTGCGCATCATCTGGCGGACGCGCTCACTGCGCAAGGCATCCGCGTGTCGGTCGCCACGGTGCAGAGCCTGTCCGCCGATCCGCGCCTGCTCGCGGACAAGGACGCCGTCGTCCTGAGCGACGTGCGCGCGGAAAGCCTCGGAGCCGGCGCCGCGCAGCGCCTGCAGGCGTTCGTGCGCGACGGTGGCGGCGGCCTGATCTTCGCCGCGGGCGAGAACACCTATGGGCAGGACGGCTTCGCCAAGAGCGAGGTGGAGCGGCTGCTGCCGGTCAAGTTCGAGGCCAAGCGCAAGCGCCAGGATCTGGACGTGGTGCTGCTGATCGACCGCTCGGCCAGCATGCGCGGGGGCAAGATCGAGGTGGCGAAGGCCGCCGCCCTCGCCACGTTGGATCTGCTCGAAGAGGAACAGGGCCTGGGCGTCGTGGCGTTCGATGCACAACCGCACGAGATCGTGCCGCTCGGGCCGGTGGGCGACAAGCGCCAGGCCGAGAACCTGATCTCGCGCATGACCTCCAGCGGCCAGACCGACATCTACCGTGCGCTGCTGCACGCCCAGCGCTCGTTCGCCGAGTCGCGGGCGGAGATCAAGCACATCATCCTGCTGTCCGACGGGCTCACCGCCCCGCCGCCCGCCGATGCCGTGGGCGCCGGCGGCGGCTCGCGGGGCCCCAGGATCAAGTACCTGACGGCGGAGAGCCAATGGCCGAGATACGACGACGATATGGCGGGCAGCTTCCGGGGCATCGTCGGGGAGCTCGCGGCTGCGAAGATCACGCTGTCCACCGTGGTCATGGGCGAAGGCCCCGACGTGAAGTTCATGACCGCCTTGGCGCAAATGGGGCACGGCAGGACCTACATCGCCAGGAGCGACGGGGAAGTGCCCAGCCTGTTCGCGGGAGAGACGCGGCGCGTGCGCGGTGACGCCGTGGTCGAGGAGCCGTTCCGGCCGCTGGTGAAGGCCTGGAGCCCGACCATCGCCGGCGTGGATTTCGCAGGCGGACCGCAGCTGCGCGGTTACGTGGAGAGCAAACCCAAACGCTTCTCCGACGTGCTGCTCGAGGCCAAGAAGGATCTGCCGCTGCTGGCCGAAACACATTACGGCCTGGGCAAGACCGTGGTGTTCCTGTCCGACGTGAAGAACCGCTGGGCGACCGATTGGCTCGGCTGGCCGGGTTACGCCAAGCTCTGGGGGCAGGTGGTGCGCGACAGCGTGCGGCGCGACCCCGGCGACGGAGTGCGCTGGCGCGTGACGCGCGAAGGCCGCAGCGCCCACGTTCACCTGACCGCGCTCGGCAATGACGGCGGCCACCGCAGCGGCCTGCAGCCGCGGGTGCGCATCACGCCGCCGGGCGGAGACAGTTCCGTCGTGGAGCTGCCCCAGATCGCGCCCGGGAGCTACGCGGCGCGCACCCCGCTCGGCGGTGCGAGCAGCGCGCCTTGGCATTTCGAGCTGCTGCCCGGCGCGGACTTGCCCGCCGCCGATGTCGCGCGCGCCGGCAGCCGCAGGCTGTTCTACACCTACCCGGACGAGTACCGCCTGCTGCCGCCGAACCTGCCGCTGCTGCGCACCCTGAGCGAGCAGACCGGCGGGGCGCTGGCGCCCCGGGCGGACGAGATCTTCCGGTCGCGCGGGGACGGCGGCATCACGAACACGCCGCTGTGGCCGATCTTCGCGGGCGCGGCGCTGCTGCTGTTCCTGCTGGACATCCTGGTGCGGCGCGCGCCGTGGCGCTGGAGCCTGCGCCGCGCGCGCTAGCCCGGATTACCGAATCACTTCGTCGGCGCGCGCGAGCAGTCGCCTTCCGTGTAACCGAGCGTTTTCATGGAGCCGCTGATGCGCGCGAGCCCCTCGGGCCTCGACCGGCGCGGCCCCGCGACCCAGGGCTCTCGGCTGAATCCAGTGAAGCTTCGTGGGAGTAGATGCTCTTGATGTGCTATGTGGCGCCTGGGGAGAGAGGAGAGACCGAACAATGACGCCCAAGCTCGAGATGCCGGCCCGCCTGATCCGGCGGGCCGTCCGCGCGGTCGAGTTCGCGATCCCGGTGTTCGATGTCGCGATCCGGCTGTACGTGGCCAACGTCTTCTTCAAATCGGGGCTGACCAAGATCCAGAGCTGGGACGCGACACTGGCGCTGTTCGAGTACGAGTATGCGGTCCCGCTGCTGCCGCCTGCAGTGGCGGCTTACCTCGGCACCGCGGCGGAACTCATCCTGCCGCCGCTGCTGGCGCTGGGTCTGGCCGGGCGCGCCGCGGCGTTGGCGCTGTTCGTGTTCAATCTCGTCGCCGTGTATTCCTATCCGGACATCAGCGACGCGGGCGTCAAGGACCACATCCTATGGGGCTGGCTGCTGGCCGTCAGCTTCTTCCACGGGACTGGGAGGCTGTCGCTGGACGCTCTGATCGCACGCTGGTGGCGACGGGCGGTCCCGACCTCCGCCTCCAGCGCCTCTTGAACCGCCGTCGTCAGCCCTCGACGCGCACCCTGGTGGTGACGAACTCCTCTACCGGCTGGATGCGGCCAGGCGACTGGGTCACGATGCCGAGGCTGCCGCCTCGCAGCGGCACCACCACGGCCGTGAACCCGTTCTTGGTTCGCGAACGGCCGCGGACCGCTTCCCCGGGGATCAGGATTAGGGTCACCGGACCGTAAGGCGTCTGGACGACTACATGCTGCGCCAAGGCTCCTTCCACCATGCAGTACCCGAGGTGGCGCACCTCGCCCAAGGACGCCCCCACCTTGGCGCCGTACCGCGCGAATGCCGCGGACAGCTGTTCGGGCGGAACGGCTTCCTGCGCCTGCAGCACCTCCGGCTCGGCGATCACATGTGCGATCACCCGGTCAGCGAGCTCGTCACGGCCAACGCCAACCGCAATGGCGAGCGCTCCGGCGATCGCGACGATGAGCACCGCGGCGGTCGCCCCCAGCGCGGGGCCGAGCCGGCCCTCCTCCGGCGATGACCTGAGGGCGTCGAGCAGCCGTTGCAGCAGGTTGCGACCGGGGACCTTGTGGGGCTGCAGGCTTGCGACGATCCGCTCGGCCAGGCCGTCGGGCACCTTCACCTGCGCAACCCGTTGCAGCCGCCGCTCGAACGCCTCCACCTCGCGCCCGAACGCGGCGCACGCCGCGCAGGCCCGCTCGTGCTCTGCCGCCGTCGCGCTGACTTCCAGCGGTGCGGCGAGCTTCCGATTCCGAAAGGTGGTGCAATCCATCCTCGTTTCTCC
>Ga0187892_10005967_pt1 | contig 18570 bp, 17 predicted proteins | sample MA1701073metaG_FD_139345 | JGI IMG/M metagenome (GOLD analysis project Ga0187892, IMG submission 139345) | Bio-ooze microbial communities from a basaltic lava cave in the Kipuka Kanohina Cave System on the Island of Hawaii, USA - MA170107-3 metaG ...
GTCGCGCTGCTCGCGGCGCCGCGGCAGGCGATGGTCGAGGGCGATCTCGAGCGGCAGCTGCAGCTGTGCATCGACCTGCTGCGCGGGTTCCCGTACTCGCCGGAGGTATCGATCGCGGCCGGTGACGGCGCTGCGATCATCCGCCGCGGCGAGCAGATGGGCATGCTGCAAAGGCGCAAGCACCCGCTGGGTGACGTGCTGCGCATGGTCGAGCAGGACGCCGTGCTCGCCACCTACTACCGCAACAACGTGCTGCACCTGTTCGCGCTGCCTTCGCTCGTGGCCTGCGCATTTCTGAACAACACGACCATGCGCCACGAGGACATCCAGCGCCTGGTCTGGCGCGTGTATCCGTACGTGCGCCAGGAGCTGTTCCTGCACTGGCGCGAGGACGAGCTGCCCGGCGTCGTGGACGGTGTGCTGGCCGCGCTCGCCGCCCAGGGACTGCTCGAGCGCGTCGGCGACGGCTCGATCTGGCGCCGCCCGCCCACCGGCAGCGCGGAAGCCGTGCGCCTGTCGGTCCTGGCGCAGGCGACGGTGCAGACGATCGAGCGCTATTACCTCGCGATCGCGCTTTTGCTGCGCGCGGGCCGTTCGGTGCTGTCGGCAGACGCGCTCGAGCAGCGCTGCGTCGCGATGGCGCAGCGCATGTCCATGCTCTACGGGCTGGCGGCGCCCGAGTTCTTCGATCGCGCGATGTTCCGGGACTTCATCGACCTTTTGCGCCAGCGCGGCGTGATCCGGCAGGATGGCGAGGGCCGCCTGACCTACGATGACGCGCTGCTCGCGGTGGCGGACGACGCGCGCATCGTGCTGTCCGAGCAGATCCGCAACAGCATCCTGCAGGTGACCCACAGCTGAACCTCGGAGCACGCTCGCAGCGCCCGCGTTTTGCACTGCAAAGCGGAAGCCCTGATATATCCTTGCGCAAAACGTCACCGTCCTGGCTTGGGGAACCACATGACCACGAATGCCTCGCGTCCGATGCGGAATCCGCTTCGTCTGGCGGTGCGCAGCGCGCTCGCCGCGGCCCTGATCGCGCCCGCGACGGCGGCTGCCATCGATTTCTCCGCGGGTGGCTGGAACGGCAGTCTGAATACGACCGTCAGTTACGGACAGCTGTGGCGCGCCGGCTCGCGCGACCCGGCCCTGATCGGCACCGCAAACGGCGGCAGGGGCCGCTCGCCGAACATCGACGACGGCGACATCAATTACCGCAAGGGCCGGGTATCGAGCGCGTTCAAGCTGGTGAGCGAATTCGCGCTCGACCGCGACAACTACGGCCTGTTCGTGCGCGGCTCCGCGCTGTACGACGACCTGGTCGAGGATGCCGAGACCGAGCGCACCCCGATCTCGGACTCGGGCCGCAAGCTGGCCGGCGCCTACACGCGCCTGCTCGACGCCTTCATCTACGGGCGCTGGGACCTGTCCGGCCGCGAACTCGAGATCCGGGCCGGCCGCCAGGTCGTGAACTGGGGCGAGAGCACCTTCATCCAGGGCGGCATCAATAACGCGATCAATCATTTCGACGTCTCGGCATTGCGCGTGCCCGGTTCCGAGTTGCGCGAGGCGTACCTGCCGCAGGAGATGCTGAAGATCTCCTTCGCGTTGTCGGATAATGTGACCGCCGAGGCGATCGGCATCGTCGACTGGGACCGGACCGAGCCCGAACCGGTCGGCACCTACTTCTCCAGCAATGATTTCGTGCCGCGCGGCGGCGAGAAGGTGATCCTCGGGTTTGGAGCGTTCTCGGACCAGGGCGTCGACTTCAGGCCGCTCGGCGGGCCGTTCATCTCCGACTTCCAGGCGGTACCGCGCGGGCCCACCGTCAATCCCGATGACCAGGGTCAGTACGGCGCCACGCTGCGCTGGTTCATGCCCAACTTCAGCTCGGGTACCGAGGTCGGCTTCTATTTCGTCAACTACCACAGCAAGCTGCCCGTGATCAGCGGCCGCGCCGGCACGCCGTCCGGGGTCTGCAAGGCGCTTGGCGCGCTGACCGCGGTGGGCGCGGCGGCGCGCGGGCTCGCGGCCGGCCTGCCGCCGGCCGGTGCGATCGGCGTCGGCGCCAGCGCCGGCAGCGCGCGTTCGCGCGGCCCAGGCTCGCTGGCCGGCACGGTGAATTGCACCGGCAACGCCGATTTCCTGTCGACGACGACCGCGGCCCAGTACGCGACGATCGCGGTCAACACGGCGCTCGGCGGCGGCAATGTCACCGCGCAGGCGAACAACCTCGGCGTCCATGAGTACGCGAAGACCGCGCGCTACTTCACCGAGTATCCGGAGGACATCCGGCTGATCGGCGTCTCGTTCAATACGTCGGTCGGCACGACCGGCATCGCGTTGCAGGGCGAGATGTCCTACCGCATGGACGCGCCGCTGCAGTTCGACGACGTGGAGCTTCTGTTCGCGGCTCTGACGCCGTTCGAGGCCGCAGCGCTGGTCGAGCAAGGCTTCGCGATACCGGCGGTGTGCGCCGACGATCCGCTGACTCCCGCGGTGGACGAACGCACCCTAAGTCGCTGCAACCAGCTCGGGGCCTTCGCTGCGGACCAGGTCGTGCGGGGCTGGGGCGAGTTTGACGTGTGGCAGGCGCAGCTGACCGCAACCAAAGCCTTCCCGCCGATGCTGGGCGCGTCGCAGCTGGTGGCGGTGGTCGAGGCCGGCATCACTCAGGTCGACGGAATGCCCGACAAACTCACCGGCGGACCGGTGGGCCGCGGACTGCGCCTGAACGGCCCGGGCACCTCGGTCTCCGGCAACGCCGAGCTTGCCGCCCGCCACTTCGGCGAAGTGGAGCCGCAGAACCGCTTCGCGGACGAGACTTCCTGGGGCTACCGCGCGGCGCTCCGGCTGGATTACCTGGGCGTGATCGGCGCCTGGAATTTCTCGCCGCGCTTCGTCTGGTCGCACGACGTGGACGGAACCACGCCCGGTCCCGGCGGCAACTTCGTCGATGGCCGTCGCGGCGCGACCCTCGGCATCGGCGCCAGCTACCAGTCCAAGCTCGAGCTCGACTTCAGCTACACGAGCTTCAGCGGCGCGGGCCGCTACAACGAGCTGACCGACCGCGACTTCTACGCGGCCACGATCAAGTACTCGTTCTGATACAGCGGAGGCCAGTCCGATGATGCTCAAGAACATCCTGCGCGCAGTCCTGCTCGCCGCCGCCGGCGCCGCCACGGCCGCATCGGCGGGCGTCTCGTCCCAGCAGGCGGCGCGCCTCGGCGCCGACCTCACGCCGATGGGCGCCGAAAAAGCCGGCAACGCCGCCGGCACGATCCCGGCGTGGACCGGCGGCTTCAAGTCCGCGGCCGAGGCCGGGTTCGCGAACTTCAAATCGGGCGGCCACCACCCGGATCCGTACGCGGGCGACAAGCCGCTCTTCAGGGTGGATGCGTCCAGCATGGCGCGCCATGCGGCGAACCTCAGCGCCGGCCACAAGGCGCTGCTCGCCGCCTACAAGGGCAGTTACTTCATGAACGTGTACCCATCGCACCGGTCGACGGCCTTCCCGCAGCGCATCTACGACGCGACCAAGGCCAATGCGACCACTGGCAAGCTCACCGGCACGGGCAGCGGCGTGACTGGCGCGATCATCGGCGTGCCGTTCCCGATCCCGAGCCAGGGCGTCGAGGTGATCTGGAACCACATCCTGCGCTTCCGCGCCGAGATCGCCGAGCGCATCATCGGCCAGGCCGCGGTCACGCGCACCGGCGCCTACAACCTGGTCAAGTTCCACGACGAGACCATGGTCGGTTACAGCCTGCCGGGCGCGACCGAGGCGGCGCTCGACAATGTCGTGCTGTTCTTCATCCAGGAGACGATCGCGCCCGCGCGCCTCGCGGGCGAGATCCTGCTGGTGCACGAGACGCTCGACCAGACGCTCGAACACCGCAAGGCCTGGCTCTACAACCCCGGCCAGCGCCGCGTGCGGCGCGCGCCGAATGTCGCCTTCGATAACCCGGGCACGGGCTCGGACGGCCTGCGCACCTCGGACCAGTTCGACATCTACAACGGCAGCCCGGAGCGCTACGACTGGAAGCTGGTGGGCAAGCAGGAGATCATCGTCCCGTACAACGCCTACCCGCTGCACAGCAACCAGCTCAAGAACGACGACATCGTCAAGCCGCTGCACATCAACCAGCAGCACGCGCGCTATGAGCTTCATCGCGTGTGGGTGGTGGACGCGACCCTGAAGGCGGGGCAGCGGCACATCTACAAGCGCCGCACCTTCTATGTGGACGAGGACTCGTGGCAGATCCTGGTGGTGGACTGTTATGACAACCGCGACCAGCTCTGGCGCGTCCAGGAAGGCCACTCGATCAACTACTACGAGATCCCGACCTTCTGGACCACGCTCGAGCTGACCTACGACCTGCAGGCCGGCCGCTACCTCGCGCTCGGCCTCGACAATGAGGAGCCGGTGACGGTCAACTTCAGCGCCAGGCGCACGGCGGCGGACTTCACGCCGGCCGCGATCGCGCGCCGGGGCACGCGCTGACGTGAGGCCGCTGCTCGCGGCATGCGCCCTGGCGGCGGTGCCGCAGGCGGCGGCGCAGGAAGCGCAGCCCGAGGACCCGGCGGCGCGGCCGTCCGTGATCGCGCCGCTCGCGGCGCGCTCGCTCCTGATCGACCTGGCGCGCGCCGGCGGCCGCGTGTTCGCGGTCGGCGAGCGCGGCCACGTGCTTTACTCCGACGACGAGGGCAGGACCTGGACCCAGGTGCAGGTGCCGGGCAGCGCGAACCTCACCGCGGTCCATTTCAGCGACGCGCGGCACGGCTGCGCGGTCGGCCACGCCGAGCTCATCCTGTGCACTTGGGACGGCGGCCAGAGCTGGGAGCGCACGCACTTCGCGCCCGAGAACCAGCAGCCGCTGCTGGACGTCTGGCTCGCCGATGCCGCGCGCGGCCTCGCGACCGGCGCCTACGGCGTCATCTACACCACCGCGGACGGCGGAAAGGTCTGGAGCCAGGTGCCGTTCGAGCCCGATCCGCTCGGTGACGGCGGCGCGCGCGCTCCGGAGGCTGCCAGCGAAGACGAAATGGAGACCGAGGTGGATCTCGGCTTCCAGTTCCACCTGAACGCAGTCGCGCGCGGGCCGGACCGGCGCCTGTATCTGGGCGCGGAAGCGGGGCGCCTGTTCCGCTCCGACGACGACGGCGCGAGCTGGCGCGAGCTGCCCTCGCCGTACGACGGCTCGTTCTACGGCATCCTGCCGCTCGACGGCGACGCGCTGCTCGCCTTCGGGCTGCGCGGCAACCTGTTCCGCTCCGAGGACGGCGGCGCGAGCTGGACCGCGATCGAGACCGGGACGGTCGCGCTGCTCAATTCCGGCGCGCGCACGGACGCCGATACGGTCGTGATCGTCGGCATGGCGGGCGTCCAGCTCGCGAGCCATGACGGCGGCAGGAGCTTCACGCTGCACCAGCGCGAGGACCGCAGGGCGCTGTCGGCGGTGCTGCCGGCGGCGGACGGCGCGCTGATCATCGCCGGCGAGGGCGGCGTCGCCCGCACCGCGCTCCCCGGCACCGGCGGCGCGCCGTGAAGGAATCCGGCGACACCCGCCTGGCCGGGCGGCTCGAGCCGCACGTATTCGGCCATCGTGCATTGATTCTCGGCATCTTCGCGGCGGTCACGCTGGCGCTCGGCTGGGTCGCGATCACCGGCTTGCGGCTCGACACCAACTTCACCAAGCAGCTGCCGCTCGAGCACGAGTACATCCGGACCTACCTCGACCACAAGGATGAGTTCGGAGGCGCGAACCGGCTCCTGATCGCGCTGGTCGCGCGCGACGGCAACATGTTCACGCCCGAGTTCTTCGAGGCGCTCAAGATCGCGACCGACGAAGTGTTCTTCATCGAGGGCGTCGACCGCTCGCGGGTGCAGTCGCTATGGACGCCGAACACGCGCTACACCGAAGTCGTCGAGGGCGGGATCGAGGCGGGCGACGTGATCCCCTCCGATTTCCAGCCCGACGCGGCGGGCCTTGCGCGCGTCAAGGAGAACATCCTGAAGGCCGGCATCGTCGGCCGGCTGGTCGCGAACAACTTCAGCGGGGCGATGGTGAGCGCGCAGCTGCTCGACGCGAATCCGGAGACCGGCGCGCCCGTTGACTACATCTCGATTTCGCGCGAGCTCGAGGAGAAGGTGCGCGCGCGTATCGAAGGCCAAGGACTCGAGGTCGCGGTCACGGTGCCGGTCTCGGTGCACATGATCGGCTTCGCCAAGGTGGTGGGCGACGTCGCCGACGGCGCGCTCTCGGTCATCACCTTCGCGATCGTCACCGTGGGCCTCACGCTGCTCTTCGTCTGGATCTACATCCAGTCGCTGCGCATCGCGCTGGTGCCCGTGGTCTCGTCACTGGTCGCGATGGTGTGGATGCTGGGGCTGCTCGTGATCCTCGACTACGGCGTGGACCCGCTCGGCATCCTCGTTCCCTTCATCATCTTCGCGATCGGCACCAGTCACGGCGTGCAGAAGATCAGCGCGGTCTCGGATGCGGCGCGCGCGGGGGCCGACTGCAACGAGGCGGCGCGCCGGACCTTCAGATTGCTGTTCCTGCCCGCGATCGTGGCGCTGCTCGCGAACCTCGTCGGCTTCATCACCATCCTGCTGATCCGCGTGCCCGTGATCCAGGAGATGGCGGTCACCGCGAGCCTCGGCATCGGCGTGATCATCCTGACCGACCTGATCCTGCTGCCGCTCCTGGTCTCGTTCGTGCCGATCACGGACCGCTTCCGCGCGCGCGTGGCGCGGCGCCAGCAGCGCCTGCGGGCGGTCTGGAACGGTCTCTCGAAGATCACGAGCCGCGGCCCCGCCGCGGCAATCATCGCGGTCGCCCTGCTGCTCGGCGTGTTCGGGTTCATGAAGGGCCTGGAGACGCCGATCGGCGATACCCAGGCGGGCGTGCCGGAGCTGCGACCCGAGTCGCGCTACAACCGGGACAGCAACCTGATCAGCGAGCGCTTCTCGATCGGCACCGACATCATCAACGTGATCGTCGAGACCCGGCCGGACGGCTGCATCGACTTCCCGGTCATCGATGCGATTGACCGCTTCGCCTGGCATATGGCCAATGTCGAGGGTGTGCGCGACGTCATGTCGCTCGCGGGCGTGTCCAAGGTCGTGAGCGCGGGCTGGAGCGAGGGCAGCCTCAAGTGGCGCAATCTGCCGCGCGATCAGCGCCAGCTGGTGCAGGCGCAGAACTACATCGAGACCAGCACCGGTCTCCTGAATCGCGATTGCAGCGTGATGCCGGTCATGGTGTTCCTGTCCGACCACCGCGCCGAGACCATCGAGCGGGTGGTCGCCACGGTGAAGGACTACCGGGAGCAGAACCCGATGCCCGACGTGAAATACCGGCTCGCGACCGGCAATGTCGGCGTGATGGCCGCGCAGAACGAGGAGGTCGAGGCCAAGGAGTTCGTGATCCTCGGCTGGGTGTTCGCCGCGGTCACGGTCATGTGCCTGGTGAACTTTCGCTCCGTGATCGGCACGGTCATGGTGATCCTGCCGCTGCTGCTCGTATCGATCCTGGTGTACGCGGTGATGGCCTTCGTCGGCATCGGCCTCAAGGTCAACACGCTGCCGATGGTGGCGCTCGGGGCCGGCATCGGCGTGGACTACGGCATCTATCTCTTCAGCCGCATGCAGGAGTTCCTCGGCAAGGGCGAGAGCGTGCAGCAGGCCTACCTCGGAGCGCTGCGCGTCACCGGCGCCGCGATCTTCTTCACCGGCGTCACGCTTGCCATCGGCGTCGCGACCTGGGTGTTCTCGCCGCTCAAGTTCCAAGCGGACGTCGGCCTCATGCTGACCTTCATGTTCCTGGTCAACATGCTGGGGGCGATGATCCTCCTGCCGGCGCTGGGCGCCTGGCTGCTGCGGCGCAGGACACCGGCCGCCCAAGCGTGAATCGCAGCGCACTGACGGCGATGGCGCTCCTCGGCTGGCTCGCCGGCCATGGGGCGGTCGCGGAGACGGCGCGGATCGTGCCCGACGTCGACATCTCCGTGCTGACGCCCGCCATGGAGGGCCGGTACTGGGTGGGCTCCGGCGTCGATCTCACGACCTTCATTCCACCGTACGTGGCCTTGAGCAAGGTGGGCAGCGGAGCGACCAACGAGCGGTTACGGGCACTCGTGGTGCGCGAGCGCTACCAGGCGGAGCGGACCCTCGCGGACCGGCTGATCGACCGGCTGGCCGAAGCCTCCTATCGTGCGGTCCACGAGCCGATCCGGCGCAAGCCCGCCGGGTCGGTGCAGACGCTATCCTGGGGCGACCTGCCCGAGCATCCGCGCGGCGAATTGATGCTGGACGTGACGATCCGCTGGATCTGCCTGTGCGCGGACATCGCATTCACGAAGCACTACCCGGCGATCTCACTGAGCTGGCGCCTGCTGGATCCGGCACGCGCCGTGATCCGGCCGACGACGGTGCTCACCTATCACCACTTTCCCGACTGGTACCGCAAGCAACGAGCCCGGCCCGAAGGCGGCGCGAACCAGGACCCGGCGCCCGCATACCCGGTCGAGCCCGTGTCGGAATCCTGCGGATTCGATTCCGTGAAGGACGCCGAGAAGAATCCCGAGGTCCTGTGGGGCTGCCTGGGCGAGGCCTACGACGCCGCGCTCCGGCGCCTGGTCATCGACCTCCAGAAAGTGCACGCGCCGCGTGTGCGTGACTGATCCTCACTCCAGGCCCGGCGTACCACGCAGGCGCTTGATTTCCTTGCGGAAGCGCTTGCTGCGCAGGCGCCCCGCCCGCACCGCCGCGGAGGGCGCCGTCGGCTTGCGGACTTTCGGCTTGCGCCGCGCCTCGGCGATCAGCTCTGCCAGCCGCGCGAGCGCATCGCGCCGGTTCGCCTCGCGCGAGCGATGCCGGTGCGCCTCGATCAGGAGCTCGTCGCCCTGCGTCAGGCGCCGGCCCGCGAGCGCGCGCAGTCTGCGCCTTGCGTCCAGGTCGAGCAGGCCCGTGCCGCCGACGAAGAAGCGCAGCTCGCAGGCGGTTGCGACCTTGTTGACGTTCTGCCCGCCCGGCCCCGGGCTCCGTACCCAGGCCAGCGTGTACTCGCCCTCGGGAATGAACATCAGTCCTGGCCGTCGTCGGCCGGGCGCGGCGGCGCAGCCCCACGCGGCGCGAGCCGGGAGGCGGACTGGCTGCCCTCGAGGATGCGGATCTCGCGCTGCGCGGGTGGGATCGTGATGCCGTTCTCGCGGAACAGCGCCCAGATCCGGCGGTTCACGTCGGAGCGCACGTTGTTGACGCCCTCGGCGGGGTCGCCAATCCAGAAACGCAGCTCGATTTCCATGCCGAAGTCGGCGAACTCCATGAGCCGCGTGACGGCGGGCGGGTCGCGCAGGATGCGCGGGTGTTCGGCGGCCTGCAGCAGCAGGTACAGCGCGAGCTCCACGTCGTCCTGGTAGCTGATGCGCACCGGCAGGCGCAGCCGGACGCGCGGGTGGCCGTAGCTCCAGTTGATCAGCGGGTTCGTGATCACGTTCTGGTTCGGGACCAGCGTCGCGACGCCGTCGCGGTCGCGGACGACCACATGGCGGCCGCGCAGCTCCTCGACCCAGCCGAAGCCGGTCGTGCTCGTGCCGGTCGCGCCGGTGAAGCTGATCACGTCGCCCGGCTTGATCGAGCGGTCGATCAGGAGCACGAAGCCGCTCACGAAGTTGGCGGCGATCGCCTGCAGGCCGAAGCCGAGGCCGAGGCCGATGGCGCCCGAGAACACCGTGAGGGCGGTCAGGCTGACGCCGGCGGCCTGCAGGCCCAGCAATCCGCCGAGCGCGATCAGGAAGGCATAGGCGAACTTGCCGATGCCGATGCGCGTCGAGGGCGCGATCTCCTGGATCGAATTGACGCGCCGGTCGATCCAGCGCGCGACCCAGACGCTGACGACCACGAAGAACGTGATGAGCGCAAAGGCCTTCAGCACCGACCAGATCGTGATGCGCGTGGCGCCCTTCGACAGTCCGATGGAATCGAGCGCCTCGACGATGGCATCCAGCCAGCCGAGCACCTGGACCGCGAACAGGGCCCAGACGATCAGCGTGATGCGAAGCTCCCAGGCCTTGATGCGCGTGCTGCGCCCGAGCGAGAGCCCGAGCAGGTACGCGAGCAGGCGGATCAGCGCGAGCGCGGCGAGCAGGTTCCAGGCGATGTCGAGCCAGGGGGCCGGCTCGCCCGCACGCGCCAGCAGGATGCGCGCCACGCCCACGGACAGGAGGCCCGCCAGGAAGGGCGAGATGATCGCGAGCGCGTCCGCCACGATGCCGCGCGCGCCATGCCCGTTCTCGGGCCGGCCGAGGTACCAGCGCCGGCTCCAGGCGACGCCCGCGATCACGATGAAGGCGGCGATCGCGAGGGCGGCCAGCTGCGCCGTGCCGGCCTGCCGGTGCAATCCCGCGAGCCAGCCGGTGATTTCCGTCATCAAGCGTTGAGATCCGGGATCAGCTCGCTTTCGAGCCGCATGATCTGGTCCTTGAGCAACAGCTTGCGCTTCTTGAGCCGCCGCAGCTGCAGCTCGTCCACATAGATGTCCATCGACAGGCGGCAGATCACGTCGTCGAGGTCGCGATGCTCGATGCGCAGCTCGCGCAGGCGCTGCATCCGCGCGAACAGCTCGGTGTTGACCTTGTCTTCGTCCGTCATGCCGTCTCGGGGTCGGCCGCGAGGTCGGGGAACGGATGGCCCCGCCACACCGGGCGGACCGACCCCGGAAGCTTAGCCAATCGACCCGGCGGATTCCACGGAACCGCAGGGTCGTGGAAATCGGACCCCACCGATCCCGCGAGACCGCTGCGCACGGCGAGCGCGGTCGCCTGCTCGCGATGGCTCGCGGTGCCGCCGCCCGTGACCACCTCGATCGCATGGCCACCGGCGGCCGCGAACTCGGCGCACAGCTCGCGCCGCGCGCCGGCGGAGAGCGGGTAGCGCAGGGGATGCGCGACCGCGGACCGGCCGCCCGCAGCGGCGATCCAGACCGTCGCCTCAGTCAGTTCCGGCCACGGCGCACGCACGTGGCCGGGCCGGCCGCGCGCCAGCCAGCGCTCGAACGCCGAGCCCGGGTCGGCGGCTGCGCCCAGCGCGGCCAGCTCGCGTGCGAAGTGCATGCGGGTCGGGATCGTGCCGCGCGCCCGCACCACCGCGTGTGCCTGGCGGCCCGGTGCGCCCGCGGCCTCCAGCCGCTCCGCGATCGCCTCCGCGCGTGCCTCGCGCAGCGCCCGCTGGCCCTCGAGGGCGCGCGCGAGCGGCGGCGAATCCGGGTCGATCGCGAGGCCGAGGAGGTGCAGCGCGCGGCCGCGCCAGCTGACCGAAATCTCGACTCCCGCGACGAAGCCGATGCCGAGCGCGCAAGCCGCGGTCGCCGCCTCGGCGACTCCCGCGACCGTGTCGTGATCGGTGAGCGCCATCAGGCGCACGCCCTGAGCGGCAACATGGGCGACGAGCGCGGCGGGGGCGAGCATGCCGTCCGATGCCGTCGAGTGCAGGTGCAGGTCCACCGCAGATCGGTGATTCATGCGGCGCGCGGCTCCAGGCCGACCGAGTCGAGTGATTCCCCCGTCAGCACGACGAATCCGCGGCGGCGGCTGTACCCGTCCTCGGTGTAATCGAAGACGTAGGTGCGCCGCCAGGCAAGAGGTGCGTCGCCGCCGCGCACGAGCTGCAGGCGGTGGATCGCGACGGTGCCATCCAGCATCTGCACGCTGGCGCTCGCGCAAGTCTCGGCGGCGACGCGGTTGGCGAGCTCGCGCGCCGCGAGGCTCGAGTGCCAGAATAGGAGCAGCGCGGCGGCGACCGCGACCGCGGCGAGCAATGCCCAGCTCATCGCAGGAGCGCGAGCCATTCGCTGCCGGCTTCGGCGCAGCCGACGAAGTGGGGATTCTCGACCTGCTCGCGCGCGTTGTAGACCAGCGGGCGCCCGTCGAGCGTGAGCACCTGGCCGCCGGCCTGCTCCAGCACGCATTGGCCGGCCGCCGTATCCCATTCGCAGGTCGTGCCGAGTCGCGGATAGACGTCGGCGGCGCCCTCGGCGACGAGGCAGAGCTTCAGGGAGCTGCCGACCTCGACGAATTCGTGCGGCCCGACGCGCGCCAGGAAGGCATCGAGCGAGTCGCCGCGGTGTGAACGGCTGCCGACCACACGCACCGGGCCAGTCCGCTTCGCCACGCGGATCGGCCTTCCGGGCTCGCCGCGGTCCGAGCGGAATGCGCCAGCCCCCGCGCAGGCGTAGTAGCTGCGCGCCAGCGCGGGCGCGTGCACCACGCCGAGTTCCACCCGGCCGCCCTGCACCAGGGCGACGTTGACGGTGAATTCGCCATTCCGGCCGATGAACTCGCGCGTGCCGTCGAGCGGGTCCACGACCCAGAGCCGGCTCCAGGTCCGCCGCTCCGCCCACGGGACGCGGCCGGACTCCTCGGACAGCACCGGGATGTCGCGCGCAATGCGGCCGAGCCCGGCGAGCAGCAGCTGCTCGGAGCGCAGGTCCGCCTCGGTGAGCGGCGTGCGATCGTCCTTCAACTGCACCGAGTAGGAGGACTGGTACACCTCGAGTATCAGCTTCCCGGCCTCGTGCGCGAGCGAGATCACCTCGGGCATAAGTGTGCGCGAATCAACGGTCATCGCGTGTCCTATATCATAGGCGCGTGCTGGGCAACGGCCATTCGCCCGACTGGCCCGCGATCGACACCGTGCTGCTCGACATGGACGGCACGGTGCTCGACCTGGGCTGCGACATCCGCTTCTGGCAGGAGATCCTGCCGCGTCACTACGCGGAACGGCACGGCCTTACGCTCGAGGAAGCGCACCAGCGCATGCGCCCGATCCACGACGCCACCCGCGGGACCCTCGACTGGTACTGCGTGGACTACTGGAGCCGGGCACTCGCGCTCGACATCGTCGCGCTCAAGCGCTCGACGCGGCACTTCATCGCCTGGCTGCCGGAGTCGCGCGACTTCGCCGCGCGCGTGCGTGCGAGCGGCCGCCGCATCGTGCTGGTCACCAATGCGCACCCGGAAATACTGGCGGTCAAGGACGCGCATCTCGGCGTGCGGCGCCACTTCGACGCGGTCTACAGCTCGCATGACCTGGGTGCACCCAAGGAGGACGGGCGCTATTGGCAGCGACTCGAGCAGCGCGAGTCTTTCGACTGCGGGCGCACGCTGTTCGCCGACGACACGCTCCCGGTGCTCGAGTCGGCGCGCCGGCACGGAATCCGCTGGGTGTACGCCGTGCAGCGGCCCGTGCGCGACGGGCCGGCGCGGGTGCAAACGGAGATTCCGGGCGTCGATTCGCTGCACGAGCTGGCCGTCGGGCTGGACCGCGCCGTCGCTCAGCCGCCGGGAGCCTGAGGCCCGCCGCCCGGGCCCCGGCCGTGCCGCCGGCGCCGGCGGCGCTTGCGTTTGTGGCCCTCGCCTTCGGTAGCGGCCGACTGCCCGGCGGACTGCGACTTGGTGTGGCCCGATTGACCGTGGCCACGATGCCCGCCGCGGCCACCGGGGCGCCCATGCTCGTGCCGCCGGCCATGGGTCGGGGGAGGGCCGTCTTCCGCTTCGTCGCCGAATGACCGCGGCGCGTAGTGCGCGGGTTTCAACTCCGGCAATGCCGCGGGATCGAAGCTGCCAACCGGGATGCGGTGGCCGATGAAGTCCTCGATGTCCGGCAGCGAGACCACGTACTGCTCGCAGCCGAAGCTCACGGCGTCGCCCGCGGCGCCCGCACGCGCGGTGCGACCGATCCGGTGCACGTAATCCTCCGGGTCCTGGGGCAGGTCGTAGTTGAAGACATGGCTCACGTCCGGGATGTGCAGACCGCGCGCGGCGACATCGGTCGCGACGAGCGCGGCGACCTTGCCCTCGTGGAACTCGCGCAGCATGCGCATGCGCTTGCGCTGCGGCACGTCGCCCGACATTGTGGCTGCCACGATGCCGTTCGCGCGCAGCAGGCGCTCGAGCCGCTCGGCCAGGCGCTTGGTATTGACGAAGACGAGCGTGCGCGTCGCGGCACCGGTCTGCATGAGGTGCACGAGCAGGGAGGCCTTTTCCTCCATCGCGGGGTAGTAGATCACCTGGCGCACGCGCTCGGCGGTGATGCGCTCGGGCTCTATGCGGATCAGTTCCGGGTCGTTCATGTGCTCGTACGCGAGCTCGAGCACGCGATGCGACAGGGTGGCGGAAAACAGCAGGTTCAGGCGGCGTTCGGGAGCAGGCAGGCGGCGCAGCAGGTAGCGGATGTCCTTGATAAAACCGAGGTCGAACATGCGGTCGGCCTCGTCGAGCACCATGACCTGCACGTGGCGCAGGTCGAAGACGTGCTGCCGGAAGTAATCGATGATGCGGCCGGGCGTGCCGATCAAGAGGTCGACGCCCGCCTGCAGTGTCCGGCGCTGCTTGTCATAGTCCACGCCACCGAATGCCAGCCCCAGCGTGAGCCCCGTGTACTGGCCGAGCAGCTCCGCGTCCTTGTGGATCTGGATCGCGAGCTCGCGCGTCGGTGCGAGCACCATCGCGCGCGGCGAGGTGGCCGGGCGGTCCGCGGACGCGGCGTGTCGCAGCAGGTGCGTGAACAGCGCGACGAGAAAGGCGGCGGTTTTGCCGGTGCCGGTCTGCGCCTGGCCGGCGACATCGAGCCCCGCGAGCGCGCGCGGCAGCGCCTGCGCTTGGATGGGCGTGCAGCGTTCGAATCCGGCATCGGCGATTCCGCGGGCGACGGGTTCCGGCAGGTGCAGCCCGGTGAAAGAGACGTCCGAATACTGCTGGGTCACCGGGCGTCCATCGTGACGTGCATCACTTGAAAAAAAGCCTCCAAGGCGTTACAAAGGCACCTGACACCTGCGGTTTCCCGCAACTACCCGCCCCCTACCGCGCCAAATATTGTGCCGTATCGGGCGTTCGCCCGTCACATATCAACCAGAGACCAGGAGAAGACCCGCGTGAGCGGCAACATCGTGCATACGTCCGATGCGACGTTCGAAACCGACGTCCTCAAGTCCGATACCCCCGTGCTGCTCGATTTCTGGGCGGAGTGGTGCGGTCCCTGCAAGGCGATTGCGCCGATCCTCGACGACATCGCCAAGGACTACGCGGGCCGGGTCAAGGTCGCGAAGCTCAACATCGATGACAACCGCCACACCCCGGTCAAGTACGGCGTGCGCGGGATCCCGACGCTGATCCTGTTCAAGAACGGCGCGCCCGAGGCGCAGCAGGTGGGCCTGGTCGGCAAGACCAAGCTCGCCGCCCTGCTGGACCAGCACCTGTGAGGGGCTACCTCGGCAACCAGGCGCGCAACCGCCAGAAGGGCCACCGCCGTGGCGGCGGCGGACCGCGCCATGGTCAGGAAGGCCTGCCGGTGGACGATCACATGATGATGGACGGCACCGACGCCGACATCATCTCGCCGGAGGAGCTCGCCGCCAAACGCAACGCCATGAGCCTGACGATGCTCAAGGCGAAGCCGGTGCACGAACTGGTGCAGATGGCGGAATCCATGGGCCTCGAGAACATGGCCCGCCAGCGCAAGCAGGACGTGATCTTCTCGATCCTGAAGGCGCATGCGAGGGGCGGCGAGGACATCTACGGCGACGGCGTCCTCGAGATACTCCAGGACGGCTTCGGATTCCTCAGATCCGCAGACAGCTCCTATCTCGCCGGCCCCGACGACATCTACGTCAGCCCCAGCCAGATCCGCCGCTTTAACCTCCGCACCGGAGACTCCATTTCAGGACTGATCCGCCCGCCCAAGGATGGCGAGCGCTATTTCGCGCTGCTCAAGGTCGGCGAGATCAATTTCGACACGCCGGAGAGCGCGCGGCACAAGCTGCTGTTCGAGAACCTGACCCCGCTGCACCCGACCAAGCGGCTCAAGCTCGAGCGCGGCAACGGCTCCACCGAGGACCTGACGGCGCGCATGATCGACCTGATGGCGCCGCTCGGGAAGGGCCAGCGCGGCCTCATCATCTCGCCGCCGAAGGCCGGCAAGACGATGCTGCTGCAGAACATTGCGACCTCCATCACCTGGAACCATCCGGACGTCTACCTGATCGTGCTGCTGATCGACGAGCGGCCCGAGGAAGTGACCGAGATGTCGCGCACGGTGAATGGCGAGGTGGTCGCCTCGACCTTCGACGAGCCGGCGAGCCGGCACGTGCAGGTGGCCGAGATGGTGATCGAGAAGGCCAAGCGCCTGGTCGAGCACAAGCGCGACGTGGTGGTGCTGCTCGATTCGATCACGCGCCTCGCGCGCGCCTACAACACCGTGGTGCCGAGCTCCGGCAAGGTGCTGACGGGCGGCGTGGACGCCAACGCGCTGCAGCGGCCGAAGCGCTTCTTCGGCGCCGCGCGCAACGTCGAGGAAGGCGGCTCGCTCACGATCATCGCGACCGCGCTGATCGACACCGGCTCGCGCATGGACGACGTGATCTACGAGGAGTTCAAGGGCACCGGCAACAGCGAGATCCACCTCGACCGTCGTATCTCCGAGAAGCGCGTCTACCCGGCTTTCAACATCAACCGCTCGGGCACGCGCAAGGAGGAGCTGATCACCGTGCCGGACGAGCTCGCCAAGATCTGGATCCTGCGCAAGCTCCTGCACCCGATGGACGAGCTGGCCGCGGTCGAGTTCCTGATCGACAAGATGAAGGACACCAAGACCAATACGGACTTCTTCGAATCGATGAAGCGAGGATGACGGAGGCACTGCGCCACCTGCGCCGGGTGGACCCGGTCATGGCGCAGCTCATCCGCCGCGCCGGACCCCACGAGCCGAGACCGGAGCGCGGCGTGGGCGTCTACGAGGCGCTGGTCCAGGCGGTCGCGCACCAGCAGCTGACCGCCAAGGCGGCGAATACGATTCTCGGCCGCTTCTACGCCCTCTACGGACTCCAGGACTGCCCGCCACCGGAACTGCTCGCGGCGACGCCCGACGAGCAGCTGCGCACGGCCGGCTTCTCCCGGGCCAAGGCGGCCTCGCTCAGGGACATCGCAGCCAAGACGCTCGACGGCACGATTCCGCCGCGCCGGCGGCTCGCGCGGCTCTCCGACGAGGCGATCATCGAGCGTCTCACCGAGGCCAGGGGCGTCGGTCGCTGGACCGTCGAGATGTTCCTGATGTTCACGCTTGCGCGTCCCGACGTGCTACCCGTGGACGACTACGGCGTGCGCAATGGTTACCGGATCGCCTACGGCAAGCGCTCGCTGCCGAAGCCGAAGGTACTCGCGCGTTTCGGTGAGCGCTGGGCGCCGTACCGCTCAACGGCGGCCTGGTACCTCTGGCGGGCGGTGGATCTCGCGCGCGAGCGGCGCTAGCGGTAACGTAGGCCGCCGGAGGCGCGAACGGATGCCGTCTTTCGTGATACTGGTTGCCAGCCTGGCCGCCGCATCGGGCGTGGCGGCGTCTGCGCAGGCGCGCGCCGCGGATTCCGGACCTGAGGTCGCATCCGACGTGATCGCGGCGACCATCCACTGTCACGAGTCCTACGCGAGCACCGGGCCGCTGACCGGCGAGGTCGACATTCAGATCGCGGTCGACAGCGACGGTGTCGCAACCTCCGTGACGACGCCGCCGGGCACCCTCGACCGCATGGCCGCGGCCGCGCAGTGCGTCGGTGTCCGGCTGAAATATCGGCCGGGGCAGCGCGACGGCCAGCCGGCCGCGGGCCAGCTGGTGCTGGCGGTCCGGTTTCCGAGCCTGCCGGAGGTGCGCGGCGAAATTCAGCGGGTCGTCGACTATTGCCACGCACCCTGGAGCGAGGCGGAAATCAAGCTCGGTACGAGGGTGCGCAACGTCATCGGTCTGCCGATCCGCAATCAGCGCGCGCAGGAGATGGATGCGCGCGTCGGCTCGTCGGATTCACGCGCGCTCGAAGGCAGCGTCAACCTGCTCGCGCGCGTCGGCAAGGACGGCAAGATCAAGGAATACCAGCTACCGGGCGGCGCGCTGCCCTGGATGCAGGACGCCGTGAAATGCGTCGCGGACCAGCTCGAGTTCTATCCGGCGCGACTGCGTACCCATGCGGCCGAGTCCTGGACCCTGCTGCCGCTCACATTCGGACTCACCGACGAGCAGCACCTGGGCGCTGAGATCACGCCGCCCAGCCCGCGATCGGACGAGGCGGCCATCATCGCCGCTTACCGCAAGTGCTATCCGGTCGGGAAGACGGAGATGGCCCGGATCCCCTACCGCATCACGGTCGCGAAGACCGGGCGCGTGCGCAAGGCAGAGCTCCTGGAAACGAGTGGCGATGCGGAGCTCGACCAGGCGGGCGCCTGCATACTCCGGAACCTGTCGTTCGTCGCCGCGCGGCGCAATGGCCAGCCGGTCGAATCGACCCTGAACTGGCCGATCCTGGTGCGGCCGCCGGGTTAAGGGATTCCTTAGGCTCCCGCCTCGGGAAACTCGGCGTCGAGGATGCGCACCAGCTCCTCGTCCACGCGGTCGCGGAACATTGCGAGCAGGAATCCGAGCGAGGCCTCGACCACGATCTCGTCCTTGCCGAGCGTGACGGTGCCGTTGACGTTCGGGTGCTGGATCGAAAGCACGTCCCCGTCCCAGCTGCACTCGGCGTCGAA
>Ga0187892_10005968_pt1 | contig 18567 bp, 22 predicted proteins | sample MA1701073metaG_FD_139345 | JGI IMG/M metagenome (GOLD analysis project Ga0187892, IMG submission 139345) | Bio-ooze microbial communities from a basaltic lava cave in the Kipuka Kanohina Cave System on the Island of Hawaii, USA - MA170107-3 metaG ...
GAGCAGTCTTGCACTCGATCAATAGCGACCAATTGCTTACTTGCTCGCAATTGTTGCTCGGTCGAAACCGTTGCCTGCTCGCAGCAGTTCCCCCTCAAGGGGGAAGGAAATATGGTTGTGCTTACCCGCCGCAAATTCTGTAATGTCGGGAAGAGAAAGGCAAAAGATATATTTCTCGGCTTCGCCTCAAAGTGGTATAAACATTAAGGTACACCCCCACCCGTACTATTTTGACTCAGGAGCCATTAGTCGGAATTAAGCATCTTTTCTGCCTTTGTTGGAAGAACGACCGAATGTTTGCCAGCTCGCATTCGTTCCCCTTCCTATTCGGAATGGGGAGGGAATAAAATTTTATGGGCAGATTTCATTAACACCCTCTAAAAAATCACACAGAATGAATTTATAAGTAGAATCAACCCGAGATACAGAGTAGAATTGAAACTGTCCATATAGTGCCGGGTGGGGGATTTGTGCAAGCGGAAGAACGAGGCCCCGACCGGAGGGCGCTGGACATTTAACCGGCATATATCTCAGCAGGGACGGAACAGGGCGGATGATACACGGCAGAACTATTTTCTGGTTCAAGCGGGACCTCAGGACCGACGACAATACCGGGCTTTTAAACGCGGTCAGGGACAGCAGGGAAGTCATACCCCTTTACGTGCTCGAGGACTCCATACTCGGGAAATACCCGGACGGGGGGAAGCGGCTCGGGTTTTTCATAGACGCCCTGTTAAACCTCGAGTCCGAGCTCTGGAAACTCGGCTCGTACCTGCTTGTGCTGAGGGGGAAGGCCGAGGAGATAATCCCCGCGCTCATTAAATCCCAGAAGGTCGAGGCCGTGTACACGAACAGGGCTTACGGGTTCTCGGGCGTAAAGCGCGACTTCGGGGTCGAGCACCTGTGCAGGCAGGAGGGCGTCGTGTTCAGGAAATACGACGATACGTTCCTCGTCCCGCCCCACGAGATAGACCAGAGGAAGGTGTTCTCCCCCTTCTACAGCATATGGCAGGGCAGGAAAAAGAACGCCCCGCTCGACGCGCCCGCGGGCATCAGCTCCCCTGCGCTCCAGGCGGCGCCCGTGGAGACCGTGACGCGGGACATTGCGCGGTCAGAGAACAGGTATTGGCCGGCCGGGTTCCCCGCGGCGAGGCTCCGGGATTTCAATTTCGGCGACTACGGCATGACGAGGGACTTCCCTTATCTCGACGGCACTTCCAGGCTCTCGCCTTATCTCAGGTTCGGTCTAGTGTCCGTGAGGAGGGTGTACGAGGCGGCGGTCTCGTCTACAACTGAGACCGGCCCCTACGTATCCGAGCTCGCGTGGAGGGAGTTCTGGTACCACATCATGCACTACTTCCCCGAGACGAGAGGGCTCGAGTTCCAGGAGAAGAGGCGGAACATCAAATGGATAAACAGCGAGAAGTGGTACGACGCCTGGCGCGAGGGGCGGACGGGTTATCCCATCGTCGACGCCGGCATGAGGCAGTTAAAGGAAGAGGGGTGGATGCACAACAGGCTCAGGATGATTACGGCCTCCTTCCTGACGAAGGACCTCATCACGGACTGGAGGTGGGGAGACAGGCACTTCTCCGAGCACCTCGTCGATTACGACGAGACGGTGGACATAGGGAACTGGCAGTGGTCGGCCTCATGCGGCGCAGACCCCCAGCCGTTCCGCATATTCAACCCCACGCTGCAGTCCGAGAACTACGACCCCGAGTGCCTGTACATAAAAAAATACATACCCGAGCTCCACGCGGTCGAGCCCGAGAAGATACACAACCCGCTTACCTACAAGCTCCCCTACCACAGGCCCATAGTGAACCATTACGAGATGAGGAACCTCGCGCACGAGGCCTATTCGGGCGGACGCATAGACGACGGGTACATTTCCCAGATAAAGAAGGACACCGGGCTGCCCTGACCACCAGCCGCTATCCTATCCCCCGCCCCCTTATCCCCTCCCCTTTCCGCCGGGCCTGCCCCGCGCCCTATGGATTTTCCCCGCTATTTGCTAAACTATGGTAGGACCCGACATGGCTCTATCCGTACTCATGACATACGAGCCCCTGGAAACGACGGGGGACAAATACGATTACTGGCGGAGCTTCATCTCCTTCTACGAGAGGTTCAAGGACGGCCCGGCCACACCCAACACCGCATGGTACGGGAGCGAGTACGACGCGTTCAGGGAGTCCCTTTCGAAGGAGCTCGGCATAGAAAAGCACTTGATAGAGGAATGCTTTTTCATGAAGGACGAGGACGGGAAATACTACGTCGCCCCCGTGGGCTCGAAGGCGAACCCCAACATATTCAGCGCCGAGAACTTCATACCCCTCGAATGGTTCCTCATGTACGAAGCCGGCGAGAAGAAGTACTTCTTCACTCACACCGGGTTCGGAGCCATAAGGCAGGACGCGATATATTACATTACCAGAGTGGGAAGCGCGCTCGGGAGGTTAGGCGCGGCCGTAAGCGGTATAGAGGCCTTCCTGGCCTCTTCAGGGGCCGAAGGGAGCCCGACGCTGTCAGGCATATTGAGCGATCTCAAATCCGGGGCGGAGAGCCTGAGCCACTGGCTCTCGGGGTTCGATGCGGGGAGCTTCGTGATGCTCAACTACGGGGACATAAGCTCTCGGATGGACCCCGGCCAGATGAAGAACGAGGACTCCGTGTCGGAGCTGGGGATCGTGCTGGCGCTCGCTGGGGAAGGGAATACGGACGACGCGGAAAAGGTGCTCGCCATGCTGCTCTCGAAATGGGACTCGATAAACCGCATTCTCGCGCCCGCCGAAGAGAAGAGGCCCGAGACGCTCCAGTAAGAAACCCGAAAGCGGACTGTGACTTTGATATAAGGAAAAATCCTCCCTGACTAATTTTGGCTTAGGCAGCGATTGGCCGGAAGTTAATGTCCTCAGCAGCCTTTGTTGGTATGGCATCCGGTTCGTTTTGGTTTCAAAAGAGCATCCCGAGCACATAAACGTCCGAGTATTCAGCCTGAAGAGACCGGATTGTTATGGCTTCATCATGTTGGTCCAAAGAATCGGCATCGCTGCAATCAGCCAATGGCGACCAGTTGCTTACCTGCTCGCAACTGTTGCTCGTTCGAATCCGTTGCTTGCTCAGAACTGTTCTTTACGAAAGGAGGGAATTGAAAATGGGATTGCCGCGCTTCGCTACATGATTTGTTTTTTGCAACTTAAGTGCATTGATGAAGAGACTTATTTGCAATCAGCCGAGGGCGTCCGATTCCTCCCTTGGTCGAAATCGTTGCTCGCAAAGACAGATTTATTGTTGCGGCTGGAAGCCGCTCCTACGAGGCAGGGTCCTATTCTATACAGGAGCACCATTCCTTCGACCTTTCTCAGGACAGGCCTGGTGCGATTATTTATAGTCGGAAACGCTTTGTGATTACGTCCTTCGACCCTTCCCGGCTACGGCTCGAGCCTACGCCGTGACGAGCGACACGCTTCCGTCTTCGCGTAGCTACGCCGTGACAAGCAGGACAGGCGGTTTGGGTTGTTAGCTGGAGCAGAGGTGTCACACTAGAATCATAGAACGCACTATGTGCGTGTGTGCTAAAATTTAGAAAGAAATTATGGAATAATATGTTACATTTTAACTGTACAGGGGAGAATGATGAGAAAGTTAGCACTTATAATTCCGTTTCTTATAATATCGGCCGGGTGCTCGAGCAAGAGCGTCTACGTACCCAAATCCTACAGGATGAAGAAGGCCGACTCTTCACAGACTGACAAGGATAAAAAAGAAGGGGCGGTAGTGACGTCCGGAATCGAGGAACAGGGGACCAATTTCAACGCCCCCTACGACCAGGTATTCAACGCGGCCGTCGAGAGCGTGCAATTCCTGAAATGGCCGATAGCGTTCGTCGAGCAGGACGGAGGCTCGATACGTCTGAAAGAGGCTTACGTTTATAACAAGAACGGAAAACTATTCAGGTCATACACGTGGCCCTCGAAGTCGGATACGAGCAGATCGAATATAAACTATTATCTCGAGAAGGTCGCCAAGTATACACCCGGCACGGCCGATACACTGTTCACGCAGGAGAACCTCAAGATAGAAGTGACGAAAGTTTCCGAGGACGTCACCTCGGTCAAAATCAATTATTCCATCAGACCGTATACACTGGCCGGGACAATAGGATACGAAGTGATGTCGAACGGTTATATCGAAAACCTCATCGTAGACCACATGAAGGACGTCATCGGCGGAGAGCCCGTAGCGATGAACCCGTGATGGAGACCCTGCTGACCGCGCTCGGCATACTCGCCGCGTTTGGCGCCCTCTTCTGGCTCGACCGGTATTACAAGAACACTGGGAGCGGGAAAGAAGGAGGAGATAGCTCATCTCCCGATTCCGAAGGGGACGATCCGGATTCCCGATCGGAGTCCGGTTAGTGCCCGGGTCTCAGGCTGTCACGGCTTATAAAGGCCCATCTTTGTAGTAATCTCGTCCATATTGGCATGGGCGGCTTCGTTTGCTTTCCTGGTCCCTTCCCTGAGCACGTCCCTCACGTAGTCGGGCCTCTTCTCGAACTCACGCCTCTTTTCCCTTATCGGTTCGAGCAGCTCGTTTATGGCGCGGGCGAGCTTCTTCTTCACCTCGACGTCCCCGACGCTGCCCGTTCTGTACCTCCGCTTCAAGTCCTCGACCTCTTCCCTATTCGTATTGAACGCGTCGTGGTATACGAACACAGGGTTGCCTTCGACGGTGCCGGGTATGTCGGCGCGTATGCGCTTGGGGTCGGTGTACATCGTCCTCACGCGGGCTTCGACCTCTTTCGGATCGTCGGAGAGGTATATGCAGTTGTCGAGGCTCTTCGACATCTTCCTGTTGCCGTCGGTGCCGACGAGACGCGAGGTCTCGCTTACGACGGGCTCGGGCTCTTTGAAGAACTCGCCGTAGAGGAAGTTGAAGCGCCTCGCGAGCTCGCGCGTGAGCTCGACGTGGCTAAGCTGGTCCTCGCCCACGGGGACCTTCTCCGCCTTGAACATGAGGATGTCGGCAGCCATGAGGACCGGGTATCCGAGCAGACCGACCGAGTAATTTTCGCCCACCCCCAGGTCCTGCACCTTTTCCTTGAGCGTGGGAATGCGCTCCGCCCTGGGGACGCCGCAGAACATGGCGAGAATCGCGTAGAGCTCCGTGATGTAGGGTATCTGGGACTGGACGTAGAACGTGGACTTGTCCGGGTCCATACCGACGGAGAGCCAGTCCATGACCATCTCCAGCGTGTTGCGCTCGACCTCGCCGACGCGGTCGTAATGGGTAGTGAGCATGTGGAGGTCGGCTACGAGGAAATAGCAGTCGTAGTCGTCCTGGAACTTTATGCGGTTTACGAGGGAGCCTACAAGGTGCCCCAGGTGGAGCCTCCCTGTGGGCCTGTCCCCTGTGACCAGAATCGGTTTACCCTTGGACATTATTTCGACACTCCTTCTCTTTTATCCGGCTGATTAAGGGGATTAATATACACGGATAGGATGGAAAAGTGGAGAATTATAACCCAAACGGGAATATAGAAATATATTCACAATGGGGAAAATACAGGTTGATTAATTTACATTGCCATGTTATATTAGCTAAGTTAGATGACTAAGCCTGTTAAAAGAGGGTCATATATGATACGAGTCAACATACATGAGGCTAAAACGCATCTGTCGAAGCTCATCGAGAAGCTGCGGGAAGGAGAAGATGTGATCATTGCAAAGGGGAATAAACCCGTTGCGAGGCTTACGCTCATAGAAGAGCTCAAGCCCGAGCGGAGGACGGCGACCGCTAAAGGCAAGGTTCTTATCTCAGATAAGTTCGACCTGCCGATAAAAGACTTCGAGGATTATACGTCTTGAACCTGCTGCTCGATACCCACGCGTTCCTCTGGATAGTTTCAGGAGACAAAAGGCTAAGCAGGAAAGCGAAAAAACTTTATCTCGATAAATCGAACGAGGTTTATCTGAGCGCCGCAAGCATCTGGGAGATGGCAATAAAAATAAGCCTCGGCAGACTCACGCTCGAAGAGCCCCTCGAAAATTTTATCGCTACGCATGCGGTTGGAAATAATATTAAGATATTAGAAATTAGATCGAAACACCTATACAAAATCGAAGACCTTCCATTCCATCATAGAGACCCATTCGACAGGGTGATAATCGCCCAGTGCATGCTGGAAAACTATTTCGTGGTTGGGAACGATAAGACTTTCGATTCATATCCGGTTAGCAGGGTGTGGTAAGCGGCCGGATGCTTCCCACTTCCGCAATTACCCCCACCTCCGCCCTCTGCCACAAGCGCAGAAGGGATTGATAATAGCGTCCTCCTATCCTTCCCTGCTACTCGTCCGGGCGTAGGATCGAGCTATTACCGAGACGAGCCGTTTCCAAAGGAGGGAATTGAAAAGAAATAAATGAGATTGCCGCGGTCGCGGAAAACAGCAGGTATGGAGCATTTATAACTTTCTTCATTGCAATCAGCCAACAGCGACCGGTTCTTGATATTTTGGCTTCTGTCGCGATGGTGCAGAGAGATAATAAGGTTCGTGCACTCAACCATTATTGACCAATTCCTCACATGCTCGGAATTGTTGCTAAGAACCGTTCCCACGGCGGGGAGAAGGGAATGGTATCAAGGACGAACGGGACCGACTCTCCTTAATCCGTTCGAGGGGTTGACATAGTTACATAATATAACTATACTAAGCATCATGCCGAATATAACTATAAGGAACATCCCGGAGTCGATTTTCAGGAAGCTCAGGTTAATGTCTCAAAAAGAAAAAAGAAGCCTCAACAATGAGATACTCTGCGTCATTGAACGGGGGTTAGCCGGAATCGACGACGTAACCGGGAAACATAAAGTTCCCCTCAACAAAGAGGGACAAATCGCGATCTGGAAGGAACTCTCAGGCAAATGGGAAGACAAACGAAGCACGAAAAAAATCATTCAAGATATTTATGAGGCAAGGACGCTCGGCAGAGATATAGAAATATGATACTTCTGGATACCGATATCTGCATCGAGCTTTTAAGAGGCAACAAAAAGATAATAGAGAAAAGAACAAATTACGACGGTGACATAGGAATAAGTTTCATGACGGCCGCCGAGCTATACTACGGAGCCGAATCCTCTACGAAGAGAGAGGAAAATCGAATTCTGGTCGAACAATTTTTCCTCACGATCGAGCTAATTCATACGGACAACGATATATTAAAAAAGTTTGGCGAGCTTAAGGCGTCCTTGAAAAGGGAAGCGGTCCTGATACCCGACGCCGATATACTGATCGCATCTACATGCCTTACCAGGGCTAACAAACTCATTACCGGCAACGTCAGGCACTTCGAAAGAATCATTGGCCTCACGACAGAGAATTGGACACGGTGAAGAAGCCCAAGCCCGTCCCCCGTGACCAGAATCGGTTTACCCTTGGACATTATTTCGATACTCCTTCTCTTTTATCCGGCTGATCAAGGGGATTAATTTACACTGACAGGATGGAAAAGTGGAGAAAGGGGAAAGGACCTGAAAAGATTAAAACCATTGGATTTACGAACTATGATCCTGAAATGGTATAATTATGCGTTATGACCAGAAGGGAAATAATCGAGAATCTAAGGAACCTGAAGGAAGAGGCGTCCAGAAATTATAATGCCGAGATCCTGGGAATTTTCGGTTCATACGCAAGAGATGAGTTCCGTGAGGGAAGCGACCTCGATGTGCTCGTAAGGTTCGGAAGCGGGGCTTCATTGTTCGACCTATCCGGCTTAACCGAATATCTGGAGGAAAAACTGAGTATGAAGGTGGATGTCCTTTCCGAAAGAGCCATCCGAAGCGAAATAAAGGACAAGATACTTTCAGATACCGTGTATCTCAAATAATAAACCAATCAAAATCGTATTTATTTTATCACATCAAGCTCATATTGATGCTATAATTAATTAAAATTTTCACGCAAGAGCTGAAATGAGATATCCGAGTTTCGCAATTTCCACTTTTTTATTTCTATTGCTATCCAATCCAACATTCGGAACGGACATGTATAAATATGAAGACGAAGAAGGGAATTCGAGTTATTCCAATGTGCCTGAGAATAACTATGACGATAATTCAACCCAAAAGAAAATAATTCTCAAACCCAAAAATTCCAAGAACAAGAATATTGATAATGAGTCTACAAAAACAACCGACCAGCAAACAGAGCAACAGCTTAATATAGTCCAAGATAAATTACATGAAGTAAAAAATGATATATCTGTTCTGAGATCATCCGAGAGAGATATATTAAATAAATATACAAGTGTGCGATCGTTCTCGGATGAAGCAGAATGTCTAACAATCTTAGAAAATGATACATATATAACAACGTACGGCTATGGTTACTCAATAACTTCAAAGACAACACCGCCTGAAGTAACTGCATACTGCAAACTACTGATTAGTTCATTTGAACAAGATCAGGCTGATCTGCAAAAGATACGTGAAAACCTCGATATTCTTTACAAAGAGCAAGAGAGGCTACAAAATCTTGAGTTCGAAATTTTAAGTGGGATGTATTAAATTTTATTCTGATCAACCAGATAATGAATTGAATATCTGAACCTTATATTCCAATGCAATCATATGAGCGAAGAATTCTATAAACGATGGTTTGGGGATTTTGGTGAAACTAAATTCTCTACAATTGCCGAATATTATCAAGTGGGAGGATACGACCTACCATTCACAAGAATATTAAGTCTAGAAGAAAAGAACTTAAAACCCTTTACTAAAGAACTTCTTCAATTACCCGTGGACGATCCTATTGGTCGGCAACTCAATGAGATCAAACGAGGATTCATTGCATATTTACAATTCCAAGACCTCCTGGATATTAAACTTGAATTAGACGAAAAGACTGACTTAGATTCCCCAATAATTGCAGCTAATTACCCATACTATGAAAGCCTGATTTATCTCAAAGAAATTTTAATGTGTCTTATCGAAAAAAATATTCTTGCAGTAAATACGCTCATACGTCCTTTTTTAGAACTATCAATAACATTTTTGTATTGGAAATTGCGCTGCGGCAAAACAGGTTATGGTGCATATTACGAATGGCTAAAAAACAAACGGAAAAAACCGCCGTTTAGAAATATGTTGGAATGGTTTTTGAACAATCTTGAAGCCCGACCCCACATACCTAAGGCGAAGTACAATCTTATGAGAGAATCGCTCATTCATTTTTATGGCTCTATTTCTGAATACCACCATTCACCATTACCACAAAATTCGATGATCACACTTGGCGGAGGTAATGATAAAAGTAATGTATATCCATTTTTCTGTGCATTGAGTGATCTTGAATTAATCCTGAATAATATAGTTTATCTGTACATACTTGCACATCCAATTATTTTATATCCCGTCGAATTACATAAAAAGTTTGGCTTTAAGGGACCAATAGGTTTATTCGCGGATAATACGAATTTCCAACTGGTTAAAGCCTATATAGGCACTGAGAACATAGATAAATTACGTGAACAACTAAAATCACTCGCATCAATTAAAGGATTACTTGGATGGTTCGAAAATTATAAAGATCTTACGGAAGAAGAGCTTGAAGAGTCGTGGTCAAGCTTCAAAGCTAGTTCAAAAATTGAAGCAAATCCTGATGAGATAACTGTAAAGTTATTACTCTCCAAATCATTATCTCGTGCACAGGGATGGTTTTTTAATTATCTCGAAAAACCAGAAACATACGATTGGATAAGTGATGAGGATCACGAAAAATTCATAAATAAAATGAAAAATTGGACTGATTAATATATGAATATCACCCCCATCCTACCCTTCCCCCCTCAAGGGGGAAGGAATGAAAACATACGTCCTTCGATCCTTCGACAGGCTCAGGACAGGCTCCTGCTTAGGACGAACGGGCAAGAATGCGAGATTGCCGCGCTGCGCTCGCAATGACAGGTAAGATGAATCGCGGCTGGAAGCCGCTCCTACAGACCAGAAGATATAGAAAAAGATGAGAAGGTCGGGTTGCGCTCGGACGGAATGAGAAACATAATAAGTTCCGGTGGAGAAAACAACAGGACGGCGAATCTTCTCGATCGGGCATTCGAACAGGACGCCCGGTGAGCTCGTATCGATACTCAAACACTACGGCGTCGAAGTACTGGCCGACATAAGGAGCTATCCGCGCTCGAAGCGGAACCCGCATTTCGACAGGGAGCCGCTCGAACGCGAGCTTCCGGCGGCGGGTATCGGGTACGTATGGATAAAGGAGCTCGGAGGCATGCGCGGGGGCGGATACGAGGAGCACATGAATACGCCCGAATTCGATGCGGGGCTTGACGCCCTCGCCTCACTCGCCTCCGGGAAAAAGACGGCTTTCATGTGCTCGGAGCTCGACTGGAGGAGATGCCACAGGGGGTTCGTTTCGCAAGCCCTTCACTCGCGCGGGTGGGACGTAGTGCACATCTACGACGAGAGGGAATCGGAGACCCACTCGGGTTTATTTTGATTCCGGCCGAGGCGGTGAGGGAGCGGGCCCGGCTTTCTTCGCCCCCGACGGATCATACCCGCATACGAAATGCGCTATGTGGCCGCTCACCGAGTTCTCGGGAATCTTGCTCATATTCGTCGCGATGTTCTCCATATAAACCATCTTGCCCAGCGTATCGTAGAACTTCGAGGATTTATACGAATAGGTCTTTTTCGCGCAGTCGATAGCGGACGAGATTATGACCTCCCTGTAAACGAGCCCGTCCGAGTCCTTCTGGTCGGCATCGAAAACGAGCCTGCTCCACGAATACACCTCGCCGTCGATCGTCTGAATGGTGGAAGTATCGACGTATACCGAGAACTCCCTCTCGGCGTTCACGTCCGTCACGAGGAACCACGAATTCTCGTCCAGCGGCGCCGCGGCCACGTGCCGCAGCATTTCATCGCCATCCGCCGAGCTAGGGGCGGAGGCGTTTGTTTCGGCGGGGGATTCTTCCACCTGTCCGGTTGAGGCGGAAGCCCCCGGGGTTACGGCGTCGGTATTCACCATGGACTCCTCCGCCTCCCTCGCCGCGCACGACACTATCGCGAGGGAGATCAATAACCCCGCGACGAGCGCCGGGCGCGCAGTCTTTCCGAATCGGGAGCCGCGTACGGCAATGGTATGAGCCAGGAGGCAGGTAAGGTGTTTCAGTATTGTAATCATCCGGGTTGTCCTCTTTTGGAGCCGGCCTGACAACCGCGGCGCTCGCACGGACGCTCTCGTCCGGGCGTACCGCCGGGCCTGCCGGCATACGGGAGTTTAATTTTTACTATCCGGGCTTGGGACCGCAGGCGCGCTCGTCTTTACAGGCTCGCTCTTCTTAACGCCGTCTATCTGCTGGTGTATTTGCTTTTTCTTCCTCATCTGTACGAGGTTGTCCCGGTACCTGTTGACGGACTTCGTTAACTCTTCGTACTTTTCCGTGCCGATCGTCTCCCTGAGAGACGCGAGCCCGTCGACGTAGGTGTCGGAAAGCTTCTTATCTATCTCGTTTGATTTCCCGATCTCCTCTTTCACCTTTACGGGGTCGAACGCGGGGTTTTCGAGCATCTTCAGTATTTTCATATTAGCGGTCTTGAGCGTATTCTCGTCCTTGGTTATGGGATAAAGGAAATCGTCGCGGAGCTTGGACACCCCGGTTTTCTGCTCCTCGGTTAAATCCATCCTGAGCGCGCCCGAGATCATATCGTTCAACATCCTCGAGTACATGCCCATCTTGTAAGAGCGCGACTTTAAGGAATAGTTCTGCTTTTTCGATTTGAACTGCTGCAGATAATCCTGCTTGTCCGCGGAGTAAGAGACGGACGCCGTGAGTAATGCGATAACCAGTGTAAGTAATGCCGGTTTCATAAAATACTACCTCCGTAGGGTGATATGCCGATATAGTGTAACCTAAGTCGATACGGTTTTCGCCGGAAATTTTTACGTGCGGCCAGATGGACTCTCTCAACAGCCATTTGAAAAAACTGGATTCATTTATTAAGGTGCCCCCTCACCCTACCCCTCTCCCACAATTTGGGGAGAGGGAAATCAAAAGATAAGACCCTCATATCAAGGCAAGGTATCGAGCTATATACAAAATGTCAGAGTACTTATCCGCATTTCAAAATCACATTCGACGGAATCATGCACAATTCGGGACGGAGGATTAAGAGACGTTACATAACCGGGCGATTTATCACAAGAACGTCGCCGAGAGCCTCGTTATACGCTCGATCCTGCCCTCCCCGATAATGAATCTGGAGAGATAATATTCGGTCGGGGAGACCGCGCCTTCTCCCCTTTTCTGGAACGCGGCCGTACAGTACAGCTCGCCCCCGCCGGCGCTCGCGCCGTGGAGCGAGCTTATCCATGTCTTCTCGCTCCCCCCGTTGAAACCCGCTCCGCCGCTTACCGCTACGGCGTCCGCCCGCCTCGTCCTGAGATCTATGCGCTGTATCGAGTGCCATTCGTACCCGTCGAAACCGCCGTTCTTCTTATCGACGCGCATTACGTTCGCAAAAACGTGCGGGGACGACGGGCAGAGCACCGGATCCTCATAGCTCAGGAACTCGTCGTGAGCAGTGATCCTCGCGTAGGCGTCTTCCGAAACCCTTCGCACCCACAGGCTCCTCAACCCGTAGCCGTTGCCGATACCCCTGTAGAAATAGGCGAGCAGCGTTTCCGAATGCGGATCGAAGAAAAGCTGGAGGAAGTTGCTTTCCCCGGAAATCCCGAGATTATCCCAATTGATGAGCATTCATGGCCTCTCTATATTTATATATTAAGGACTTGCGTTTCTATGTACCTGCAATGGATGCGTCGCGGGCCTGGAGCTGCATGCGCGTGCAGGGAACAGAACATTATTAACATTTTTAGGGGCTTTGTAAAGTATTAATTAAGGTGACGCGGGGATTCGTCGGTTGCGGAGACTTCAAAGAAAATTAAGAAATACCCCACCCGGCTTCGTCTAGGGCCTTGGCTGGACGAGCAAGAGGCTAAGGACAGGCGAAGTCTCCAGAAACTTTTCTTCGTAGGAGCGCCATCCTGGCGCGATTATTTTCAGTTGTCGCGGCTGGAAGCCGCTCCTACGGAATATTAAAAAACCAGATTACCGATAAAGGCATTCGGGAATGAAAGGCAAGTTAATGTAAATCCCCACCCGAACCCTCCCCCTTCCTAAGGGGGAGGGAAATTAAATTAAGGACGAACGGGCTTGGTTTCGTTGCCGGTGTGAGCGCGAGAGTTACGGGAGAATCGTAAATGAGCACACATTGTGTGCGTGCGTCAGGGCGTGAGAACAACCTTTATCGCGTTCTCGGCCTTCGAGTCCATGAGCTCGTAACCCCTCGGGGTATCGGCCAGAGGGAGGTCGTGAGTTATGACCGCCGTCGGGTCGAGCTTGCCCGACTCGATGAGGGGCATGAGCTTACGGATGTAATTCTTGGCCGGGCAGACCCCGCCCCTGAACGTGAGGTCCTTCAGATAGAAATCCAGCATGGGGATCGGGAGCTCCTGGAACATGAACCCGATGAACGCGATCGTTCCACCGGGCCTCGCGATCTTGATCGCGTCGAGCACTGCGCTCGTCGATCCTATGCATTCGAGGGAGACATCGGCCCCCTGGCCGTGAGTGATTTCCATTATTTTTGCCACCGCGTCGTCTTTCTTCGAATTGACCGGTATGTCGCAGCCCAGCTTTTTGGCGATATCGAGCCTGAAGTCGTGGTGCCCGACCGTGATTATGCGGGACGGTCCGAAGAGCTTCGCCGAAGCGGTAGCGAGAAGCCCGAGCGGGCCGTCACCGAAAACTACTACCGTGTCCCCGGGTTTTATTCTCCCCCATTCGGCGCAGAAATAGGCCGTCGAGAGAATGTCGCCCAGGAACAGGGCCCTGTCGTCGGCGATGCCTTCCGGGACCTTTTCGAGGGTGGTGTCGGCGAACGGAACCCTCACGTATTCGGCCTGTCCCCCGGAGAACCCCCCCAACGCCTCGCCGAAACCGAAGCATCCGCCCCCTCCGGTGCACGAGGTCGGATAGCCGTTCAGGCAGTTGCCGCAATGGCCGCAGCTCACCCAGAACGGGGCCACGACCTTATCGCCTTTTTTAAAATATTTAACCCCCTTTCCCACGTCCTCGACTATCCCCATGAATTCGTGGCCTACTACGAAGCCTTGGTCGAGAGGGATGCTGCCCCTGTAGAAATGGAGGTCGGAGCCGCATATTGCGCTCTTCGTTATCCTGAGTATTACGTCGTTCTGGTCCTTTATCTTCGGATCGGGCACTGTCTCGACCCTTACGTCTCTCGCGCCGTGATAGACAGTTGCTTTCATGGGGAACCCTCCTTTTTTTGATTATCTTAATTAATCCTGAATAAGTTCGTCACCTTATACTACACCCTCACATTATCCGCCATTTGGCGTAATTTTGTGATGTCGCGTAACGGTGGTTCGCCAAACAAACGACTGTACTCTCGGCTGAATTGGGATTGGCTCTCATAGCCAACCCGAAAGGCTGCAGTCCCTGAATCTATACGCTCTGCGAGCATTAACCGCCTCGCTTCGTTCAAACGTAATCTTTTTTGAAATTGAAGCGGGCTAATAGCCGTAAGAGCTTTGAAGTGATGATGGAAGGTAGATGTGCTCATATGGACTTGAGCTGCGAGATCATCTATATGCAATTGTTGAGTGAAGTTACTCCTCAGCCAATCGATGGCCTGTGCTATCTCGCGACTCCGGCTTTCCTCAGACACTATATGGCGCAGACGTGCACCTTGGTCACTCACAAGTAGACGGTAAATAATTTCCCGCTGGATTATCGGCGCAAGAATCGGGATATCCTTCGGCTCTGAAAGCAAGTCGATCAACCGTTGAAAGGCGTTGAGCATCGGCAATGTGACTTCACCGACTACCAGCCCACGGCTTGGTTGCTGCAAACGCGGCGGAGGAAAATCACACTCCACCATTAGCTGTGAAACCTCGCGCAGATCAAGTTTCAACATGAGCCCCATGTACGGCTTCTCCCGGCTCGCTTTGATAATCTGCACAGATGTGGGTAGATGAAGGGACGATATCAAAAAATTGCGCGAGTCATACACATATGTGTCTTCTCCGAGCAGTACACGTTTGGCTCCTTGTGCTATCAAGCAAACGCATGGCTCATATATATGGCTCTTAAGCTCCATGGGTCCCAACAGGCGATAAAACGACAACGTTGAAATCGCGGTCTCAAGCTGGTCACCGTTAACGGTCAATCGGGCGATACTGTTTGCAAACACCTTGCGCATATCTTCCATGCTGCTCGTCTCGCTCATTTTCCTAATATTATCGAAAGACACACGGTTTCACAACATGATTCTCTTGAATTTCGGATTATTAGGCAAAAATTAAGCAGAATTTGCCTAGATGGCTATGTACTTCGATGATTATAATGATAACCATAGAACAAAACATTTTTATGGAGAATTTGGAAAAAGCAAAGGAGAGGAGCATGAAGTGATGGTTTGTTTAGTCTATCGTAATGACGATGTTTGCGAATTCAACAAGAAAAGAAGGAGAAAATATAAATGAATGAGAATGGAATTTTCACAGGTAAGGTCGCTTTCATCACCGGTGCCGGGACCGGCATCGGTCGAGCTACGGCCATTGCGTTCGCGCAGGCAGGCGCCAGCGTGGCTGTCACCGGTATTTCAGACCCGAGCATTCAGGAGACGGAGCAGCTGATCCGGGAGATGGGCGGCCAGGCGCTGGCCATCCGTTGCGACGTCACTCGAGCCGAGGAAGTGAAGGCGGCCCTTGACCAAACCATCTCCCGATTCGGGCGGCTTGACTTCGCCTTCAATAACGCCGGTGTCGAACAGCCTGTCATGGCTACCGCCGATATCACCGAAGAAGAATGGGACCGGATCGTCGACGTCAACCTGCGCGCCGTGTTCCTGTGCATGAAATACCAGATCCCCCTGCTTCAGAAACAAGGCGGCGGGGTCATCGTAAACACATCCTCGGGCGCCGGGGTCAAGGGCTTTTCTGGTCAGGCCGCCTATGCTGCCGCCAAGCACGGCGTTATAGGCCTGACCCGTTCGGCAGCATTGGACTATGCAGACGAGAACATCCGAGTGAACGCCGTATGCCCGGGAATCATAGGTACGCCCATGATGGACCGTTTCACCGGCGGCACAGCGCAGGGTCGCGAGGCAGTGATCGCCCAAGAGCCCGTCGGACGGATGGGGAAACCAGAGGAAATCGCCGCCACAGTCCTTTGGCTGTGCTCCGATTTGGCAGCGTTTGTGGTCGGCGCCTCTATTGTGGTCGATGGTGGTCAAACAGTATAGGAACCGGAAAATGTTCAAGAATAGTTGTTTAAACTATAAACTAGCAAGAAAACCTATCTAGCGAAAGGAGTTAAAAATGAAGAATAGTATAATCAATATACTAACAGTAGTAGCGATGGGTTTGGGCCTATCCGCGAGCGGCACTCCCTTCGCGGCAGACATGTCCAACGGAGCAGACAACTTTTACAAGAGCGACAAGGTAACCATACAGAAGGTTGCGTTTAAAAATCAATACAACATGAATGTTGTAGGGAATCTTTTTATTCCCACAGATTTGAAGCAGAACACCAAAAATCCCGCGATCATTGTCGGGCATCCTATGGGCGCAGTAAAAGAGCAAAGTGCGAATCTGTATGCCACGAAAATGGCTGAACAGGGATTCGTTACTTTGTCTTTGGATTTGTCTTTCTGGGGAGAGAGTGAGGGTCAGCCTCGCAACGCCGTTTCGCCGGATATCTATGCCGAGGATTTCAGTGCTGCTGTGGATTTCCTGGGCACTCGGCCGTTTGTTGACAGGGATCGGATTGGTGCTATCGGGATTTGTGGAAGCGGTAGCTTTGTCATCAGCGCAGCCAAGATCGACCCGCGCATGAAAGCCATTGCGACAGTTAGCATGTACGATATGGGCGCTGCTAACCGAAACGGGCTTAAACACGCGCAGACGCTCGAGCAGAGAAAGAAGATTCTCCAAGAGGCGGCGGAGCAACGCTATGTGGAGTTCACAGGGGGTGAAACCAAATATACCAGTGGGACAGTACATGAACTGAATGAAAACTCAAGCGCCATTGAGCGTGAGTTTTATGACTTCTACCGCACTCCAAGGGGCGAATACACCCCTAAAGGTCAGTCGCCAAAACTTACAACGCACCCGACGCTTAGCAGCAACGTCAAATTCATGAATTTTTACCCGTTCACGGACATAGAGACGATTTCTCCTCGTCCTATGCTTTTTATCACGGGTGAGAACGCTCATTCCAGAGAGTTCAGCGAAGACGCCTACAAGCTGGCAGCCGAACCGAAAGAGCTCGTCATCGTTCCGGGCGCCGGGCATGTGGATCTGTACGACCGGCTGAATTATATCCCCTTTGACAAGCTCACATCCTTTTTCACCGAATATCTGAAATAGAGGGATGGACCACTGCGGGGACTCCGGCAGTCCTGGCGCAAGCTTCGTGATCTGTCACGCACTATTTGTGGATGGTGGGTACACCTTACGCTGAGGACGAAAGCTAGAGCGAATAGCCGGGCCGCTCCTCGGCTCGAGAAATGCGAGGCGTGCTCGTCACAAATCGGATTGGGAAATAGGATAATATATTACGAAGGCAGTTAAGCGGAGGAATTCAGAAAATGGACATCAAAAGAAGCGGCTCGCAGCCTTCCGGCAAAGGACCGGCCGAGTATTTTACCGGCACTGTACGCATTGACCCTCTGTTCCAGGCACCTGATCCTGCACGTGTTACCGGAGCCTTGGTCACATTCGAGCCAGGCGCCCGCACGGCATGGCATACACATCCGCTCGGACAGAACTTAATCGTCACGTCTGGCTGCGGCTGGGCGCAGCGCTGGGGAGGCGCGATCGAGGAAATTCGGCCGGGAGACGTGATATGGTTCCCGCCGGGTGAGAAACATTGGCACGGGGCAACGGCAACCACGGCCATGACGCACATTGCCGTTCAGGAACAACTCGACGGCAAGACCGCCGACTGGATGGAAAAGGTCAGCGACGAACAATACCAGGCCGGATTAAGGACAGAATAAATTCCTTCACAGACCCATATCGAGAACGACCTTGAACCTGGGCTTGCCGTTCATCATCTTGTCGAACGCCTCGTTCACTTTCTCGAACGGGTATTCCTCGACCATCGCCTTTACGCCGGCGAGCCTGCTGAAGGCGAGCGTCTCCTCGGAGTCCTTCGCGTATCCGGAGTACCAGCCGAGTATCGACTTCCTCCCCACTAACAACTGGAGGGAATTCACTTCAACTGTATTGCGATGTGTCCGAGCCCTCCCACACCCTTCTAAGCGTCTATAACCACGTCGTTTCCTGCCTTTGCTTGACACGCTAAAATAGTTCCTTGAGATTTCTCGTCATTACTTAGTGCATCTTCACATTCCATGGTCACTGATCCAGACAACAGCTCAACCTTACAGCTTCCACACGTGCCAGAGCGACAGGCATTGTCGATTTCAACACCCACCCTCTCAGCA
>Ga0187892_10005969_pt1 | contig 18567 bp, 11 predicted proteins | sample MA1701073metaG_FD_139345 | JGI IMG/M metagenome (GOLD analysis project Ga0187892, IMG submission 139345) | Bio-ooze microbial communities from a basaltic lava cave in the Kipuka Kanohina Cave System on the Island of Hawaii, USA - MA170107-3 metaG ...
ATAGCCTCGGTTGACCCCACTGTCCGTGAGAATACGACCGACGGTTGGCTGAAACGTGGCGGTCCGCGGGCGACGGGACGTCTCTGTTGGTTGGTTAGTCACCTGGAGGGTGTCGTACGTCGCACCGTCGACGATGTTGCCTAACGGGTCAACCGAGAAGTTGTCCGCTGAACCAGAATGGATCGTGATGTTGGCGCCCTGAATCTGGTCGATCCCCAACATCGTGTACTTGCTGTTGATGAGCGTGCCGAGGCCCGAGTAGGTGAATTGCGTCGTATCCTTGTAGACGACCGGGTCGCCGCGCCACAGCAGCTTGTCGCGACCGTCATAGCGATGCTCTGCCCTCCGAAGTGTGGGAAAGACCCACTTAGGGAAGCTTTGCGTCGGATTGTCGAGCGTATCGCCCTTCAGCCGGCCGTCCGTATCGTAGCCCCAGCGCTGCGCGATGTTGCTCGGCCGGTAATCGAGCCGAACCGGCTCGCTGCGGGCCGAGTGGGTGTAGCGGAACCTGTTGCCATCCGGGTCGACGATGGAGTCGACTTGCCCCCAAGCCGTGTAGAAGAACCGTATCGTGTCTTTTGCCGATGGCACTAGCTGGCTTGGCACGGACAGCTTAGTCCGGCGGCCGTTCCGATCGTACGTATGGCTCGTTAGGTATGCATGCGATGGGGATGTGAACGTCCCCGCTAGCGTCGCAACGCTGTCAAGCTCTGTGCTATCGCGCCCGTTCTTCTTGTACGTCTTGGTAATACGCGCCCATCGATTCTTCGCGCGCGTTACTCGTCCCTCGAGGTCGTAGAGGAACGTGTCGGCGAGTGTTGGAATAGTGAGCGCCCTGTAAGCGATCTGAAGCCCATACAGGGAATACCGCGTCGGGATGCCTTGATAAAGCGATGCATATGCCAGCGTGGGCACGGTACGAATGCTGTCCCGCCCGATGACGTCGTAGTTGATGGTCACTGGTTGAGCAGTTCCTGGCTGTCCGTTCACCCATCGCCGACTGATAAGCTTCGTCGGTTTGCTGATCTCGTTGTACACCGCGCTGTCAACGCGCAAATCCGGCGCGACTGCAGCAATCGCTCGACCGGCGTTGTCACGGCGCCATATCGAACGCATGATGCCGATCGTTCTGGGATCAGGGCTCATCGATCGTTCCAGTAGCTCAATCTCGTGCGCGGTATTACCGATGCTCAGCGTGTACGCAAGCCACGCATGACGCAGTGACGAGAGGACGTCGCTCGACAGCTCTTCGGCGATCTGCATCCCCTGATGCGTTAGGATCTGCAGCTCGCGAGACTTCGTTCGCTCGGCATGTTGATGCGCTTCGTTGAATAGGCGCACCATTGTCTCGAGGTTCCCCTGCAAGCGAGCGATGACGGCGAGCCCGAGCGCACCTCGTGCGATGGCCTCGGAGTTTCTCCGCTCCTTGCCAATTTGCCTAACGCGCTCATACATGTCACGCGCGGCCTCAAATTGTCCCATCGTGCGCCGAGCTCGCGCCGCTCGAGCCAGAAGCTTGGCATGGCTTACCGGCGAAGCTCGTCGAGATAGCGCCAGAGCCGCCGACGCCATCGTGTCAGCGAGTCGGGTGCATCCGCCGTTGTCAGCCTCGTCCAGCAGGGCTGCAGTCGCTTCGGCAATGCGAGACGAAACCGCTGGAGATGAGTTCTGCGCGAGTGCTATGAGCAGCTCGTCGAAGGCGTGACGCGTGGCATCAGCTTCTGCCGTCGTACGCGAGGCGTTCATTCGGGCCACGGTGCTGACGAACTGTTGTCGGTGTTTCAGCTGACGCCACAGTCCTGGTCTGCTTAGTCGAGTCAGCAGCTGAGCAGCCCATACCCATTCCGGTCGTACGGCGACCGGAACCTCGCCGTGAGCCGTGAGCGTAACATCACGCCGAAGTGCCTCGAACACACCGATGCTTTCGCTTCTTTCCATCGTCGAGGACATGCGTGGATCAGCTGGTCCGAAATGCGGCGCGCCCTAACGCATCACTACAGCGATTTGCTCGCGCCGGAGATTCCAACTTTCTCTACTGCGCGCTTGAAGGCGTGCAGGACGCAGCGCAAACCACCGTTCTCGCGAATCTCCAACGGCCTGAGACCCGTGTAGCGCCGCAGCATGTTGCGCAGCGAAGTGGACGACGGGAAATCCGCGAGCATCGCGACTTGTGTAACGGAGCGCCCCGGATCCTCGAGCAGCCGCGCGCACACCATTAGGCGACACCAAGAAATAATCGCCTCGGGCGGCGGGAAGCTCGCAGCGCGCGTCCAGTCCGCGAGCGTCTTGCGGCTCACGCCTAACTCCTTCGCCAGCTCACGCACCGTGAGCGCGCGACGCCCGCGCTCGAGACAGGCGCGCATCAAGTTCAGCACCGGGTGCGGCGGACCGGTCCATAACTGCTCGATCACATAGCCCGCTGTGCAATGCTCCTCGGCGCGCGCCAACGCCTGCCGTAACGATAGGCTGAGATCATCGACATCGCGCAAGATGAGATCATTCACACCTGCGCGCGCGAACTCCAATACGTGTCGCGCATTCTCGGGTCGTAGGGAGCAGTAGAGCACCACGGGAACCGACGGATACTCGTCACGCAGCTCCCTAACGAGCGGGAGGGTCGTTTCTCCCAGGCGATCGCGGAAGTCGATGACGACCATGCTGGCGATGCCGTTCCTTACGAGTTCAGAGATTTCCAATGCACGATCACACGTGCGAATGTGCGCGTGATCGCGCAGCGCATCGATGAGTCGAGCGCGCGCAAGAGGATCGTAAACGAGCGTCGCAACAATCATCGCGTGAGAAAGTAACGCCTGACGTTACATCGCGTATGTAGCGCTTCCCATTCCGTAACTCGCAAGGTGGCGGGGAACGAGGATAATTCCTCGCAGGCACCCCCTAACGGAGAATCACATGCCCCGCCGTATCCTACGCATCACCGTTTTGGCTGTTGTCGCCGCGGCATTCGCAGCGTGCTCGAACCCTGTTGCCCCGACTAAGAGAATCCCAACGCAGCTGCGCGGGGACTGGGTGAACCCGAATGGCGACTGGGTGAACCCCAATGGCGACTGGGTCAACCCTAACGGCAATTGGGTCAATCCTAACGGTTAGAGTTTTCTATAGCAGCAGCGCGCATTCGAGTCCTTCGAGATTCGCCAGGACTTCACGCGTACTGTCGCTCCACTCACGCGGCGCCTCAACGGGGTGCCGCGTGATTTCGTTTTGCTCAGCGGCGTGGGCCAATTCGTGGAACCCGTGCTCCTCCGCGATCGCCCGCGCCCGCTCCCGAGTCATGAAGGCCCGGTTGTCACGACCCAGTTCGGCGAACGCCTGCGATAGGGTGAGCAGCGCGTTGGCGTTCTCGTAGGGAAGGCTCGACTCGGCGACCGCGCGCTCCATCTTCTCGGTCAGCGGTTCGACCATTGACACCTCGCCGCAACGGGCCGCGGCCAGGGCGCCAATGCCGAGCGCCGGCAAGAGAATGCGACCGTCGGCGAGGTTCGGAATCGATTTGAGAATCGCGTGCAAGGCAGCACGCGGCTGCCCGGCAAGCACGGAGATATTCGCCAGGTTGACGAGGGCTTCGCTCTCGTCCTTCTGGCGTCCATTTGCTTGCACAAATGTCAACCACCCGTGATACAAAGCACCGTCGTAGTCGCGGGCCTCACCTAGGATAATCGTTAGGCCTTGATGCGCCAAACGCTGGATCTCGGCGATCCCAGCTGCTTCCGAGATCGACAATGCGTCGTTGAAGAATTCGCGTGCCTTGGGATAGTTGCCGCGCAGACGAGACGTGTTGCCGCGACCGATGGCCGCGCGACCCAGCAGCAGCTGGTCGCCAGTACGCTCACCGATACCGTGCACCTGCGCGTAGAGCTGCTCGGCGTCATCGAGATTACCGAGCAAGCGAGCAATTCGACCCTGCTCGGCCAGCAGCAAGCCACGCGAACGAGCTGATGCGTCGTGCAGCGCCTCACGCGCGCTGCCGACCATCGTGTACGCGAGTGTGAGGGCGCCCGCCCCAGTCATGCGACCCGACAGGTCGATGACAACCTTGGCGATCGTCTCCTGCCCCGCACGATCAGCGTAGCGCTGCAGACCGTCGATCAGCTTCTGGAGGTCGCCTAACGAGGCTTCGTCGAGCGGCTTCACGCCGTCCTGTTCGACGGCTTCGTCTGCGCTCGCGGCGAACTGCTCCAGCGCCTGCGCGCTGCGCTCCGCCAGGTCCAGCCGAGCGGTCTCGGGCTGCTCTGAGAAGCGACTCAAACAGTGCGCAACCAGCAGCCACAACGAGTCCGCGGCGCCGAAATCATCTTCGGAGCCGACTCGGCTCAAATCGAGCCGATAAGCCTCAAACGGTGTGGGTAGTGCGACCATCGTTCCTCCCTTCCCTTTGCCCTCGAACTGTGTGCGAACAATATCCCCTTACGTGACTTGATTCACAAGGAAGATGTGTGTCCTTTCGCACATACTGCGCCATGGCACTAACGGTTGACGTGCGATGCGCTTAACTCATACCAATGGCGCCAATTTCCGGCGTTACACCTGCGTCAGACCTTATCACACGTTAGGCGAATCTAATCAACCATTTCGCGTCATCGAAAATGCCCTCCGCCCCCACCACGTCGCTCGCCCAAACAACCCTCGACACCTGCCTCGACGTCCTGCGCAAACAGAAGGCACTCGGCGAGCGTGCCCTCACCCAATTAGACGATCAGCGGCTCTTCGAAATCATCGATTCTGAAGCGAATTCCATAGCCGCCATCGTGAAACACCTACATGGCAATATGCGGTCCCGTTGGTCCGACTTCCTGACCACTGACGGTGAGAAACCGGATCGCAATCGTGATAGTGAGTTCGTGCTTTCAGAAGGAGAGCGCACTCGTGACGTCGTGATGAATTGGTGGAATGGCGGCTGGTCGTATGTCTTTCACGCGCTGGAATCGCTCACGCCGGATCAATTGGAAGCCACGGTGACGATTCGTGGCCAGAAGATGACGGTGATCGCGGCGATTCTCCGTCAGGTAGATCACTATGCGCAGCACGTGGGGCAGATCGTGCTGCTAGCCAAACATTTCAAAGGCACGAGCTGGCAAACGCTCAGCATCCCTAAGGGCAAATCAGCCGAATTCGAGGCCGAATTCCGCAGGAAGGTACGTGCGAAAAACGGCTAGCCGAGCCGGCGCATTAGCGCGGTCTCATCTCTCTGACCCACGACTGGGCACTGCTCGTTCACGCCGGCGCGCTGAAAAATCTCGCGACTCACCGTTTGCAAAGCGACCGCTGCGCTCGCGAATGGCCACGACACGCTCCAGCTCATCCACACTCTGCAAGACCTTGAGGCGAATGTCCCGACCAAGATCCTTTCGCTCAGAGAGGAAAAGTCGCACGATGTCGAGCGCCTCACGCGTGCGCCTGCCCTCCACGAACGCGTTGAGCCAGGCGCCCAAGTAGAAGATCCGACGGTTCTTCTGGATCCATGGCAGCGAGTCGAGCGCCGCGCGCAAATACCCGACCGTCAGTGACTCACTCTCCGCCTCGTTGAACGCGCCGAGGCTCGCCGTCGCCCAATCCTCGTTGAGCGTCGTGTCGGAGAAGTAGCGCTGGAAGTACTCCCGCTTGATTTCCGCACTTGGTCGCGCGGCCCACGCGGCGAAGGCCTGCCGAGCGCCTTCGGCGCTGCGATCCGCGTTGCGCAGCGCGTCAAAACGGCCCGGCGCTCCTTCGGCGCCTAACGCGAGGAGACGGGTGACAATCGCCCAGCGAGTCGGAAGGCCGATCGAATCGCCTGCGAGCGTGGTGCTATCGAGTAGCGCGTCGAGCGTGCGCACGCCTTCGTCGCTGCGGGTGAGCCGGATGTACGCGCTCAGGTAAGCGCGACGCATCCCGTAATTTCGATTCGCGTCGCGTGCGCCGGCCAAAAGCGTCGACTCGGCCACGGCCTGCAGCGAGTCGCGCGCGGCTCCAGCGACGTAAACAGCCACCGCGCGTGTTAGGCGGCTCAAGAGCGTTCCGGCAATCTGCTCGTCGCGCTCGCGCGGCAGCTCGCGCAAAGCCAGCGCGGCAAAGCGCTCCGGATCGTAGCGCGCCTCGCGCACTGCATCCCACAGCGCTCCCCACAACAGCGCGCGCGTGAACGCATCGCCGACGACGCCGATCAGACGCTCCAGCGTAGCCACGCTTGTCGAGTCGGGGAGAAACATGCCGTACGCGTAGTCGCCGGCGTTGGCGTAGGCGAACGCGGGAATCGGCAGGCCGACCACGTCGCGCACGCTCGCCGTATCCGTCGTGAGCGTGACATCGAGGCGGCGATTCTCCCCGCCATGGTAGAACAGCACCAGCTCGCTCTTGATCGGCCACGGCTCCGGTCCTGAAAGCGAGCGTGCGGCGCGCTGGCTGAGACGAAGCCTAACGATTTGCCCGTCGGCAGTCGCCAGGCTCTGCTCCACGACGGGCATTCCAGGACGCAGGATGTAGTGATCGCCCCATTCGCGCAGCGAGCGTCCCGCAGATTCGCCGATCGCGTCCAGTAGCTCGCGCCAATTCGCGTTGCCGTAGGCGTAACGCCTGAGGAAGCGGCGCACGCCATCCTGAAACGAGCGATCTCCAACCGCATACTCCAACTGCTTGAGGACGGCTGGGGCCTTGTTGTAGACGATCGGTCCGTAGTTGCTCTTGGCGAGATCGAGGTTGCCCAGCTCTTGATAGACGGGCGTTGTCCCTTCACTGCCATCGACGGCATACGCCGCCGGCTTCGTTCTTAAGTAAAAGCCCTTCCACGCGTCGGACTCGGGGTCGAGCGCCGCCTGCATCTTTGTCGACATGAACGTCGCGAAACCTTCTTTCAGCCACAGATCATCGAACCAGCGCATTGTGACGAGATCGCCAAACCACTGGTGCGCGACCTCGTGGTAGATCGTCGACGTGCGGCCGAGGCGTTGGACGAGCGTCGGGCGCTCGCGGAAGATGAATCGTTCCTCGCTGTAGAAGATGGCCCCCGGATGCTCCATCCCGCCGAAGGGGAAGGCGGGAGCTAGCACGACATCGAGCTTTTGAAATGGGTAGCGCGAATCGAAGTAGCGTTCGAGCCAGGTGAGGGCGCGCTCGTGTGCTACGATGAGCGAATCGGTCTCGACCTCTGCGGCTCGCGACCTGCGCACAAACAGGTGAATCGGCCTGGCTGGTGTGGCGATGCTCTTTTCGACCCAGGGGCCCGCCGCGAATGCGATGAGGTACGTTGAAATCGCTTCACTCTCACGAAAAGCGAACGTCGCGCCACGCGAGGTGCTATCGACTGACAGTCGCGTTCCGTTGGCGACGGCGGTCCAGCCGAGTGGTGTCGTTAGGGTGAGCGTGACGCGAGCCTTGAGATCCGGCTGGTCGAAGCACGGGAAGAGCTGCTGTGCGTCGGACGGAACGAGCAGCGTGTAGAGGTAGTCGAGGCTGTCGCTCGGATCGCGCACGCGGATGATGCTGGCGCCTGACGGGGCGATGCGCGCGGAAAAGTCGAAGTCGAGCCGGTTGGCGCCCTGCCGCAGGTACTTCGCCGGAACGAGGATGTGGTGCTTGTTGAACTCGACGTCCGCTACGAGACGCCCATTCGCTCGCACCGGGCCCAGATACGGACCACGGAAGTCGAGGATGACGTCGCGGACTCGGCGCAACGAAAAGCGCGCGATGAGGCGCCCGGCCGCAGAATCGCGCGCGGTTAGGTCGAGCGCGAGGTCGTAGCGCACGTCGCTGATACGCGTGGCGCGTTCGCGAGCGAGCAGCGTCGAGACGCCGGGCTGCATTAAGACGCCCGGGTCGATCTCGGCGTCCTGCGCGCGCGCTGGCGCCGCGAGGAAGGTGAGCGTCGCGACCGAAACGGAGCACACGAGCGCGCGGACAGCGAATCTGGGCGCTGCCATACTCGTCAGGGTAATCGACCGTATCATCATTTCTCTAGTACCGTTCCAACTAGCTTCCTGAGCGCTGCACACGGTGATAGGCGTTATTGGTTGGAACGGCACAGTGCGTTCACACTTGTCCGCCTCAGACACTCAATTGATCTTGTCCCCCCACGATTTGCCGTGATCCCTGAGCCACGGAGAAGTGATGCGAATCGCGAAGCTTGGCGTGCTGGGTGCGGGGTCGATGGGAAGTGGTATCGCGGCGCTCGCGGCTTCAGCGGGAGTACCGGTTGTTCTGCTCGACGTTCCCGGCACGGGCGGCAGTGACCGAAACTCGGTAGCACGGGATGCCCTGGCGCGGCTAGCCAAGGCGAAGCCTGCACCGTTCATGGATGCGAGTGCCGCGCGTTTGATACAGATCGGTAACTTCGACGACAACCTCGAGTTGCTGCGCGACTGCGATCTCGTCATCGAAGCGATCATCGAGGACGCCGAGACGAAGCGAGCGTTGTACGAGCGTGTTGAGGGAGTGCGCGGAGAAAGCGCGATCGTCGCGTCCAACACATCGGGAATTCCAATTGCCTCCTTAGGAGTCGGTCGCAGCGACGCGTTCCGCGCGCGTTTCCTCGGGACGCATTTCTTCAATCCACCGCGCTATCTGCACCTGCTGGAGATCATCGCGACGGCAGAGACGGAGCCTAACGTGGTGAGCGCAGTGCGGCGCTTCGCGGAGCGCGTGTTAGGCAAGGGCGTGGTGCTCGCCAAGGACGTCCCCGGATTCATCGCGAACCGGCTGGGGATCTACGGCTGGATCCGGGCCATGCGCCTGCTGGAGCAGTACGACCTGACGATCGACGAAGTCGACGCACTGACCGGCACGCTGATCGGGCGCGCCAATTCGGCGACGTTTCGTACGGCCGATATCTCCGGGCTCGACGTCGTCGCGCACGTCACGGCTGGGCTCGCGGCGACGACCAGCGAGGACTTCGAGCTGCCGAAGTGGGTGCACGAGCTAGTTAGGCAAGGGAAGCTCGGCGTGAAGACCGGCGTCGGATTCTATCGCCGCGATGGGAAGGCCATCCTGACGCTCGACTGGAAGACAGGCGAGTACAAGCCTCAGGCAGTTCCGGAGCTCAAGGAGCTGGCGCATCTGGCCGGGAAGCCATTGCCCGAGCGGCTCGAAGGGATCGTGCGCGCGGGCGGAAAGTACGCCGACTATTTGCGCACGCTCTTCGTGGAAATGGGCCACTACACGATCGCGAAGATGCCCGAAATCGCGCACGATGTCATTTCAGTCGACCGCGCGATGGAGTGGGGGTTTGCCTGGGAGGTCGGTCCCTTCCGCCAGATGGACGCGTTAGGCATGACATTCCTGCGCGCGCAGTTCGCCGAGCGCGGTTTGCCGGAGCCACCGCTGCTCAAAGTCGCTCAGGAGGGGTTCTACAGAGAGCTGGGAAGTGGGCCGCGCCAAATCACCCTGGCCGGTTCGTATGTGCCAATCGAACCGGTTCCGGATCAAGTCGAGCTTGGCCTGATCAAGCAGTTCACGGGTGCGGTCGCGGAGAACGATGAGGCTTCACTGCTCGACATCGGCCATGGTGTCTTGCTGCTGGAGTTCCGCGGCAAGATGAACGCGATTGGCACAGGTGTGCTCGAGTTGCTCGAGCGCGCCGACGCCAAAGTGCGTTCGAGCGGGCTCACCGGGCTCGTGATCGGCAATACTGACCCGCGAGTCTTTTCCGCTGGCGCGAATCTCGGGTCCGTCGCAGAGCGCGCCGCCGCTGGTGACTGGGCGTCGCTCGACGCCGGCATTCGAGCGTTCCAGCGCGCCAGCACTCGGCTCCGGCAAATGTCCTTCCCTGTCGTGGTTGCGCCGTTCGGTCTCACGTTAGGCGGCGGCGCCGAGTTCACGCTGCACGCGACGCAAGTGCAAGCACACGCCGAGCTGTACATCGGCCTGGTTGAAATCGGAGTGGGGCTCATTCCGGCCGGCGGCGGAACGAAGGAGTTGCTGCGGCGCTTCACGGCGGAGTTGAGCAGCTACGAGGGCGCGGATCTCTTTGACGCGGCGCAGCGCGCCTTCAAGCTCATCTCGATGGCCACGACGTCGACGAGCGCCGCCGAGGCGCGCCGTCTCGGGTTCCTGCAGGGCGGCGATGGCATCTCGATGAATCGCGATCGGCTGCTGCATGACGCGAAGCAGCGCGTGGTCGCACTCGCCGACGACTATATCGCGGTGCAGTCCGGCTCGCTGCGCGTGCTTGGAAAGGAAGCGTTAGGCAACCTCGCGTATGGCGTGTGGGCGATGCGCGAGGCGAGGTACATTACCGATCATGAGGTGACGATCGGGCGCAAGCTCGCGTATGTGCTCGCCGGCGGCGATGGGCCGCCGCGCGACGTGTCGGAGCAGGATCTGCTGGATCTCGAGCGCGAGGCGTTCCTGTCTCTACTGGGAACGAAAGAGACACAGGAACGCATCATACACATGCTCAAGACGGGGAAACCCCTGAGGAACTAGCTGACAGCTGTCGGCCGGCAGCTGACGGCTGACAGCTTTAGTTAGGTTTCGAAACCAAGCTTTCAGTTACCAGATATCAGAACTTGGCTATCAGTAGGAGCGGGTATGCACGAGGCGGTAATAGTGAGTGCCGTGCGCACGGCGATCGGACGCGGAAAACCGGACGGCGCGCTCGCCAACGTGACGCCGATCGATCTGTCAGCGCTCGTTATGCAGGAAGCTGTCAAGCGAGCGAACATCGATCCCAAAACGATCGACGACGTGTTGTGGGGCTGCGCGATGCCCGAAGGGTCGCAGGGGCTCAACATGGCGCGGCTCGCCGTGTTGCGCGCTCGACTGCCAGTCTCGGTTCCGGCGGCGACGATCAATCGTTTTTGCTCGTCGGGCCTGCAGACCGTCGCGACGGCTGCGCAGTCGATCATGAGCGGCATGGCGGACGTGGTCATCGCCGGCGGCGTCGAGATGATGAGCCAGGTGCCGATGTCTGGCTTCCATGCCCGACTGCACCCGGACATGACGGAGGCGATGATCGCGATGGGCTTCACCGCCGAACGTGTAGCGGAACGCTGGAACGTCTCGCGTGAAGAACAGGACGCCTACGCGCTGGAGAGTCATCGCAAAGCTGCTCGCGCGATCGAATGCGGTTCGTTTACTGAACAGATATATCCGATCGAGATCGAGCGAGTGACGTGGAAGGGCACGACGAAAAACGTGGAGAGCGGGCTGCACGCACGTGATGAGACCGTCCGCGCGGACACGAGTCTCGAGCGCTTGGCCAAGTTGCCGCCGGCGTTCAAGGTTGGCGGCACCGTGACGGCCGGCAATTCGTCGCCGTACTCCGATGGCGCCGCAGCGCTCGTTGTGATGAGCGAGGATCGGGCGAAGAGTGAAGGCCTAACGCCGCTAGCACGCTTCGTGTCTTTCGGCGTGGCAGGCGTGGAGCCGGACATAATGGGGATCGGCCCTGTGAAGGCGGTGCCGAAAGCGCTGGCGCGCGCGGGCCTCAAGATGTCCGACATCGCGCTGATTGAGTTCAACGAGGCCTTCGCGTCACAGGCACTCGCCGTGATTCGCGAACTGGAGATGCCGATCGAGCGCGTGAATGTGAATGGCGGAGCGATCGCGCTCGGTCACCCGCTAGGCGCGACGGGCGCAAAGCTCACCACGCAACTGGTTTCCGAGCTTGGCAAGCGCGGTGGCGGCTACGGGCTGGTGACGATGTGTATCGGTGGAGGTATGGGCGCAGCGGGCATTTTTGAAGTCGCGTAGTAGCTGATAGCAGCTGTTGTTAGGCTCTATAGCCACCATCGACGACGAATACCCCGCCCGTACAAAACGCCGATTCATCCGAGGCCAGAAACAGCGCGGTATGCGCGACATCGTTAGGCTCCCCCAGCCGCTTCATCGGTGTGCGCGCGAGCACGTCGTCGACGAGCTCCTCATTCCGCCACAGCGTCGTGCTGAAGTCAGTCTTGATGAAGCCGGGGCATATCGCGTTCGCGCGGATCCCATGCGGCCCCAGCTCGATCGCCATGACCTTTGTCAGCGAGATGATGGCTGCCTTGCTCACGCTGTAAATGCCGAGGCCCGGCTCCGGGGCAAGTCCGCCAATGCTCGAGATGTTGATGATCGCGCCGCGCTTGCGCTCGATCATCCTGGGCGCCAGTCGCCGCGCCAGTTCGAACGGCGCTTTCAGGTTGACAGCGATGATTTTGTCGAACGCTTCGCCTGACACGTCGGTGAACGGGCCGAAGACTGGATTCGCCGCTGCGTTGTTGACCAGGATGTCCGGTCCGTCATAACGAGTCATCGCGGCATGCGCGACGGTGTCCAGCTCCTCCGGCCGGCTCACGTTACCGGCGAGCGGTTCGGCGGTCCCGCCTTCTTCGCGAATCGTCGCCACCGTCCGTTCCACGGCATCTGCCTTACGACTGTTGACGAGCACGCGGGCTCCGGCCGCGGCATAGGCGCGCGCAATCGCGAGCCCGATTCCGCGCGTGGCGCCCGTGATGAGCGCCGTGCGTCCTTCGAGTGAATAGCCCGCAGTGCGCCGCTGATTCATGGGGCCAATGTGCGGTCGCAGCGAACTCGGCGGGAGTGCCGAGTGATGAACCAGAGAGTAGAATTCGGCATGACTTCGACCTTGCCTTTACCTACGCCGCGCATGACGGGCGAATCGATTCAGTTCGTTAACGGAACATTGCGCGTCCCTTCACACCCGATCATCCCCTTCATCGAGGGAGACGGGACAGGCCCGGACATCTGGCGCGCGTCGCGCGTCGTCTTCGACGGCGCCGTTGCCAAAGCATATGGCGATGAGCGCTCGATTGCGTGGCTCGAGGTGCTCGCCGGAGACAAGGCGACCGCAGCCGTCGGTACGCCGCTGCCCGACGAGACACTCGAGACGATCAAGCAGTACTTAGTCGCGATCAAGGGCCCGCTCGGGACTCCCGTGGGTGGCGGCGTGCGCTCGCTGAACGTGGCGCTCCGGCAGCAGCTGGATCTTTACGCCTGCGTCCGGCCCGTGCGCTACTTCCGCGGAGTTCCGTCGCCCGTTAGGCGCCCTCAGGACGTCAACATGGTGATCTTCCGCGAGAACACGGAAGACATTTACGCAGGCGTCGAATGGTCCGCCCAAACGCCCGAGGTGAAAAAACTGATCGCTTTTCTGCGTGAGGAGTTGGGAGTCAAGAAGATCCGCTTCCCCGAGACGAGCGGGATCGGAATCAAGCCCATATCGCGCGAGGGCACCGAGCGGCTCGTGCGCGCCGCGCTGCGCTACGCGCTGCGCTACTCACTCCCCAGCGTGACTCTCGTGCACAAGGGAAACATCATGAAGTTCACGGAAGGCGCCTTCCGTGACTGGGGATACGCGCTCGCCAAGAGTGAATTCGGCGCGGTCGAGATCGATGGCGGACCGTGGTGCCGGGTGCCTAACGGTCCGATCGTCAAGGACGTGATCGCCGACGCGTTCCTGCAGCAGATCCTAACGCGGCCAACGGAATACAGCGTGATCGCGACGCCTAACCTGAATGGCGACTACATCTCGGATGCGCTCGCCGCGCAGGTGGGCGGCATCGGCATCGCGCCGGGCGCGAACATCAACTACGACAGCGGCCACGCGGTCTTCGAGGCGACGCACGGTACCGCGCCCAAGTACGCGGGCCAGGATCGCGTGAATCCGGGATCGGTGATCCTCTCCGGTGAGATGATGCTGCGCTACATGGGCTGGGACGAAGCAGCCGACCGCATCATCTCGTCGCTCGAAAAAACAATCGCCGCCAAGCGCGTGACATACGATTTCGAGAGGATGATGGAGGGGGCTACCCTAACGACTACCTCTGGCTTTGCGAAGGAGATGGTCGCGAGGATGTAGGGCATCGGGCGTCGGAATTCGGTGATCGGCATCGGGTCCCGATGCCCGACTCCCGATCCCCGATTACCGATATCCCTCCGCCTGCATCGTAAACAGCTCGCTGTAGAGTCCCGGTTTCGCTACGAGTTCGGCGTGTGTCCCGTCCTCTACGATCTCGCCATTCTTGAGAACGAGGATGCGATCGGCCATCCGCACGGTCGAGAAACGGTGCGAGATCAGCACCGCCGTACGGCCAGCCATCAACTCCGAGAAGCGCAGAAACACGTCGTACTCGGCACGCGCATCGAGTGACGCGGTCGGCTCATCGAGGATGAAGACCTGCGCATCACGCATGTACGCACGGGCCAGAGCGACCTTCTGCCACTCGCCGCCCGACAGCTCAACGCCTTCGTCGAAGCGTCTGCCTAACATCTGACGCCAGCCAGCCGGGAGTCGCGGAAGGAGCGACGCGGCCAGCGACTTCTCCGACGCGAGCTGCATGGCTGGCGGTGCGTCACCGTTCGTCCCCGTGGCATCGAGGTACGCGTGTGTAGCGCGAATCTCTCCGACGCCGATGTTTTCGTCGAAGCGAAAGTCATAGCGCACATAGTCCTGGAAAATCACGCCGATCGCCTGACGGAGTGACGCGAGGTCGTACTCCCTGAGCTCGATTCCGTCGAGCAGGATGCGTCCTTCTGTCGGGTCGTACAGACGCGCGAGAAGCTTCGTTAGGGTCGTCTTCCCCGCTCCGTTCTCACCAACCAGTGCCAATCGCTCACCGGGGCGAAGCGTGAGGCTCGCATGCCTCAAAGCCCAGCGATCGCTGCCGGGATATTGGAAGCCGACGTCTTCGAAGACGAAGCCGTCACGGATCGGCTGCGGCACGGTACGCGCACCGGCTTTTGACGTGATTGTCGGCTGCATCTCGAAGAAGACAAAGAGATCGCGCAGGTACAGACTTTCGTCGTAGATGCTTCCGAGCGTACCGAGCAATCCTTGAACCGTGTCTCGCCCACGGGCGAACGACATCGCGAGGAATGTGAGCGAGCCTAACGTGATCGAACCGGCAATCGTGCGCGCAATGATGAGAATGAATGCGCCGTAGTAACCCGCCGTGCTCACGAGCGACAGGGCGGAGCTCACGAGTGCCTTACGCACCGCCAGGCTGCGGTTCTCGGCGTGCCATTTGTCCGAGAGACGGCGAAACCGCTGCGTCAACCACGGGGCAAGACCGAAGAGCTGGACTTCTTTCGCGGTCTCGTCACTCGCTCCGACAAACCGCAGATAGTCCAGCTGCCGACGCTGCTGGGTCCAGCGGAACATCAGCGAGTATTGCAGCGCTGAAAAGCGCACCTCGCCGAGAAAGCTGGGGAGCACGGCTACGGTAAGGAGCAGCATCAGCCAGGGATTGAACGCGAGCAGTGCGATGCTGATCGTGACGAGCGTAATCGTTCCTTCGGCCATGCCTAACAACTGCGCGATGAGACCGATGCGACCAGTCGAAGACCGCCGGGCACGCTCCAGGTGATCGTAGAAATTCGGATCCTCGAACTTGGCCAGGTCGAGCGTTGCCGCATGCTCCATGAGTCGGACGCTAACGCGGTTGCTGAACAGATCGGAAAGCAGGGCGTCGACGAGCCGCGACGCGCGCGACAACAGCTCGCCCGCGACAACGAGGGCGATCTCGAGCAGAACGAGGTGCAGAATCGAGCGCCAGTCCGTCCCGGCTTCGCGAGCGGCGACTACGGCGTCGATGATGAGCTTCCCCACCCACAGGATCGCGATCGGAATAACGCCGCGGACGAGGCGTAACCCGGCCATCGCGAGCGTGAGGCCGCGGTGCGTCTCCCAGACGAGGCGGAAGAGCGGCGGCACGTACTTGAGCGCGGCGAGGCGTTCTTTCCAGGTGGGAAGTTTGTCGAGAGGTGCCAAGGGACTAGAACTAGGGGCTCGGGGCTCGGGGCTCGGGGCTCGGGGAAAAGAAAGATACTTGACTGAGTCAACTATTTCTGTATTCTGAACGAGTCGGGAGGTTGCAATGTCCAGCACGCTCACGTCTCGCGTCACGGCTGTCCGCCGCTTCAATCGCTTTTACACGCAGAAGATAGGTGCGCTTGGGGAGGGACACCTCGCCAGTCCCTTCTCGCTCACCGAGGTGCGCGTGCTGTACGAGCTGGCACATCGGGACGAGCCCACAGCGGCGGAGCTGGGGCGCGCGCTGGGACTGGACGCCGGCTACCTGAGCCGCATCCTGCGGCACTTCACGCGGTGCGGTCTCGTTAGGCGCTCTCGCTCCACATCCGACGGACGCAACGTACATCTGCATCTCACCAAGAAGGGAGAACGCGCTTTCGTTCCCCTCGAGGCTAAAGCTGGCGCGGCGGTGGCCTCCCTGCTTCGCCCGCTCCCCGTGAAGCGCCAGGATACGCTCTTGCTCGCCATGCAGCGAGTGCAGTCGCTGCTCGAGCCGGCACGCGCCGCGGCGCCTCGCGTGACGCTTCGTGCGCACCGGCCGGGTGACATGGGATGGGTGATCCACCGGCACGGCGCCCTGTATTCCCAGGAATATGGATTCGACGAAACCTTCGAGGCGCTCGTCGCTGAGATCGCCGCGAAGTTCATTCGCGAGTTCGATAGCAAACGCGAACGCTGCTGGATCGCTGAAGTGAATGGGGAGATCGTCGGCTCGGCCTTTCTCGTGCGTCAGTCGGACGAAGTGGCCAAGCTCCGGCTTCTGCTCGTGGAGCCTAACGCGCGTGGGCTGGGCATTGGCCGCCGGCTCGTGCACGCGTGTACGCGCTTCGCGCGAAAGGTCGGCTACAAGCGCATCACACTCTGGACACAGAGCGTGCTACACGCAGCGCGAAGGATCTACGAAACCGAGGGATACAAGCTCGTGCGCGAAGAGCCGCACCATTCCTTCGGATGCGACCTGGTGGCACAGACGTGGGAGAAGGAGCTCGGGGAGCGGGGAGCGGGCGGGCCGCAGCCCGCTTTTAAGGCACCACTTTCGATACCACCTGCACCTGCACAAACGACGCGTTAGGCCCGCTTCGATACACGCGATGCGTCGCCGCGCGGAAATCGCTCTCCTTCGCCTCGAAGATGTTGGGCACGAACGTCTGCGGATTGCGGTCGATGACCGGGAACCAGCTGCTCTGCACGTGCACCATGATGCGGTGTCCCTTCTTGAACGTGTACGCCTGCGTGTGCAGGTCGATCGAGAAGTTTGTCACCTGGTTAGGCACGATGGCCTTGGGCTTCTCCCAGCTGTCGCGGTAGCGGCCGCGGAGGACATCGTTCGCGACCATGAACTGATACCCGCTCATGCGCGGTTGCTCAGCCATCTCGTCCGGATACACGTCGATAAGCTTCACCACCCAGTCGGCGTCGCTGCCGGTTGTTGCGGCGAAGAGCTTGACCAGAATGTCGCCTGCGATCGTGACGTCGTCATCCAGCGGCGCGGTGACCCAGCTCAGAACGTCCGGGCGGTTGTGCACGAAGCGCTGATCTTCGGTGAGCCACGTGCTCCACGTCGAACCTCGCGGATCGTACGTCTGTTGAATCGGACGCTGCCGATAGGGAACCGGCTTGGCCGGATCCGATACAAACGCGTCATATGATGGCTTGCCCGGCGCTGCAGGCGGTGGAGGCTGGTCCAGTGTCAGCGTGCCGTTAGGCCCGAAATAAAGCTTCTTCGTTGCAACGCCTGTTTTGGGCGGCCACGCGTCGTATCGCTTCCAGACGTTGCTCCCCGCCTCGAATACGAGAGCTTCCGGCAGATCGTGCGAGCCCTTGCCGTGCAGATAGTACGCGAAGAACGGCGCCTGCACTTTCGTGCGATAGTACTCGGACGTGCTGCTGCCCCATGCGATGCGTCCTAACGAGTCGCCCCGCAGGCGCTGCCAACCACCGTGGTTCCACGGGCCGACGACGAGGAAGTTCTGGTTGTTCCTGTCGAACTGCTCCAGCTCTCTATAGATCGTGACAGGGCCGTAGAAGTCCTCCTGATCCCACCAACCGGCGACGTGCAGCGTTGGCACAGTCACCGATTTCAGGTAAGGCCTAAGCCCCATGCGCTGCCAGAACGCGTCGTAGTCAGGATGCTTGACGAAATCGTTCCATGTGGGCATGCGCCCCTTGAGGTACTTCTCGTTGACGTTCCTGAGCGGGCCGACCTTGAGGTACCAGTCGTACGTGTCGTAGGTGTCCATGTCGAACTGCTGCACATCTTTCCCCGCTTCCATCATCGCCACGTATTCGAAGCCGTAGCTCAGGCGGAACGCACCGAAGTGACGGAAGTCGTCGCCTAACCACTGATCGGCCGGACTCGCCTGCGGCGACGCGGCTTTGAGCGCCGCATGCGGTTCCAGCAGCGCGTCGACCGTGAGGAGACCGGGGTACGAGATGCCAAAGATGCCGACCCTGCCGTTGTTGTTAGGCACGTTCTTGACGAGCCAGTCCGTCGTATCCCACGCATCTGAGCCCTCGTCCACGGACTTGGGGTCGCTCTTGTTCGCGCGCGGCGCGCGCATCATCACGAATTCCCCTTCGCTCTTGAACTTTCCGCGGCTGTCCTGGAAGACGAAGATGTAGCCATCCGCGAGAAACTCCGGGTATATGGCCGCGACGCGCGCCGAGCTATATCCGTCGATGCCATACGGCGTGCGCACCATGAGAATCGGCAACGGCCCGCTCGACTGCCTCGGCGTGAAGATGCGTGTGTGCAGTCTCACGCCGTCGCGCATCGGAATCATCTCCGTGCGCGAATTGAACGCGGAGTCGGCCGCTTGAGCATGAGCGGG
>Ga0187892_10005971_pt1 | contig 18562 bp, 19 predicted proteins | sample MA1701073metaG_FD_139345 | JGI IMG/M metagenome (GOLD analysis project Ga0187892, IMG submission 139345) | Bio-ooze microbial communities from a basaltic lava cave in the Kipuka Kanohina Cave System on the Island of Hawaii, USA - MA170107-3 metaG ...
GACCCCCGGAGTCGGGAACCCCATGAAGTCCCCGGGCCCTACCTTGTACTCCTTTCCGTCTATCTCGGCGACCCCGTTCCCGGAGAGTATGTAAATCCACTCCTCCTCGAACTGGTGCGCGTGGTATACGAACGACTCCTTTCCGGGCGGGATCGCGGCGATGTTCACCCCCGTCCTCCTGAGTCTCGTCTTCGCGCCGAGCCTCGTCCCTATTATCTCGGACTTCGGGTTCCACGGGTGGGAGAACCTCTTCTCCATCTTTTTTATTTCCCCGGCCTTGAGCAGATAGCTTTTCTTCGGTGCGCCCATCATATTCCCCCCTGTGTCTTATGTAACAAGAGTATATTGAAAACGGGCGGTACATTGCAAACCCGGCTCCGCCGCCGTTATTCGATCGTGAATACGTAGTAAACGATTTTTCCGTCGGGCAGTTTTATCACGCCGACGAGTCTGGAATTCCAGTATTTCTGCAGTCTATACCTCTGGACTATTATAGAGCCGCCGAGGGAGCACTCAGGATCGTCTAAATTGTTGATGAACTCGAGCTCCGAGCCGGGGAGATAATATTCGATGAAAGGACGATTGCCGAAGTAGCGCACCTTCTGCGCGCACACCCTCTTGAAACCGCCTCCGAGCATCCCGATGCCCGACAATAACTTCTTACGCCCGTACTCCCAGTCCGGGGCGGATTTTACCGGATAAGTTACGTAGTACATTTTGGAAAAACCGTAAAGCGGGACAAGCAATATTATAACTACGACTGCGTAAAGTATATATGGAACGAACTTGCGCCCGGCCCTCGCGGCGGCGGTCCGTACGAGTCCCGACACCCCCCTCCCGCTCAGCAGGCAAAGGACCGGAGCCCCCGCCAGGCTCCTGGTCGCGTGCGGAATCCCGTCGTTCGTGAGCGCGGCCGCGAGAGGGAACACGGCTAACCAGAAAAGGAGGAAATAGAATACGTTCCTCCGCCCGGCCGTTGCCGCCGAATATGCGATGCCGGCCGCCAGGAGAGGCAGCATCGCCCAGTAAATTACTCCCGTTCCCCCGCCGTGCCTCAGGTTCGGGTCGCCGCGGGTGAACAGGAAATCAGGGCTCAGGTGCTTGATATAGTTCGTGCCGAATACCGATAAGGACTCCGAATCAATTCCGTACGCGAACGTGGAAATAATGGACGCCCTTTTAAAAATTACCGGCTCCGTAGCTAAAACCCATATAAAGGGCGCTGATAAGATAAGGAATACGATCAAACCCGTCATCAGCACCTTCCGCTCCCTGAAGAAATAGCGCCGGTGAATAGCGAGCAGACACGATAACAATAAAAGCGAGTAAAGCGGCGCCATGGCGTAAGTATAAAAAGTAAGCGCGAACATACCGAACGTGGCGATCAGGAATGATTTCCGTTCCCTGTTAATACCGTAAATAAAGAGATAGACGGACAATAACAGGAACGGTAGGAATGAAGCCGCCTCCCATCCCACGCGGGAATAATGGATTTGCCACGGGATTATCGCCATGAAGAACGCCGCGAACAGGGCGGACGCCGCGTCGCCGAATAATTCCTTCGCGAGAAAATAAACGAGAATTATGGACGCGAGGCCGAACAAAACGGCCGGCATCCTGATACCGAGCGGGCCATCCCCTAGTACGGATGCGGACAGGTAGGAGGTGAACCCGTAAACGGGGAGCCTCTGGCCGCGTATTCGGCCGTCTTCGAAAAAACTCTTTGCGGATAGGTAAGTAAAGACCTCGTCCGGAAAGATCTCGGGCGGGTTTTCATTAAGGTCCCACGCCCTCAAGAACCCGGCGAGGATCAGGATCAGGACGAGGCATGTGAAGGGAACGGTCCTGTTAATCATCCTCACAACCTGCGCATGACTCCTTTGTTACCGGATTGGATTACTGAACAAAGTAAAAGATGAAGGAATTGCTGTCAACCCGGCCCGTCCGATTGACGCTGTCCGTGTGATGCGGTATCCCTCCGCAAACCCGCTCCATCCCGCGGTCACGTACCCGGGCTCCGGGCGGCAGACATCGTACTGTTAAACGGAATCAGGGGGGCCGGCAGGCCCATGCTTCCGATTCTTAAACAGAAACAAAATCGGCATAATCCGCACCGTTCATGACCACAGCAAAAGACGCACGATGCAATCAGCCGGTTCGGTTAGGTGTGCCGAGGATGTGGGACTTGGGCGGCATCATCACGTTGTCGAAGTCTTGCGTGAACATAGCGGCCGCGAAGAATGCCACCGCCCTGAGTGTTTCCTTGCCGACGTTGGCGAGGTCATGCCTTACGCCTGTAGGAAGCGTGAAGACGCTGCCCGGACCTACAGGGTATGTGGTGCCGTCCTCCATGAAGAGCTTGCCGCTTCCGGCGATGATGTACTGGGTCTCTTCCGTCGCATCGGTATGCCAGCCGAGTCTATGACCGGGCTCGATCTCGTACACGATAGTCGATGACTGCGTCGTGCCGCGGCCTCCATAGACGGCGAATGCGCCGGCCCAGTGTACTGTCGGGTCGTCTTCGCCCCATACTTCGCTGCGCTCGAGTTTATTGGATTCAACTACCGGTTTCATGCGCTTCTCCTTCGCGGACGCCTGGCGTCCGCTATTATTGGAATTGATCTAGCCTTCGAATGTGATGCTGAATAACTCCTACACTCTCTCACGAAATATAGGTTCGATGTCCGCGCAAGTCAACGGGTTTTCTTGTATAAACCCGGGACCGCCGGATGTCTGTAACTTAACCAATTTACACATGGTAACGGGAGGAATCCCCGTGCCCCCCGCACTCAGGTTAATAAATCCCCTTCTCGAACTTTTCTATGACCTCTTCCTCCTGCTCCGCGCCGCTTATCCATTCGAGGACGTGCTCGTCAGAGAGCACTGTTTCCATATACCCCTTCGAGAGGCTCCCTGCTTCAATCCCGTACGTGTGGAACCTCAACACGACCGGGGCGTACATCGCGTCTGCCGCGGTAAAGGTGCCGAAGAGCCAGGGACCTTCTTTACCGTACCCGCTCCTGCAGGTCTCCCATATCTCGAGGATCCTCTCCACGTCGCCCACTGCGTCCCCTCCCAGCTCCACCCACCTGTCCCCGGCCCTCGCGTTCATTGGGAGGGTGTTCCTCAAAGCCGCGAACCCGGAGTGCATCTCGGCCGATACCGAGCGGGCGAGCGCCCTGGCTTTTGCATCCGCGGGCCAGAGAGAGGGATGCCTCTCCGCTAGGTATTCGAGTATAGAGAGCGAGTCCCAGACCCTGACGCCGCCGTCGATGTAGACGGGCACTTTCCCCGCGGGAGAATATTTAAGTATCTCATCCCTCGAGCCCTCGATGTAAAGCGGTATCCGCACCTCGTCGAAATCGATTCCGATGTGCTTCAACGCGAGCCAGGGCCTCATCGACCAGCTCGAATAGTTCTTGTTTCCTATAACCAGCACCGGCTTTGCCATGGTTGTATCTCCTGAAGCACGAATTCCGCGCTTGTATAAGATTTCTGCACAACTCCTCCGCTTAACTTACCATGTCACTGCGAGGGAGCGTAGTGTGCGACCGCGGCAATCTCATGAGAACGGCGAGATCGCCACGGCCATAATACGGCCTCGCGATGACATTATAGGTGTGTCATTGCGAGGAGCCCGGCCCGTCACCCCGAAAATCCCTCCGAAGGTTTTCCCCCCGCCCGCCCGTATAAACTTACAAAGCATGCTTGATTAGAAAAAAACACACAGGAGGCTTTAAATGAAAAGGAATTTGATACTTACGGCAGTACTCGGGTTGTTAATGACAGGGGCGGTCGCTGCGTTCGCGATGCCGGGCGGCGGGGGCCCCTTCGGCGTGGAAAAGCTCGAAGCGTTCTCGAAGCTCCCCGCAGACAAGCAGGAGCTCATAGTCAGCACCCTTAGCGCGGTGAAGGAAGAGAAAAAAGCACTCAAGGACGAGATGAAAGCGACCCACGAAAAGATGAAAGAGATACTCACGGCGGAAGAGTTCGACGCACAGGCCTTCAAGGAGAACTCCGAGAAGCTCCAGTCGCTCATGGCCGAGGGGTTCACCTCGTTCACTAACGCTATCGCAGAGCTCGCTCCACAGCTCACGCAGGAAGAGAGGGAGATACTCGCCGAGCTCGGTCCGGGCGGACACCACAGGAAGCACTGAGAATATAAAGGAAGCACATCATCCTCTAAAACCGGCGGGCGGCGTAGATTCTTTACTATTCCGCCCGCGCAGGTTTTACTATTTACAGGTATTCGATGGATACAACTGCCACACTTCCGCTCGGACAAATGGGCATAGAGACGAAGGAATTCACCGACGAGGAGCTTATGGGGCGGTTGAGGGACGGGGACAGGGACGCGTTCTCAACGCTCGTCACGCGTCACACGAAGAAGTACTACAGCCTCGCGTACAGGATGCTTTCGAGCCGGGAAGAGGCGGAGGACGTAGTGCAGGAGGCGTTCATCACCTTATGGTCGAGTCCCGCGAGCTGGGACGTCGGCAGACAAACGAAATTCACTACGTGGTTTTACAGGGTGGTCTGGAACTCGTGCATAGACAGGAAGCGGAAGCTGAGACCGCTCCCGATGGAAGACGGCTTCGACCCTCCCGACGAGAGCCGGGGGGCCGAGGAAGCGCTCGAAATGAAACGGAGAAAGGAGAACATAGACGCGTGTATAGGGGAGCTGCCGGAATCGCAGCAGACGGCGCTCGCTCTCTGCTTTTACGAGGGGGTGAGCAACAGGGAGGCGGCCGAGATAATGGGGGTGAGCGTGAAAGCCCTCGAGTCGCTTCTCATGCGCGCGAAAGCATCGCTCAGGAACAAGCTTGGAGGAGATAAAGGGAGGGAGGAGAACCAGAATGGACAGAGATGAATTCCTGAAGTACCTGGACTTATACGGCGGAGACTTCGGAAGGTGGCCTTCCGGCCTCGGGGAAGAGGCCCGGGCCGCGTGCGCGGGCCCACCGGAGATGAGAGAGGCGCTCGACCGGGAGAGACGGTTCGAGGAAGCGCTCATGGAGAGGGGGTACGTGGAGCCTTCCCCGGGCCTCGAAGCGAGGATCATAAGCGCGGCCGCCGCCGTTAAAAGACCCGAGCCCGTGCGGAATTCCCTGCTCGGCCTCCTGGACGCCGTATTCTCGGCCATACCGCTTCCGAGCCCCGCGATCGCGCTCCCGCTCCTGCTCGTACTCGGCATGGCCGCGGGCTATCTTTACGCCAATTACGCGGAGCAGGATACGGACAACGCGCAGTACGCCGAGATGCTCTATTACGGGGAGGAATACTATGAGTAAGGGACTTAAAATATTTCTCGCGGTATCCGTCCTCCTTAACGTGCTCCTTTTAGGGATACTCATCGGGACGTTCTCTCACACATTCGTCGGGCGGATGGAGAAGGGGAAGCGCGCGCTCATGTTCCTGAAGGACCTGCCGCCCGAAAAACGCGAGATGGTCATCGAAACGATGAAGGATATGAAGAAGGAATCACGGGAAACGAGGAAGAAGATCAAGCAGAAAAAGAACGAGGTCATAGACGTATTTTCCGCCCCCAAGTTCGACGCAGGGCTCTTTGACCGGAAGGTAGCCGAGATGCACGCGCTCATGGGCGAGGTTACGTCCGAGATCGCCGAGGAAACGAAGAAGATCGCTTCAGAGTTAAATTACGAGGAAAGGAAAGCCGTAGCCGAAATCATCAGGCGCGGGCCGGGGCCGCCGTTCCCCCGGTTCCTCATGGAAGGGTTCCACGGAGACAAGTTCCGGGACAGGTTCGACGCCCCCGTTCCGCCCCCTCCCCCTCCTCAGCACCCCGGCATGGAGGAGCGGCGCGACGGGCCCGGAGGGGAGCCGCATGACGAGCCGCTCTGACGACCGCCCCGGGGTGATCGCGCCTCCGCCTCTCATTGCACTCATCATGATCGCTGCCGGCTTTGCCGCGAGCCTGATACAGCCCCTCCCTTTCATAGACGGAAACGCGAGATATATTGCGGGCGGGGCGCTCCTGATCCTGTCCGCGGTCATAGCGGCCATGGCGTTCTCCAAAATGAAAGGCGCGGGCACCAATATCGATGTGAGGAAGCCCGCGACGACCGTGGTAACGGACGGTATCTACTCCTACACGAGGAACCCGATGTACGTATCGCTCGTAATTTTTCTCGCCGCAGTATCGATGCTCCTCGACAATCTCTGGATAATGGCGCTGATCCCTCTGTTCGTCGCGGTCATGAGGAGGGGAGTCATAGAAAGGGAGGAGCGATACCTCGAAGAAAAGTTCGGCACTCAATATACCGAATACAAGAACCGCGTCCGCCGCTGGCTCTAGGCGCACACACACAATGTGTGGCGCAGAATCTGCGCTCATGGTACATACCTTCCAACACCTCTGCACCCCCAACCCGTTCGTGCTGCTTGCCCGGCATAGACTTAGACGGAGCCGGAAGCTTGTCGAAGCACGCATCCTTAAATTTCCTCCCCCTTTATAAAGGGGGGGGTGCGGGTGGGGGTTTACCATAATCTTCCATGTCATTCCCGAATGCCTCCATCGGGAATCTCGCCTTCTCGATTGAAATAATCGCGCCAAGATGGCGCTCCTACAAAATTGACCCTGAACCCTGTAGGAGCGGCTTCCAGCCGCGATAATATGGACGTCATTGTGTGCGCGTCGAACAAAGGTAAGCTCGACTCCCCCGAACCCGTCCCGAATGTTCTCCTGAAACCGGCCCACGGGGTTCCCCCGGAATCCCCGTTCCCCAACCCTAACCTCCCGTGAACACGCAAGATTAATATCACCCGGCATAATTTTTTTCACTTAACAAAATACCATATTGACATCATTACGTAATGATGTAATAATGAGTGCATGACAGCGGCAACCATTCAGCAGCGGGCAAATCCCGAGAAGATGCACAGAGGTTCGCTATACATTCCGGCGCTCCTCTACGAGAGGCTGAGGCTCTTCTCATTCGTCTCCAGAACGAGCCAGTCCAAGATAATCGAGGAGGCTATTGCCGAATACCTCGACAACCGCATGACGGGCAAGGAGTTCGATAATGTGCTGATGTACAGGAAGGACGAACAGTAAGGCGGCTCAAAAAATACCTAGTGAGAGGATGGGCAAGATGAAAGTGAGAGAGGTAATAAAGTTTCTGGTGGAAAACAACGGATGGTATCTCGTGAGGATTTGCGGAAGTCACCGTCAGTTCAAGCTCAGAAGCAAGAAGTCGAGGCTCACCATCAACTGCAAGATGGACAAGGAGCTTCCCGAAGGCGCCCTCTACTACTCTCTCAAGCACTGTTTCGATTCGCAGGAAATAATACAAAAAGAACACTATGAAATCACCATAGAGCAGTCGAATGACTGTTATTCGGCTTACTGCCCGGACCTCCCCGGATGCGTCGCCGTCGGCGATACGCTCGAAGAGACGAAGGAGCTCATGCTCGACTCCGTACGCCTCCACCTGGAAGGGCTCAAGCAGGACGGCGTTCTGGTTTCGGATCCGGGGAGCACATCGGCATTTTTTGAGATCAGGCAAGCCTCCTGATGTCGGCAGCTTAACCGGATTCACGGGCTGCCGACATCAGGGCCGTAAAACCCTGATGGAGGAGAAGTCATTACAGCATAACTAACGACATAACCCCATACCCCCCCTAGAGCGTCAGGAATCGGTTCTCAACAGAACGAGATTCCTGGCGCTCCCTTTTTACGCACAATGTGCGACTCTATGATCCTTCCGAATCTCTTAAACTCAAACCGGCAACACAGCCCTACCCGCCTGTCCTGCCTGTCCGGCGTAGCCTTCGGCGAAGACGGAAGCGCACACGAAGTGTGCAGTCGAAGGGTTCACCACGAGCTTGTCGAAGGACATACAACCTGCGCTCGTATACGATCCTTCCATAACTCTTCTGCTCAGCCAGCAACTTCGGTTTCGAATGTCCGCGGCGACTCGCCGCCCGTTCGTCCTTTCAATTCCCTCTCCCCAGTGTGGAACGGTTCTAAGCGTGCGCAAGAAACGGTCGGAGCTACAACGAAGCTTATGTAGCCAATCAACTTCAGGCTCAATGCCGTCTAAACCAAAACAGGGTGTAGGGTGAGGGGGAACCATCCAGTTTCTGTCATTGCGAGCAACGCGAAGCAATCTCGCTTTTCTCTTTCCCCCGACATTACAGAATTCGCGGCGGGTGAGCACCCGCGGGCATACAATTTCTAATGTCCCCCTCAGCTCAACCAACAACCGAAGCCAGCCCGTTCGTCCTGAGCGTGTCGAAGGACGATAAGTGTTGTCATGCTGAACTTGTTTCAGCATCTCGTCTTTCTCTTCCCGACATTACAGAATTTGCGTTAAGAAAATCGCGTGTTTAAGCGTGAAAATCTTTCAGCAGTCCATTTGAAAGATTTTAGCTTCAACATAAGATTTTTAGCAAATTATGTTCAGTCGGATGATTTTTGCTTCTTTTCATCAAGGAAAAGAAGGATAAAGAAAATAGATTTTCTCCTTTCTATGCCTTTTCACATATCACACTTCGTGTGTTTTCATCAAAGAAAAGAAGAAAGTATTCAGCCCTTTCTTTATCTTAATCAATCGCGGCTGGAAGCCGCTCCTACAGATATAGGATAGTCATTGCGAAGCAGCGCAACAAACTCAATATTAATAACAGATCGCCACGGCCGTTAATGCGGCCTCGCGATGACACATTAGGCCGATGTCCCCCCTCCCCCCTCTTCGTTGACACTACCACCCCGTTTGGTTACTTTATATGTTCTCAATAAAGTAGCGGAATTACCCGTACATAGACTAATCCGGGAGAGGTGGCCGAGTGGTCGAAGGCGCTCGCCTGCTAAGCGAGTAAGGGGGCTTAAACCTCCTTCGAGGGTTCAAATCCCTCCCTCTCCGCCAGCACAGAACCTGTGCTCGTATATGATTTCTCCCAACTTGGACAATTAGGGGTAAATCCTCCGAATTAACGTAACTCACGTTTGCCAGCGGAGGCTCTCCGCCACAACGCAGAATCTGCGCACATATACGATCCTCCCGCTGCCCCTCTGCTCAAATCAGCAACGTACCCCGCCCCGTTCGTCCTGAGCTTGTCGAAGGATTGAACGGGTGATACTCCAGCATGTCAGCGGCGACTCGCCGCCCGTTCGTCCTGAGCAGGAGCCTGTCCTGAGCTTATCGAAGGATCGAAGGACAGGTATTTTCATAAAAAAGATGAGATCCTGAATATTTTGTGTTTTTAAATGGAGGACCGGGGCATAGTTGCATTTAGCCAATGGTGTCCGATTCCTTACTTGCTCGGAATCGTAGTTCAGGATGACAAAAAAGACGGATCGCCACGGTCGATACTCTCCTTCGCAATGACAGGAAAATAGATATCATTGCGAACAAGGCGCAACAACCACATAATCATATTGCATTTCCCCGCAGCGGAGGGTATAAATCTCGCTTATGGCAAAAGAGCTCGTCGTAAGAAGGTCCCTCACAATCAAAGCCCCCGCGTCGAGGGTCTGGGAAATACTCACCGACCCTGAGCATACGAAGAAATACATGTTCGGATGCGAGGCGGTCTCGGACTGGACAATCGGGAGCCCCTTGATTTGGAAAGGTGCTGCGGACGGGGTAATTTACGTAAAGGGGCAGCTTCTCGCGCTCGAGAAGGAGAGGCTCTTCAAATTCACAACCTTCGATCCCAACTCCGGCATTGAAGACGCACACTCCAACTATACGACGGTGACGATAGAGCTGACTCCCGGGAACGACTCGACCGGACTCTCGATAACACAGGGCGATTTCGCGGGGATGGCGGACGGAGAGAACCGCTTCATGAGCACGGAGGCGGGCTGGGACATGGTACTGCCGAAGATAAAAGAGATGGCCGAGCTGTAAATTATGAGTTTGATATTTGCACAGTACTGCGGAACTTTTTACGGAGCCGAATAACTCATCAGCTCCCGATACTGCCGTACACCCTCAGAAAAAACTCCCCGCTCGCGCGCGCAAATCTGGCGATCTCGCTTTTCTGCATTCCGCTGAGCTCGGGCTCGATCTTCCTCACGGTCTTCTTTATCGCGGCCGAGTGCCCGGGGTCCTCCTTCGCGTGCACCTCGATGAACCTGGACGGGTAAGGGGGCTTTTCGTACCCCGGGAACATGATCCCGGACGCGTTCTCGAACAGGTACGAATGCCCCAGGATACCGAGCGGGTGTCTCTCGGCCTCGTCGAGGAGGAATTTTTCGTATTCCCCGGCAAGCGGTATCAGGGAAATGCCTACTCCCCCGGCGTCCATTCCGGCGAGGTCTTCGAGCGCGATCTCGGCGTGACCTTCTTCCATGCGCGCACAGGAAATAAACCTCGAGGACAGGTACGGGTTCGTTTCCCCGGTGTGCTCCGCGGCCATGAGCACGGCCTTCCTGCTGATATATTCAATAATGTAGAAGGATGTGAGAAACTTGATGTAACTTTCGCGGGGGACCTCCCCCGAGAGGAGAGTTTTCACCTCTTCCATCCCCCGCACTTTCCCGAGGTAATCGCCGACTTCCCGGTCCAGCATCTCTTCCAGTTTCATCATAGCAGGGGAATATGATATACGACTTTTTGGGAATTTCACCCTCCCGCCGTATAGGGTATGCAACAGGACGAATGGGTTATACCCATCAGCTTAAAATTCGAAACATTGAGCCGGAAGCTATTGAGCTTGTATTGCCGAATTGGTGTTATTCAACATATTCGTATAGTCGGTAATGTCATAAATGACTTGATCTAACTCGCTTCGTAAACGCGCAATTTCCGCATTAGGAAGCATCATTCGACGTTGAATTTCCCTGGATTTGGACTCCAAGTCACGGATATGAGATTCGATATTTTTTTTAATTATTTTCCAGAGACCTTTGAGATCATTTTCGTTAACCTTCGTGTTTAATTCATCGACCTCTCTATTTACACTATCCACATTCTCCTGTGCGCTGCGAACTCTGACTTCGGCTCTCCTAATGGCTTCCTCGGGAGCTCCCCCTTCCCGTACGATTCTCAATCTGTTATTAGCGTCTTCGAGCTGTCTTTTAGCCTCCGCTTCTTTACGTTCCAACAAGCCCTTTTTAAAATCCCACAGCGTTAATAAATTGCCTATATTCTGCCACTCATCCGGCAGCGGATTAAAGTTTAATCCGAAGAGTATCCTGCCGTTGAATAAGCCGAGCAGACCCAATATCGGATTAATATTTCGATAACTGTAAGCATAGGAACCGACGATCTGATATTTGGAGTTGTCGAGCATGAGCTGAAGAACCTTTGAATCCATTGAAGGCACGTCTTGCAGATCAAAAAGATTTAGATACGGTCCCCTCTCATATCTAAATTTGATTATATCGTCGGCGATTACGACGGCTTTTCCCCTTTTCGGCAGTCCGAGATGATTGATAATGTCAGACGGCAGGTTAACATCGTTCAAGAATCTGAGAAGGTTATCGATCTGATAAGATGAGGCTTTCGGCTCTGAAGCCCTGGCTTCGCTCAGGAGCTTTGCTAATTTCGCTTTCCTGCCGGGTAAGTTACCTTTGGTTTTTCCGTTAGCCATTCGCTTCACCCTCCCGATTTATTTCCTACATTCTAGAATATTTGATTCTTGTTTGGAAGTCTGCTCCGAAAATACCGGTTCAATATATGGGGCTCCCGCTTTGTAAACTTTGAAACCGGAACAAACCGTAAGCCCCGACCCGTTCTGCCCCGGCATTCCTTAACCCAGGCTTGCTCCTCGCAGGCGCGCTATGAGCGCCCGGTCCACTCCCCTCTTGATAAACAATACAATTCCAGCTTTCATAATAAAAATAGATCATGGCTACTCTCAGAAAAGTAAGATTGCATGTAAAGCATAAAGGGAAAATTAAAAGAATTTGCCAAATCTCTTTTGTTTCAATTGATGCGAGTCTTTATATATCCCCTTATTCAAAGTTTAATACTTACTATTATGGTATGGATGAAATTCCAGAAGAGAAAAATACAATAGAAACTCCATTTATAGGTCAGCATTGTACGAAACAGACACCTAAATTATCTATACATCAAACAGGACAAGTACATATTAAGGGTGATGCAGGTATAGCAGGTCCAATTAAAATTCCATCACTTGATAACATTCAAGGATCACATGTTGCTACAATTTTCATTGATAGGTTCGACGTATTTCCAAACTATACTGGGGAATTGAAACAATCCGGGAAAGAACAAGATTATGTGCTGAAATGGATACCAGAAGTTGAGAGTGGAAGAATTGTTTTATATATCAACTCAAAACAAAAACAATTCCCAGTTCCTTGTCCTTTGGCCGCTTCTTTGTCACGGGAAAGCCTGTTAAAACCCTTGTATCTTGGTATAATCGGGTATTCACAGTCGCCACTCACTCCACCAAATCATCCTGTAAATGGTATGGGAATAATTTCAGGATGGGACCCAACGAAACCAGAAGAAAAGGGCAAGAAGTTTCTATTTATTAGAGGAAGTTAATACTTACTTCTTGATTCGATAGATCATGTCATCCCCCTTTGACCTCCATACATCAAAAACATCCCTTTCCCATTTTTGCATAGCTTGAAGGGTTAGGGTAAATTTACTTTCACCCCGAGTTGGAAAAAGCGAAAGAGATACTTACAATACATATGTAAACTCCTGAAACCATTATCACGCGCCCGTAGCTCAATTGGACAGAGTGCTTGACTACGGATCAAGAGGTTGGGGGTTCAACTCCCTCCGGGCGCGCCACTTTCCCGAAGCACAGTGACCAAGTTGCAATTCTCCACCAGCGACCGGTTCTTACGCACGCTCAGAACCGTTCCTCCGGGCGCGCCACTTTCCCGAAGCACAGTAACCAAGTTGCAATTCTCCACCAGCGACCGGTTCTTACGCACGCTCAGAACCGTTTCCGGGCGCGCCACTTTCCCGAAGCATAGTAACCAAGTTGCAATCAGCCAAAAGTGCCCAATTCTTCAGAAAAGCTTCGGGTGCACCGTTCCCACGATAGCTCCCACGACCAAACCGAACACTACCTGCGCAGCCCAGTAATATACCGCGACCTCGTAACCGTACGTTCTGAATTCCTTGAGAGGGTGGTCTTCGTCCACTATTACGGTCAGCGTGTAGCTCACGACGCAGCCGTGGAAAAATCCTATCAGCGCCCCGAACGCCGTGTAACCGGCAATAGTCGCGGGCTGAAACACGCTCAGCAGAAAAAGATAAATGAACGCCGACGCCAGTCCGAAGATGTAGTGGGTTATGTAGCCCCGCATCAACGAGTGGTAATAGCCGCCGTGGTAGAGCGTGCCTATCGCCTTGATCATGTCCACGTGCGTAACCCTCAGCTTGCTTATCAGCTCCAGCAGCGCCGCCCTGACCGTGGACGCCGCGAGACCGGCGAGAATAGTAACCAGTATGACCGTCAATGAACCCCTCCCCTTTTTATGCAATCTTAATATCTACCGGCAGGGAATTCAAGCATTAGTCAATAAAACCGCCCCGTTGCGGCAGCAAGTCGTGAGCAGAAGTAAGACGGATAAAAGGGCCGCGGATTCAACCACCTGCAGAAATGGATTCCGGGCCGTCACCCCATCTCATAAAAATAATCAGCGAGCCTGTCCCTCAGGAAAAGCCTCGCCCTGTGTATCCTGGACTTGGCGGCGCTGAGTGATATTCCCAGGGCTTCCGCAGTCTCGCCCGCCGTGAGGCCCTGTTCGTGGCTCAGATGAAAAACAGCCCTGTACGGGAGCGGGAGCTCGTTTACGGCGTTCATTATCAGCTCCACCCCTTCCCGGCTGAGGAGCTCCCCGTCAGGCCTCAGACTGAAGTCCTTTACCGCGATTTCCCCGAGCGCACCCGTCTCGTCGTACGGCGCATAGTCCTCGAGGCTCACTTCGTTCGAACGGTACTTTTTATCAGCCCTTATTCTCATGTAGCTCGTATTGAGGGCGACCATGTAGAGCCAGGTCGAGAACTTGGACTCTCTCCTGAACGTGCCCGCCTTTGTCGCGAGAATTAGGAACACCTCCTGAAAGACATCCTCGGCGTCAGAGGGGTTATGCATTATCCTGAGCGCTGTCCTGTAGATCCTGTCCGCGTAACGGTCCACGACCTCGGAGAAGGCCTTCTCGTCCCCCTCCTCCACGAATATCGCGACCAGATCCTCGTCCGGCATCTCTTTAAAATCCGGAGCCGGGATGCCCATCGAATTTCCCCTGCACTGCTGAATTGCGAAATTGTATTTGGCGTTACACCGCATTAGAGTTGCCTCCTCGCTTTCGCGGAATGAATTGTCTTACATGCATCGGCGGAGCCAATGACTGCAACGTATTTCGACATTCCCCTTCTCCCCGGCGGGAGCCGTCGTATATACCTTCCGCGCGCCGGGTAATCAGCCTTTAAGGCCGTCCGTAATCTTCTCGAGCGTAAAGTCGATCAGCCGCTCCTTATCGGTCCACGGGAAATTAGGGTGTGTTATGAGGAGCGACGTCACCCCGTGGACGACCATCCACAAAGTCTGGGTGGCGGTTTCGACGTCCGCGTCCCGGAATTTCCCCTGCCTCACGCATTCCTCGACGATCTTTCTCAGATATCCGTAAGCGCGCATCCCCATCGAGCCCTCGCGGAGATATTCTTCAGGGTCCTTATCGGGCCTGAGATTGAGTATGAACGTCACCTTGTAGTCGTTCGGGTACTTGAGCCCGAATTCTATATATGCCCTGCCGCATTTCTTAAGCGCCGCGACCGGGTCGCTCAGGTCTCCGCCCAATGTTTCGAACATCTCCACTAACTTTACGAACGATTCTTCGCACAAATAATGGACGAGCTCCGCCTTATCGTCGAAATAAATGTAGATCGTCGTAGGCGAGTACTCGATCTTCTCGGCTATCTTGCGCATGGATACGTTCTCGTAGCCTTCCTTGATGAAAAGCTCCCGCGCCGCGTCCAGAATCTCCTGTCTCACCTGCTGCTTTTCCCGTTCCCGCCGTTCTTTTACGCCCATTGATTCGATTATCCCCTTTACGTTGATAACTAACTTAACACTGTTAATTATATTAAAGGTGTTTACAATGTCAAGCACTTTTTTTAAAAGGCGGACGATGGGGGGGAATCAATATTACGGAGCGCCGATGAACGCATCGAATAATTCCCCCGATAAACTCCGCTTGACCCGCCCGCTCCAAAATTCTATAATTGTCACGATCGGTCTTCTCCGACAAGGGCAAACCATGCGAAAGTGTGGGACGCAAAGCCATCGGCCTAAGTCCATCAGGGGATAGGGCGGCCGGGCTGCCGAAGAGGGAGCGCATTTCTTAACGGGGTAAAACCCTCACTCCTCTTCCACAACCTTGATTTGCCCCCTGGGCAGAACCACCGGGATTTCGCAGCATGGACTGCCGGGCCGGAAGCCCTGCGTCCGCAGTTTGGAAAATACATTTTTACAGGGGGAATATGATGGCTACTGTAAAGAGGATTACAGACCTGACGGACTACGCGTCCGTCCTGCCTTATTCGAGCGAGCTGTTCGGGATTTATCAGCCGCTCCTCGGGTGGAAATCCGTACGCATCAAAGACAGGATCGAGAAGGGATATGAGACCGAAAAGCCCTACATCATAGACAGGTTCAAAAACAAGTTCGCCGGGCTCGTGGACATCACCTACAAGCCCGACCGGCAGATCGAGATAAAGATAAGGCCGGGCGCGCTGCAGGCGGGCAAGCTCCGCTCCTACGACTCTGTCGTTCTGGAGCAGGTCGCGGCGAAGCTCCCTCCCTACGAGGAATATAAGCCCTCCGTTTGGTCCAGGCTTATAACTCCCGATTCCGTGGACGCGCTCCTCAAGAAGGACGTGACCAAGGCCTACACGGACCTTTACAAGGGCCTGGGCAGGGAAGCGGCCGGGATGATGATGAGCCGTTCCGCGGAATCCGCTGCGGCCCGGGATGACTCCGGGCTCGCCGAGCTCGGCGCGTTCGAGCATCAGCTGCAGTACGAGTCTTCGGTTGCCGGCGCGCTGCTTCACCTTGTGAAGGAAAAGGGCCACGACTCGCTCGAAGAGATTTTTTACTCGACGAAAGACACTTCGCAAGAGGTTTCGAAGCTCTTGAAAATGCTGGCTGCGAAGAACGGTGCCGAAGCCTACCTCGATATCGAGAGCCTGGACCCCGGCCAGAAAGAGCACATCCAGGCTGTGGCGCTCTCGCCTATAAGCGTCGTCCATCTCTTCAGGCAGTACTTCTTCGAGCTGGACACGTTCCTCGGCACCCCTGTGAGCCACGTATGGCTGAGCCCGGGCTCGTCAGTCGAGCTCATCGAGGTTCACACGAGGCGGACGGTCGTCGAGAAGACGCTGGAGACGACCCTGGATATACTGACGAAAGCGGAAACTTCCACGACCCAGCAGGACGAGATATCGGACGCCGTAAAGGAGAACAACCAGCAGGACGTGAAGTTCGGCGCGAGCGTCAAGGCCTCCTACGCCTCCATAGAGGCCACATCGAGCTTCGATTACGCGCGCTCACAGCAGCAGGCGCGCGAGCAGACGCACAAGCGCACCCGGGAGCAGACCGACAAGCTCTCGTCCGAGATAAGAAAAAATTTCAAATCGACGTTCAAGACGATTACCGAATTCACCGACCAGTCGAGCACGAAGCACACGCTCGCCAACAGCACGCAGGAGCTTATCAATTACGAGCTCAGGAGGAAGATGAGACAGGTGGGCGTGCAGGTGCAGGACATAGGCACCTTCCTCTGCTGGCAGAGCTACGTGGACGACCCCGGCAAGGAGCTCGGGCTCGCAAAGCTCATACACATCGCAAAGCCCGCCGAGCTTGGCGCTATACCTCACCCTGAGGAGATACCGACCCTTCAGCCGTTTCAGGAGGAGAAGATAGTAACGATACCTTTCATATCCGTCGAGGGCGGAGCGGACAACGAGGACGAGGTCTATAAGGACGGGGTCGAGGTGGACGACTCGGAGTGGTTCGGCGAGCTTGAGAAAATCAAGGCCGACTTCGTTCAGGAGTTCGTCTCGCCAAAGTCCGGGTATCAGCTGACGAACGTCGAATTCGACGCGCAGGGCAAGCCCGTGCAGGTCTCGCGGAAGGGCGGTATAACCAACGCGGGCGGCAAGGCGTCCTTCACACTTCACCTGGACATGGCCGATTTCCAGGGGCAGAACAGCCTCCAGGTCAAGGTCATACTCCACTGGTCCCCGGCGCCGGGCGCGAACGACGCGATCAACGCGAAGAACGCGGCCAACCTCGCCGCGTTTAAGGAAAAGGAGAAGGCGGAGCACGAGAAGGCCTTCGTCGAAAACGTGAAAGACAGGGTAACGAAGGCGAGCAAGATAACGACTCGCAAAAGCGAGGAGCTGAGGGAAGAGGAGAGGATAGTCGTATACAGAAGGCTCATTCAGGAGATGCTGCTGAACGGCGTCGCGCTCCCTGACGACAGGACGCGGCACGTCGTGTCCGAGCTTATAAACTCCATGTTCGACGTCGACAAGATGCTCTACTTCGTCGCCCCCGAATGGTGGCGGCCGAGGCTCCACAGGAGCAGACAGCAGCTGAGCGAAACGCCGCCCCAGGTGAGGACTACGGCAGCAATCGGAAAAATGAGCTCCATTAACGCACTCCAGAGGGGGTTCGTAAACAGAGTGGTCAAAACGGGGATCAGCTCTAAAACCGACGTAATGAGCGCGAGCTCCGTCGGATGGGGCGGTATAAACGACCTCGAGAGGGACAACTACTACATCACCGACGAATCCGAGCCCGCGAAGCTGGGGAGCTCCCTCGGGTGGCTTTTACAGCTCGACGGCGACAACATGAGGAACGCTTTCCTGAACGCCCCGTGGGTGAAGGCGGTGATACCGATAAGGCCCGGAAGGGAGGAAGCGGCGATAAACTGGCTCAAGGGCGTCGAGGGCATGAACGGTATCACGGACGACGTCATCTACCATTCGAGCAACCCCGACGAAAAGGACATCAACGGGAACCCGCTCGACGGGCAGAAGATGATAGACGTGCTAATGGACCTCGCGAAGAAGATAAAGAAGAAGTATCAGGAAGGGATCGAGACCGGGAAATATCCCAAGCAGGACGAGGTCTCGGACCCCGACCTCGTGGACGAGGAGAGCGTAGTCACGGCGACACCCATCGACAGGGTGTACGAGCACGGCTTCTACCCGCTCCAGGGAGGCTTCAGGTCGAATGTCGGGAAGAACTACGAGATATTCGACCAGTGGATCGAGATACTGCCTACGGACCAGATCGTGCCCGTAGAGGTGAAGTACGACCCCAAGACCGGAAGACAGGTACTTTAAGCGCCGGAAATGGCTAGCAATTGGTCAAAGATAATCCCGGGCGCCACCGGTAATAAGGCGGAGTATCTCGTCGACGGCACGGCTTCGTTTAAAAGCATCGCGGACGCGATGAAGACCGCCGGGACAGACGAGCACTACATCTACGTCATGGGCTGGATGCTTGACGCCGGGCTCGAGCTTATAAAAGGCGACCCGGGTTCTGCATTCATCAAGCTCCTCGAGGATGCGGCCAAAAAGAGCGTCGA
>Ga0187892_10005972_pt1 | contig 18562 bp, 22 predicted proteins | sample MA1701073metaG_FD_139345 | JGI IMG/M metagenome (GOLD analysis project Ga0187892, IMG submission 139345) | Bio-ooze microbial communities from a basaltic lava cave in the Kipuka Kanohina Cave System on the Island of Hawaii, USA - MA170107-3 metaG ...
CGCGAGGAGCTCAAGGGGTGAACCGCTACCAGAAAATCGTGCTCGGCGGCGCGTTCATCAGCGCCGCGATCCTGATGCTGTTTCCGCCCTGCGACGCCGAGTCGCTGGCGCGCGGCGCGCCCTCGTTCGAGGCGTTCTATCCCGTTTTCGCCATCCCGCCGCAGCGCGCGATCAACGCCAACCTTCTGTACTACGCGCTGATGGGGGTGGCCGCGAACGCGGCGCTCGCCTGGCTCCTGCTCTCGAGCGGCAAGGACGGCCGGCCGCGCGTCGATCCCGGCAACCTGGTCGTCGGGCTGGCGTTCCTCAACCTCGCGCTGGTGTTCCTGTTTCCCCCGTACGAGAGCCAGCCGCTCCCCGGGCGCTTCGGCGGCGGCAGCTTCGACGGCTTCCAATTCGCGCTCGGCGGCGGCGAGCGCCGCACGATCTTCGTGCCGCTGCTCTACATGGAGGTGATCTTCGTGCTCGCCAACGCGTGCGCGTACTGGCTCGCGCTGCGCGAGCGCGCCGCGGGGCAGGCGGTCGACGAGTCGATCGACCAGTTGCTCGCCGAGAAGCACGACATCGAGGAGCGCGTCAAGCGCGGCGTCGAGGAGCGCATCAAGGAGGAAGCCCGCAAGGCCGGGCGCGCCGCGGCCAAGGCGAATCCGAAGCCGGACGGCCGGTAATTGAAGCGGCTCCTCCTCATCGGTGCCGGGCACGGGCACCTCGCGGTCCTGCGCAGCCTGGCGGAGAAGCCGCTCTACGGCGCGCGCATCACGCTGGTCAGCCCGCGCGCGCGGCAGGTCTATTCCGGGATGCTGCCCGGGGTGCTCGCCGGGCACTATCGCAGGGCCGAAGCCGAGATCGACGTCGCCGCGCTCGCCGAGCGGGCGTATGTCGAGCTCGAGCTGGGCGTGGTCGAGCAGCTCGAGCCCGACCGCAGGCTCGCGCTGCTCGCCGACGGGCGGGCCCTGGTCTACGACATCGCCGCGCTCAATGTCGGCTCGCTGGTCGACGCTTCGCTGCCCGGGGCCGAGCACGCCCTTGCGGTGAAGCCGTACGACGAGTTCATCGCCCGGCTGCGCATCGCCGAGCGGGTCGCGATCGTCGGCGCCGGCGCGGCCGGCGCCGAGCTCGCCATGGCGCTGCGTCACCGCGGCGCTCTGGTCACCTTGTTTTCGGAAAAGCCCGCGCTTTCGCCCAGGGTGGTCAGGCAGCTGCGCAAGCGCAAGATCGACTACAGGCCGGGGATGCCGGCCACGGCGCTCGAGCCTGGCCCGGTGGTGATCGCCGGGCCGGCGCGGCAGGAGTTCGACCTGGTGCTGCTCGCGACCGGCGCCGCGCCGCTGCCCTGGCTGCGCGCCTCGGGCCTCGCGACCGACGAGCACGGCTTCGTGCTGGTGCACGACCGGCTGCAGAGCGTCTCGCACCCCGAGGTGTTCGCGCTCGGCGACTGCGCCACGCTGCGCGATGCGCCCCACCCCAAGTCGGGCGTGTTCGCGGTCCGGCACGGCGAGGCGCTGATCGGGAACCTGCGGCGCGCCGTCGCCGGCGCGCCCCTCGAGCCCTACACGCCGCAGAAAAAGGCGCTCGCGCTGCTCACCTGCGGTGCGCGCTACGCGATCGCCGAGCGCGGCGGCTGGCGCGCGCAGGGGCGCTGGGTGTGGTGGTGGAAGGACCGCATCGACCGGCGATGGATGGCGAGCTTCAGGTAGGGGTAATATCGCGCATCCTTGGAGGAGGACATCATGAAAAAAGCCTTAGCCGGAATCGTGGCGGCCCTGCTGCCGCTTGCATCGCTCGCCGCCTACCCCGATCGCCCGATCAAGATGATCGTGCCCTGGGCCGCGGGCGGCGACACCGACAACATCTTCCGGCCGTTTGCGCCGCTCTTGCAGAAGCACCTCGGCGGGCAGGCGACCGTGGTGATCGCGAACATCGGCGGCGCCTCGGGCACCAAGGGCGCGAAGGAGGCGAAGGACTCGCCGCCCGACGGCTACACGCTGTACGCGATCCACGACTACATTCACTCCACCTACTACGCCGGGGTCGCCGACGTGCAGTACTCGGACTTCGAGCCGATCTGCCTGATCTCCTCGACCGCGTCGGTGCTGACCGCGAGCCCGAAGACGCCGTGGAAGAACTGGCAGGAGTTCCTCGCCGACGCGAAGAAGCGCCCCGGCCAGATCACGGTGGGCGCGACGCTCGCCTCGACCAGCCACTTCTTCCCGGCGCTGATCGAGCAGGCCGCGGGCATCAAGTTCAAGTACGTGTCCTACGAGGGCCTCGCGCCGCGCATGAACGCGATCCTCGGCGGCCACATCGACCTCACCGACGCGAACCTGACGCAGAAGGGCAAGGTCGAGGCGGCGCAGCTCAAGTTCCTCGCCATCGCCACCGAGAAGCGCCACCCCGAGATGCCCACCATCCCGACGCTGAAGGAGCTCGGCATCAACGTGGTCTACGACGTGAACCGCGGCATCGTGGTGCCGAAGGGCACCCCGGCCGACGTGATCGCAACGCTGGGCAAGGCCTGCTCCGCCGCCGCGAAGGAGCCCGATTTCACAAAAGCGATGAAGCTGCAGGGCACCGACGTGCGCTACATGGACCGCGCCGCGTATTCGAGCTGGCTGAAGAAGAACGACGATCTCAACCGCCAGCTGGCGAAGGACCTCGGTCTCCTGAAGCGTTGAAGCTGTCGCGGGTCGGCTGGGCGGGGCTCGCGGCGCTCGTCGCGAGCCTGGTCCTTTTCGCGCTCACCCTCGGCCTCAAGCCGAACCCGCTGGTCCCGATCGGGCCCGGCTTCTACCCGCGCATAGTGCTGGGCTTAAGCGCCGCTTTGGCGGTGCTGTTGGTTGCTTTCGACCTGTATTCGACAAGAAAGTCGTCTCAGGAAGAAGCCAAGAACTACCCGATGGTCCTGCTGGTGTTCGTGGTGTTCGGGATCTACATCGGGCTGATGCCCGGCCTGGGCTTCCGCATCTCCACGTTCCTGTTCGTCGCGGCGCTGCAGTCGCTGCTCGAGCCGCCGAAGGGCGTGAAGGGCTGGATCGTGGTGCTCGCCACCGCGCTGATCACGACGCTCGTCACGTACATCCTGTTCCAGAACTATCTGTCCGTGCTGCTGCCGCGCGGCCGCTGGACGGACTGGTAGCGCGTGTACGAGCTGCTGCTCTCCGGGATCGCCAACGTGCTGCAGCTCAAGTACCTGCTGCCGCTCGCGATCGGCACGCTGGTGGGCGTGGTCGGCGGCGCGATGCCGGGCATCACCAACACCATGACGGTGATCATGGTGCTGCCGTTCACCTTCGGCCTGGAGCCGCTGCAGGGCCTGGCGGTGATGATCGGGGTCTACGTCGGCGGCGAGTCGGGCGGCCTGATCACCTCGTGCCTGCTCGGCATCCCGGGCAAGCCCTCGTCGGTCGCCACCATGTTCGACGGCTTCCCGATGTCGCAGAAGGGCGAGCCGGGCAGGGCGCTGTGGCTCGGCATCTGGGCGTCGTTCTTCGGCGGGCTGCTCGGCGGCGTGTTCCTGATCGGCACCACCGGGCCGCTCGCCTCGCTCGCGCTCGAGTTCGGCCCCTGGGAGTACTTCTCGCTCTTCGTGTTCGCGCTGTCGATGGTCGCCGGGCTCACCGGCGCCTCGATCACCGCGGGGCTGCTCTCCGGCGCCATCGGCCTGGTGATCACGGTGCTCGGCAACGACCCGATCTTCGGCGCCCCGCGCCTGACTCTCGGCATCCCGTGGCTCGAGGGCGGGGTGCCGTTCCTGCCGGTGCTGATCGGCGTGTTCGCCTTCGCTCAGATCATGTCCGACGTCGAGCGCATGGGGAAGGGGGAACAGGCGGGCGCGGGATTTACGGTTCCCAAGCTCGTTGTGTCCCACCTGAAAGTGATCTGGGAGATCCTGTCGCGCCCTGTTCTGCTGCTGTGGACCTCGATCATCGGCCTGGTGATCGGCGTGCTGCCGGCCATCGGCGGCAGCGCGGCCAACGTGATGGCCTACGACCAGGCGAAGAAGTTCTCGCGCCATCCCGAGCGCTTCGGCACCGGCACGCCCGAGGGCATCATCGCCTCGGAGGCCGCGAACAACGCCAACGTCGGCGGCTCGCTCGTCACCATCATGGCGTTCGGCATCCCGGGCGACGCGGTGACCGCGGTAATGCTCGGCGCGCTCACGATCCACGGCATCCAGCCCGGGCCGTTGTTCATCTCGCAGGAGAAGACGCTCGCCTACGGCATCTTCGCCGCCTACCTGATCGCGCACGTGCTGATGCTCGTGATCCTGTTCATCGGCGTGCGCTGGTTCCTGCGCGTGGTGCTGGTGCCGAAGTCGATCCTGTTCCCGGTGATCCTGGTGCTGTGCGTGGTCGGCGCCTACGCGCTCGGCAACACGATGGCCACGGTCTACGTGCTGCTCGCCTGCGGCGTGCTCGGCTACGCGATGGTGAAGGGCGGCCTGCCGCTCGCGCCGCTGATCCTCGGGGTGATCCTCGGCGACCAGATCGAGATCAACCTGGTGCGCTCGATCATGACCGACTCGAACCCGTGGCTGTTCCTGACGCGCCCGATCTCGGGCGGGCTGCTGGTCGCGTCGGCCGCTTCGATGGTCTTCGCCTTCTGGCAACACCGCCGCGCGCAAAAAAAATCCGCGCTCGCCACAAAGGACGACGCCGCGGATTTCTAGTTCGGGGAAGCTAGTTGGTGATGCCCAGGTGCTGCTTGATGTCCTCGATCGTCACCTGCGCGATGTGGAGCTGCGCGAGGCGCTCGCTGTCGCGCGGCCGGAACACGATGGTCAGGCCGGTGTTGTGGGCGTTGCTGCCGCGGCTGCGCAGGTCGACGTAGCGGTTGCCGATGCGCTTGCCGTTCAGGTCGCGCAGCACCGCGCCGCCCTTCACGCGCTCTTCATACGCCACGATCGAGCCGTGCTCGCCCAGCCGGGGCGTGTAGAGCACCACGCGGGCGAGCTCTTCGCCTTCGGCGCTCAGCCGCTCCTTGTAACCGATGACGTGGCCCTGGGCGTTCTTCAGGGTCGCCTTGTCGACCGGCTTGGTCTGAATCATCGAGCAGCCGCCGGCGGCGACGGTGAGGGCAAGAAGTATTGTTTTTAGCGATTTCATGGCTGCAAACTTTACGCCGGCTCGCCGCCGGAAGCAAAGGCAGTACTTTGCGATAAACCTCAAGCTATTGTTTTTGTGCGAAAAAGCTCCGCCCGATGCGCAATTATTTGGCACCCCGGACACGAATCGAACGTGCGACCTTCCCCTTAGGAGGGGGATGCTCTATCCACTGAGCTACCGGGGCGCGCGCTCCGGATTCTACTAATGTGTCAGTGGCGCGATCAGCCCGAGCAGGTGGCCGATCTCGAAGGGCTTGGTGAGGAAGTGGTCGCAGCCGACGATGCGCGAGAGCTGGCTGTGAGGCGGCCGCATGTACACGCCGGTCAGCGCGATCAGCATCGGGCGCTTGGAGCCGCAGCGGCGGCGGATGTGCTCGGCGATGGCGTAGCCGCTGCTGTCCGGGAGCGCGACATCGAGCAGCACGACGTCGGGGTCGAAGTCCCTCACCAGCGGCATCACGTCCTGCGCCCGATACACTCCCTCGACCACGTGCCCCTCGTCCCGCAGGAGCGCCATGAGGGTGAGGACCGTGTCGCGTTCATCGTCCACGACGACGATACGGAGCTTGCGCGACGCCTTGGGGCGCGCGCTCTTGTCGTGGGACTGGAACACTTCGCCAGTGGTCATTTCGACGACATCCTATGCCTCGCCGGCCTGGAGCGAAGTCGCGGCAGCCAGCGACACGAAGTCGCCAAAAACCGACGCCGGAGGCTTTTGTCGCCATGCGGCGACGCTTTTCGGACGGCTGTTGAGCTAGACTTAGCTCGGCTTTATGGGGATTGAGGCCTTGATAGTCCCGTGCTGATTCGCACCCTGACCCTGCTCACGGCGCTGGCGCTGCCGGTGCACGCCCAGCCGCAGGCCTGGGCCTGGGACGACGGCACGGTGCCGTACGTGGTGACGCCGATGGAGATCGTCGAGCGCATGCTGCGCATGGCGGAGGTGACGAAGGACGACTACGTGATCGACCTGGGCTCGGGCGACGGCCGGATCATCATCGAGGCGGCGAAGCGCGGCGCGCGCGGCCTGGGCGTCGACCTCGACCCGGAGCTGGTCAAGCACGCGACCGAGAACGCGCGCAAGGCCGGCGTCGCCGAGCGCACGCAGTTCCTGGTCAGGGACATCTTCGACACCGACCTCTCGGCCGCGACGGTGGTCGCGTTCTACCTGCTGCCCGAGTTCAACGCCAAGCTCCTGCCGCGGCTGCTGAAGCTCAGGCCCGGCACGCGCATCGTGTCGCACGACGGCGGCATCGGCGACTGGCCCGCCGACGAGACGCTCGAGATGCGCGCGCCGGAGAAGGCCGTCGGGGTCGGCGGCGTGTCGCGCGTCGAGCTGTGGATCGTCCCCGCCGACGCGCGCGGCGCGTGGACCGGCGAGCTTCCGGGGCACGGGGGCACATGGAGATTTCATGTGAAGCAGCACTTTCAAATGCTGGACGTCGAGGCAGCGGCACAGGGGCGCGACCTGCTGGTGCGCGCGAGCCGGCTGCGCGGCGAGGAGATCAAGCTGGTCGTCACCGGCATCGTCAACGGCCGCGCCTGGCACCACTATTTCGTCGGCACCCTCAGGGGAGACCGTATCGCCGGGGAGGTGACCGTGTCGGACGGCAATAACAAGAGGAGTTTCCCTTGGACCGCAACCAGAACCAGGTAGCGCCGAAAGAGCTGCTGTCGGTCACCGACGGCATTTTCCTGACCATCGGCATGGTGGTCGGCGTCGGTATCTTCAAGCTGCCGTCGATGATCGCCGGCAACACCTCGAGCGCGACCGAGTTCCTGCTCGCCTGGGTGCTGGGCGGCGCGGTGTCGCTGTGCGGCGCGCTGGTGTACGCCGAGCTCGCCGCGCGCCACCCCGACACCGGCGGCGAGTACACCTTCCTCTCCCGGGGGCTCGGGAACGGGGCGGCTTTCGTGTTCGCCTGGTCGCGCATGACCGTGATCCAGACCGGCGCGATCGTGGCGGTCGCCTTCGCCTTCGGCGACTACGCCTCGGAGATCCTGCGCCTGGGCGAGAAGAGCTCGGCGGTCTGGGCGGCGATCGGCGTGGTCGCGCTCACCGCGCTCAACCTCGCCGGAACCGTGCAGTCGAAAACCCTGCAGAAGGTCATGGAGATCGTGCTGCTCAGCGCGCTCGTGCTGCTCGCGCTCGGCGCGCTGGTCGCCGGCGGCACGCCCAAGCCGGCCCCGGCCGGCGCCGCGGGCGCCGGCTTCGGGCTGGCGATGATCTTCGTGCTGTTTACCTACGGCGGCTGGAACGAGGCCGCGTATCTCGCCGGGGAAGTCAGAGATGCGCGGCGCAACATGCTGAAGATCCTGGTGATCGGCATCCTGGCGGTGACCGCGCTCTATCTCCTGGTGAACATCGGCTACCTGTTGGCGCTCGGCCTGGGCGGGATGCGCGAGTCCAAGGCGGTGGCGGCGGACCTGATGCGCGCTATCGCCGGCGACAAGGCCGTGGTGCTGCTCGCGCTGGTGGTGTGCGTGTCCGCGCTGACGACGATGAATGCGGCCGTGTTCACCGGCGCGCGCACCAACTGGGCCCTGGGGCGAGACTTCGGATTATTCGGCTTCCTCGGCAACTGGCGCGACAAAGGCTCGACGCCGGCCAACGCGCTCCTTTTGCAGGGCGCGGTGATGCTGGTGCTGGTGGCGGCCGGCTCGATGACCCCCGACGGCTTCAGCGCGATGGTGGCGTATACCGCGCCGGTGTTCTGGACCTTCTTCCTGCTGACCGGCATCACGCTGTTCGTGTTTCGCGCGCGCGGCGGCGAGCCGCCGGCGGTGAAGGTGCCGCTGCACCCGGTGGTGACGCTGGTGTTCTGCGCTATGTGCGCCTACATGCTCTATTCGAGCATCGACTACATCCGCAACCCGCACTTCGGCCCGAAGTTCGGCAACATGGTGCTGGCGGGCCTGCTGGTGATGGCGGCCGGGATCCCGCTGTATTTCTTCGCAAGAAAGAAGTGACGCTCACCGAGCTTCGCTATATCGTCGGCGTGGCCAGGGAACGCCATTTCGGCAGGGCCGCGGAAGCCTGCTTCGTGTCCCAGCCGACGCTGTCGGTGGCGGTGAAGAAGCTCGAGGACGAGCTCGGCGTGGCGCTGTTCGAGCGCGGTCCGGGCGAGGTCAGCGTCACGCCCGCCGGCCAGAAGATCGTCGAACAGGCGCAGCGCGTGCTGGAGGAGGCGGCGCGGATCAGAGAGCTGGCCGCGGCGGGGCGCGACCCGCTCGCGGGCCCGCTGCGCCTGGGCGCGATCTACACCATCGGGCCCTACCTGCTGCCGAAGCTGATCCCGATCCTGCGGCGCGCGGCGCCGGCGATGCAGCTCCTGATCCAGGAGAACTTCACCCACCGCCTCGCCGAGGAGCTGAAGAGCGGCGAAGTCGACGTGATCCTGATCGCGCTGCCGTTCGGCCAGCCGGGCGTGACGACGCGCGCGGTGTACGACGAGCCGTTCCTGGTCGCGGTGCCCAAGGGCCACCCCTGGGAGAACCGCAAGCGCGTGAGCTCGGACGAGCTCACGCGCGAGAGCCTGCTGCTGCTCGGCGAGGGGCACTGCTTCCGCGACCAGGTGCTGGAGATTTGCCACACTGTCCGCTCCAGAGATAGAAGTGCCCTTGCAAAAACGGTCGAGGGCGGCTCGCTCGAGACCATCCGCCAGATGGTCGCCGGCGGCGTTGGCGTCACCGTGCTGCCCGCGACCTCGACCGCGGCGGGCGGCGGCGCCGGCGACCTGATCCGCATCGTGCCGTTCGCGCGCCCGGCGCCCACGCGCCGCGTCGGGCTCGCCTGGCGGCGCAGCTTCCCGCGCCCCGAGGCGATCGAGGTGCTGAGGAAATGCATCCTGGCGTGTAACCTGCCGCAGGTCGAAAAGCTCTAGGCCAAGGTTTTTTCATGCGAACTGTGCCGGAGCGGCATGCGATGCCAGCCGGTACACTCCAAGCGATGAATCCGAGCGTCGTCCTCGTCTGCGGTTGCCTCATCCTCCTCCTCGCCTTTGGCGCGCGCGCGGGCTTCGGTCTGTACCTGCAGCCGATCAGCCTGGAGTTCGGCTGGGGCCGGGAAGTCCTGTCCTTCTCGCTCGCGTTGCAGCAGCTCGTGTGGGGCGCGCTCGGCCCGGTGGCGGGCGCCATCGCCGATCGCTACGGCACCGGGCGGGTCGTCGCCGGCTGCGGCTTGCTCTATGCGCTGGGCCTCGTCGGCATGTCGTTCGCGCAGACGCCGCTCGCCATGCATTTCGCCGCCGGCTTGCTGGTCGGCGGCGCACTCTCGGGCGCGACGTTTGCCACGGTACTGGCCGTGATCGGCCGCACCGTCGCGCCAGAGCGCCGCAGCACGGCGCTCGGGGTCGCCACGGCGGCGGGGTCGTTCGGCCAGTTCGTGATGCTGCCGGTCACCCAGCTTCTGATCGGCAGCTTCGACTGGCACGTCGCGCTGCTCGTGATGGCGGGCATGACGGCGCTCATCATGCCGCTCGCGGCCGCCCTTGCAGGTCGTCCAAGTTCTACTGCAACAGGACAAACCCTGAGCGCCGCGCTGCGCGAAGCCTGGGGCGAGCGCGGCTTCCATCTGCTGTTCTGGGGGTATTTCGTCTGCGGCTTCCACATTGCGATGCTGACAGTGCATCTCCCGTCCTTCGTGACCGACGCGGGCCTCAGCGCCACGCACGGCATGACGGCGCTCGCGCTCATCGGCCTGTTCAACATCGTCGGCACGCTGAGCGCCGGCTGGGCCGGCGGGCGCTTCAGCAAGAAGTACCTGCTCTCGAGCATCTATTCGGTGCGCGCCGTGCTGATTGCGCTGCTGGTCTTTTTCCCTCTCTCCCCCCTTACCTTATATGTGTTCGCCTGCGGCATCGGGCTGCTGTGGCTCGGCACCGTGCCGCTCACCAACGGCTTGGTCGGGCAGATCTTCGGCCTGCGCTACATGGCGACGCTCACCGCGATCGTGTTCTTCGGCCACCAGATCGGCAGCTTCGTCGGCGTATGGCTTGCCGGGCACCTGTACGACACCACCGGTTCGTACGCGGGCGCGTTCTACACCTCGATCGGCCTCGGCATCTTCGCCGCGCTCATCAACCTCCCGGTGAACGAGAAGCCGCTGGCCGAAAGGAAAGCGGTACCATCGGCGGCGTGAGCAAGCTCTGGGTCAAGGCCGCGGCGGTGGCGCTATTCGCATTCGTCACGGCGGCGGCGTTCTCGGCCTACCTCAAGCCGGGGATGCTGGTCGAGTTCGCGAACCTGGTGCTCTGTAGTTAGCGTTGAGAAGTCGCCATTAGCGGTTAAGACGTCGCCCCCGCGAAGGTGGGGGCCCAATTTCCTTTTTGAAAAGCATGGGTTCCCGCGTTCGCGGGAACGACGATCGCGCTAGCGGCGCAGGTTCTTCCACCAGCGCCGCAGCCGCAGCTCGGCGCGGTCGAGCAGCCGCGCCGCGACCGCGGACTCCTGCGCGATCAGCGCAAGCCCGACCAGCAGGATCGGTATCCCGGGCCCCGGAACCGCGAGGAAGAAGGTCCCGACGAGCGCGAGCACGACGCCGGCGCAGACGAGGGCGCAGCGTTTCCAGAGGCTTCCCCTGGCTTCCTGCTTGCGCTGGTAGCGGTCCTGGAAGCGCCGCCCCGGGGGGCTCTGGGCGAGGTCGAACATGACCGAAGCGCGAGCAAGCATCGCGCCGGGATGAGCCGGACGGACCATCCCTCGATCCGGCCCCGCACGGCCCTGGCGCTCTATTGTCTGCCTCACATGAACGCACCCGAGCTGCGGCTTTCCCGCGTCAGGGAAGGCCTGCCGTACCCGCGCGGCGCCACCTGGGACGGCAAAGGCGTCAACTTCGCGCTGTTCTCCGCGCATGCGACCAAGGTGGAAGTCTGCATTTTCAACAAAGACACTGAGGTCGAGCGCATCGAGCTGCCGGAATACCGCGACGAAACCTGGCACGGGTACATCCCCGACGTCGGCCCGGGGACGTTCTACGGCTACCGCGTGCACGGCCCCTACGCGCCCGAGGAGGGCCACCGCTTCAACCCGAACAAGCTGGTGCTCGATCCGTACGCGCGCGCGCACGTCGGCGAGCTGAAGTGGGACCCGGCGGTGTTCGGCTACAAGGTCGGCGACCCGCAGGCCGATCTCTCCTTCGACGAGCGCGACAGCGCGCCGTTCATGCCGAAGTGCGCGGTGGTCGACCCGGACTTCAACTGGAAGCGCGAGAAGGTGTGGCGCCCGGTGCCGTGGGACCGCACCATCGTCTACGAGACCCACGTGCGCGGCTACACCAAGCTGCACCCGAAGGTGCCCGAGAAGCTGCGCGGCACCTACGCCGGCCTCGCGGTGAAGGAGGTCATCGAATACATCAAGTCGCTCGGCGTCACCTCGGTCGAGCTGCTTCCCGTTCATACGTTCATCAATGATGAATTCTTGTTGAAGAGAAACCTGAAGAATCACTGGGGCTACAACTCGATCGGCTTCTTCGCGCCCGACCCGCGCTACGCCGCCGACCCGTCGAAGACGCTGCAGGAGCTCAAGGAGATGGTGGCGCGCTTCCACGACGCCGGCCTCGAGATCATCATCGACGTGGTCTACAACCACACCGCGGAAGGCAACGAGCTCGGGCCGACGCTTTCCTTCAAGGGCATCGACAACGGCTCGTACTACCGCTTGCTGCCCACTGACCGGCGCCGCTACATCAACGATACCGGCACCGGCAACACGCTGAACCTCTCGCACCCGGTGGTGATCCAGATGGTGACCGACAGCCTGCGCTACTGGGCCGAGGAGATGCACGTCGACGGCTTCCGCTTCGACCTCGGCACCATCCTCGCGCGCGAGCCGGGCGGCTTCGACACCCACAACGGCTTCATGAAGGCGGTGATGCAGGATCCGCTGCTCGGCAAGGTGAAGCTGATCGCCGAGCCGTGGGACTGCGGCCCCGGCGGCTACCAGGTCGGCGGCTTCCCGCCGGGCTGGGCGGAGTGGAACGACAAGTTCCGCGACACGGTGCGCGACTACTGGCGGGGAGAGGCTTTACCTGCATCTTTGGCTTCTCGTTTATGCGGGTCATCGGATGTTTTCGCGCGCCGCGGCCGCCAGCCGTGGGCGAGCGTCAACTTCATCACCGCGCACGACGGCTTCACGCTCAACGACCTCGTCACCTACAACGACAAGCACAACGAGGCCAACGGCGAGGACAACAAGGACGGCCACTCGCACAACCGCTCCTGGAACCACGGCGCCGAGGGCCCGACCGACGACGAGGCGATCCGCGGCCTGCGCAAGCGCCAGATGAAGAACCTGCTGGCGACGCTGCTCCTCTCCCAGGGCACCCCGATGCTGCTCGCGGGCGACGAGTTCGGGCGCACGCAGCAGGGCAACAACAACGCCTACTGCCAGGACAACGAGATCTCCTGGGTCGACTGGAACCACGACGATCGCGCGCAGCGCCTGATCCGCTTCGTGCAGAAGCTCACCGGCCTGCGCCACAAGTACCCGATCCTGCGGCGCTCGCGCTTCCTCACCGGCGAATTCAACGAGGAGCTCGAGGTCAAGGACGTGGCCTGGATCAACACCAACGGCGAGGAGATGCGCGAGGAGCACTGGAAGGACGGCAACGTGCGCTGCTTCGGCATGCTGCTCGACGGCCGCGCGCAGACCACCGGCATCCGCAAGCGCGGCGAGGACGCGACGCTGCTCATCGTCTTCAATCCCTGGCAGGACGTGGTGAAGTTCAAGCTGCCGCCGTCCAACGGCGCGGCCGAGTGGCAGCTCCTCGCCGACACCAACTTCCCCGACTCCAAGGAAGAGCCGCGCTTCCCGATCGGCCACGAGTACGAGGTCACCGCGCGCTCGCTGCTGCTGTTCCAGAAGGTCTGAGCCGTCGATGAAGTGGGTGATCCCGGTGTTCCGCGTCCTGTACGCGGCGGTGGCGGTGTTCTTCGCCGTCGCGGGGGTCAGCCTCGTCGTCTTCGCGGTGGTGCAGTTCTGGCGCTCGATCTCCGCCTCGCAGCCGGCGGGAACGATCGAGGGCATCGCGCTCCTTGCCGTGGCGCTGGTCGCGCTCGAGATCGCGCAGACGCGCTTCGTGCTCGACACCACGCGCCAGATCGTCGAGCAGACCGAATCCGGCGAGGAAGCCGAGCCGCGCGCCTCGCCCGGCGTCTGCATCCTGCCGGCGCACGACGAGGCCGACCAGCTCACCGGCGCCATGCTCGCGCGGCTCCTGCCCGGCGCGAAGCTCCTCTCGTCCGAGAGCCTCGCCGGCGAGACGCTCGAGAGCGTCTCCGCGCAGGACTGCCGCGCCATCTGCATCGCGGCGGTCCCGCCGAACGCCGCCAGCCACGCCGCCTACCTCGCGCGGCGCCTCAAGCAGCGCTTCCCCGAGGTCCGGATCGTCGTCGCTTACTGGACGACCGAGAGCATCGACAAGCTCAAGCCGCGCCTCCTCGGCGCCGGCGTCGACGAGGTCGTCACCCGCCTGCCCGACGCGCTCGCGCGGCTGCGTTCCTAAGACAGTCGAATTGATTCCCGGCTGCGCCGGGCGTAACGTGGTGATCGCTACCCTACGGCAAGAAAGGGAGACACATGCGCACCGGTCTGTTCCTCCTCTCCGGCTTTCTGTTTCTCGCCGCGTCGCTCATCGTGGGGAAGCTCTTCTCCGCGAACTATCCGGGCGGCACCACTACTGCGACAGCGATGTTTGTGGCTGTATGGCTGGCCATCGCCGTTTTCAACATGTGGGTGGGTGTGGCCAGGGCCGGTTACTCGGTCGCCGCTGAGCTGCCGATATTCGCGCTGATCTTCGGCGTTCCGGCGGTGGTGGCGGTCCTCGTGCGATGGAAGTTCCTATGATGCTTCGGGGTAGCTGCCTTTGCGGCAGCGTGCGCTACGAGATCCGGGGGCCGGTGAGCCAGGTGACCCACTGCCATCGCTCCATGTGCAGGAAGGCCCATGGGGCTGCGTTCGCATCCTACGGCCGGGTCGAGCGCGGCGATTTTCATCTGCTCTCGGGGTCGAGCGACATTGCGTCCTATCGGTCTTCGCCGGACGTCGTCCGCACCTTCTGCAGGCATTGCGGCTCCACGCTTCAGTTCATCAGCGAGAAACGCCCAGCCACCAGGGCGCCCTGGTTTCAAATTGCGGACGACCTGCCTCAGCATGCCGAACGCCCTTGATTGCAATTCATGGAGAAACATCGTGCGCCATCTAGTGACCGTGGCCGTGGCGAGCCTTCTCTTGGGCGGGTGCAACTTCATAGAGTCCTTCAAGGAAACCATGGCGCAGGCGGATGCCGCGGCGGCGCTGCTCGAAAAGGACGTCGGGACCAAGCCGCTCGTCGGATGGAACGTCAACAACTACACGCTGACGAATGTCAACGTGACATTCGAAGGCTCCAAGGTTGCTGCTTTGCCCGTGAGCGAACTCGAAGCGAAAGTCCGCCGGGCCGTCGCTGCGAGCTTCAAGCAGCAGCCAAAAGAGCTGGTGATCTCGGCGGCTCGCTGGGAACTGTGAGCCTGAGGAGAGCACTGGGCCTTTTGGGCGGCTGCCTCGCCGTGTCGGCATCGATCGCGCAACCCGCGGCTGAGTCGCCGTGCGAGCAGCCGGTGATTCCGGAGGTCGGCGTGGGCATGACGGTGGTGCAGGCCGAGTACGACTGGCTGCGCAAGACCTTCGGCGGCGGCTCGCTGGTGCGGCAGGCGCTCGGCGCATCGCGCGACGGGAAGCGCCGCTACGACCTCATCCTGTGGCGCAAGCCCGACGGGCAGACGGTGGACGTGTGCTTCGACGTCACCACGGTGTTCGAGGAGACGATCCGGCGACTGGAAGAGCAGGAGAAGGAGGGGAAGTGATCCGCGTCGTCAGGCTCGGCAGCCCGCGCGCCCGCGGCGAGGGCCTGCGGCTCGGCACGGTGCGGCGCCCGCCGCGCGGGGTGAAGAAGAAGGACTATGCGCGGCTCGACTACTACGACCTCTGGCTGCCCGAGCTTTCGCCCAGCGCGCCGCTGGTCGCGAAGGTGCAGCGCAACTGGACGGGGTTCGCGAAGGCCTATCGCCGCGAGATGGCGCGGCCTGCGGCGCATCGGCTGCTCGAGCTGCTCGCACAGTTATCGCGCCATGCAGACTTTTCCGTCGGGTGCTACTGCGAGGAAGAAAGGCGCTGCCATCGCTCGGTGCTGCGCGAATTGCTGAAGGAGCTCGGTGCACGAATCGCTTGAGCCCTCCGCGTGGGTGGTGCGCTGGGCGCCGCTCGTCGCGCGCGGGCCGGTTCTGGATGTCGCATGCGGCGGGGGACGACATGCGCGCTACTTCATGCAAAGGGGGATTCCCGTAATCGCGGTGGACCGGGAAGCGCAGGTTTTGCCGGAAGGAATCACTTTCGTGAAGGCGAACCTGGAAGACGGCAGTCCCTGGCCGTTCGCCGGCCAGCGTTTCGGCGGCATCGTGGTCACGAACTACCTGCACCGGCCGCTGCTGCCGCTGCTCGCGGAATCCCTGGCGGCCGGAGGCATCCTTATATATGAGACCTTCATGGCCGGGAACGAGAAGTACGGCAAGCCTTCGAACCCGAACTTCCTGCTGCGCCCGGGCGAGCTGCTGCAGGCCTTCGGCGCGCTGACGCTGCTCGCCTTCGAGCAGGGGACGACCGGGAAATCCGTGGTGCAGCGCATCTGTGTCATCCGGGGAGACGCCGAAGGCGTTAGAATCTCCGCATGATTACCGGAAGCCTGGTCGCGATCATCACCCCAATGCACGAGGACGGGCGCCTCGACCTCGCTCGCTTCAGGCAGCTGATCGACTGGCATGTTTCAGAGGGCACCGACGGCATCGTGGTGGTCGGGACGACCGGCGAGTCGCCGACGGTGGACTTCGACGAGCACAAGGAGCTGATCCGCGTCGCGGTGCAGCACTCGCACGGCCGCATCCCGGTGATCGCCGGCACCGGCGGCAACTCGACCGCCGAGGCGATCGAGCTCACCGAGTCGGCGAAGAGGAACGGCGCCACGGCCTGCCTCTCGGTGGTTCCCTACTACAACAAGCCGACGCAGGAAGGGCTGTACCGCCACTTCCGCAAGATCGCCGAGACCGTCGACCTGCCGATGATCATGTACAACGTGCCGGGACGCACAGTGGCGGATCTCGCCAACGACACCACGCTGCGGCTCGCGCAGGTGCCGGGGATCATCGGCATCAAGGACGCGACCGCCGGCATCGAACGCGGCACCGACCTGATCAAGCGCGCGCCGCGCAACTTCGCGATCTACAGCGGCGACGATGCCACCGCGCTCGCGATCATCCTGCTCGGCGGGCATGGCGTGATCTCGGTAACCGCCAACGTCGCGCCCAAGCTGATGCACCAGATGTGCGCCGCGGCGCTGGTCGGCGACGTGAAAAAGGCGCGCGAGCTGAACCTGAAGCTCTTTGCGCTGCACCAGCGCCTGTTCGTGGAGGCGAACCCGATCCCGGTCAAGTGGGCGCTCGCCGAGATGGGCATGATCGAGTACGGCCTGCGGCTGCCGATGTCGCCGCTCGCCGAGAGATTCCACCAGAGCGTGCGGGAAGCGCTCCACGAGGCCGGCATCGCCCTTCCCGGGCTGAGAGTCGTCGAAGGCCGGGGTTGATGCGCAACGCCATCGCCGCCACGGCCGCGATGGCCGTGCTGTCGGGCTGCACCCTGTCCTCGGATTCCTCGTCGGTCGACTACAAGGCGGCGGGCACCCTGCCGCCGCTCGAAGTGCCGCCCGACCTGACCTCGCCGGCGCGCGACAACCGCTACGTGGTTCCCGAGACCGGCCGCTCGAGCGCCACGCTGTCGGGCTACCAGGCCGAGCGGCGCGACCCGGCGGCGCCGCGGCCGGGCGCGCCGCTGGTGCTGCCCGACGTCGACCGGATGAAGATCGAGCGCTCGGGGAACACGCGCTGGCTGGTGGTGCAGGAGCCGCCGGAGAAGCTCTGGCCGATGATCAAGGACTTCTGGCAGGAGCGCGGCTTTCTCATCAAGCTCGAGATCCCCGAGGCGGGCGTGATGGAGACCGACTGGGCCGAGACCCGCAACAAGGTCCCCGAAGGCAAGGTGCGCGAGTTCCTCGGCAAGCTGCTCGAGCAGATGTACTCCACGTCCGAGCGCGACAAGTACCGCACGCGCCTGGAGCGCGGCGCCGACGGCAAGAGCACCGAGGTCTACATCAGCCACCGCGGCATGCAGGAGGTCTACACCACCCGCGAGCCGACCTCGAGCACGCCCGGCCAGACGGCGTGGCAGCCGCGCGCGCCGGATCCCGAGCTTGAGGCCGAGTTCCTGCGCCGCCTGATGGTGCGCCTGGGCGCGCAGGAGGAGAAGGCGAAGCAGGCTGCAGCGCCCGCGCAGGCCCAGAGCCGCGCCGAGATCGTGAAGCGCAGCGACGGCACGGAGCTCCTCCAGGTGCACGAGCCGTTCGACCGCGCGTGGCGCCGCGTCGGCCTGGCGCTCGACCGCGTCGGTTTCACGGTCGAGGACCGCGACCGGCAGAAGGGCCTGTACTTCGTGCGCTATGCCGACCCGGAAGCCGAGATGAAGGAGAAGGACCGCGGCTTCCTCGCGCGCCTGTTCTCCCCGGACTCGAAGGTCAAGGCCGAGCAGTACCGCGTGCAGATCGTCAACGAAGCCGACGGCAGCCAGGTGCTGGTGCTGAACAAGGAAGGCGCCGCCGAGCGCTCCAGGACCGCGCAGCGCATCCTCGCGCTGCTCCACGAGCAGCTGAAATAGCGCTTGCGCTTCGCCTCGCTCGCGAGCGGCAGCTCGGGCAACTGCCTGGTCGCCGAGGCCGGCGGCACCGTCGTGATGCTCGACTGCGGGCTCGCGCTCACCGAGACCGAGCGGCGCCTCGCGCGCGCCGGCCTGGAGCCCTCGCAGGTGAAGGCGCTGCTCGTCACCCACGAGCACGGCGACCACGCCTGCGGCGCGTTCGACTTCGCCGCCGCCCACGGCGTCGAGCTGTACCTCACGCACGGCACGCTCGCGGCGCTGAAGGCCGAGGGTAAGGCCGTAGACGGCGTGAAGACCTGCCTGATCACGGCACGCGAAGGTTTCGCCGTGGACTCGGTTGAGGTCAACCCCTTCACCGTGCCGCACGACGCGCGCGAGCCGGTGCAGTACGTGCTTTCGGACGGCGCCGCCAGGCTCGGCGTGCTCACCGACGTCGGCACCACGACGCCGCACGTCGAGCGCATGCTCTCCGGGCTCGACGCCCTGGTGCTCGAGTGCAACTACGACCGCGACATGCTGTGGAGCGGCGCCTATCCGAAGTGGCTCAAGGAGCGCATCGCCGGCCCGTTCGGCCACCTCGACAACCGGGACTCCGAGCGCCTGCTCGCCGCGCTGGACCGCTCGCGCCTGAAGCACGTCATCGGCGCGCACCTGTCGCAGCAGAATAACCGCCCCGAGCTGGTGCGCGCGGCGCTCGCGCGCGCCATGGGCTGCGAGGAGGGC
>Ga0187892_10005973_pt1 | contig 18560 bp, 19 predicted proteins | sample MA1701073metaG_FD_139345 | JGI IMG/M metagenome (GOLD analysis project Ga0187892, IMG submission 139345) | Bio-ooze microbial communities from a basaltic lava cave in the Kipuka Kanohina Cave System on the Island of Hawaii, USA - MA170107-3 metaG ...
ACGGCTTCGCCGCATCGACCAGGTCATGGATTTGTAGTCACGAAATCCGGCTCCAGTCGGCCCTGGCGCCCGCGCCAGGGCCGATCTTGCTGCCAAACCCTCTAACTTGGGCTAGCGCCACGTGGAGCGCGTCCGCCGCCGCGGTAGGCGCAATCGCCGCGCCCGCCACCAGCGCATCGCCCAGCGCGACCGATTCGGAATCGACGCCCAAGACCCGGCACGACTCGACCAGCATCAACCGTCGCCGGGCCGCGTCGGGGTCACCTTCTTGCGCTTCGTTTCGAACAAGTTCCGACACGAATAAGTCGAAATCGTCGCGACGCTTTTCCCACCAGCGGTGCGTGATTTGCTGGTGAGCCGCCACGATCAGGTCGCGGCTTGGCCGCGCGGCCAGGTAGCTGATCATCGTCGTTTCGAGATATACCGCGGGCTTCATGCTGTGGTATCTTAGCTGAGGTTCCGTACACCGGCCGTCGCTGAGGCCGCTCTTCAAACTGGAGCTTAACAGTCAAAATCAGCCCGAACCCGTCGAATGCACCCGTTAGATTGACGCGTGTCTGGCTCGTCGGCGCGTCGTCTGGCGTGTCCGTTCTGTCGAGCGCGATGCAGCCGGTTCAAGCTCGAAACGCGGGCGAGCGAGCCGGTAGCGAGACGGAGGCAAGGCGATGACAGGGAAGCTCCGTCGACGAACGGCGGCAAGCTGTATGGTCTTGTCATGCCTCATCGCGCTGGCGTTCGCCGCAAGCCTGTTCTGGTTCGTCGGAATCCTGACGTACACCAGTCCTCAGAGCGGCGTTTGCGTCGACCATGGCTCGTTTGGGTTTTGCTATGTTGATGCCTATCCTCGGCGGCCCGCGTGGACGAGTGTCTCGCCGGTAGACGGTACATCGCGTGCCACGGACCTGCGCGCCGTCGTACGGAGTGCGCGCGGGCGGGATCCGATGCGCTTCCTGCCCAAGTGTCATGCTTGGGAACCGAGGTCACGCAGCCTCTACATTCCGCTCTGGATGCCGTTCCTGCTGACGGCAACGCTTTGGCTCTGCCTTCGGCGTAAGCGACATGAGCGCGGCCATTGTGAGCGCTGCGGCTATGACCTCACGGGCAACACTTCCGGCGTGTGCCCCGAATGCGGTTCGACTGTCGCGTCGAACGACGACCGGTCGCATCAGCATCTGGCCGAATAGCACAACTACGACGCCCGTTGTCCCAGATCGGTCGTGGCGGCCGCGGGGTCCGCCGTGACGGCGGCGTAGGCCCGTGCGAGGGCGACGGCGTCATCGAACGACTCGCGAATGGCCAGCCGGGATGGCTCATCGCGATTGCCGGCCTTTGCCAGGACGCGGCCGGGTTGCGGTTGGACGCCCGCCAGAATGACGAAGACGTTCATTTGGCGCAAGCGGGCGAGCGTCGATTCGAGGTTCACCAGTCCGGTGGCATCGATGGCGGGTACGCCGTTGAGATCGAGCACGACGCAACGCACACCCTTTTGGATGGTCTGCAGGGCGCTCATCGCCTTCTGGGCCGCGCCGAAGAAGAGCGGGCCGGCGATCTCATAGAGCACGACGCCGCCGGGCAGCGGCAAGTCGAGCGCCGGATGCCCGTCGCCCACCAGCTTGATGCCGGACACCTCAGCCATGCGCCGCATGAACAGCACCGCCGCCAGGATCACGCCGGCGCTGACCGCAACCACCATGTCGAACAGCACCGTCAGCCCGAAGCAGATGAGCAGCACCGTGACGTCGCTCTTGGGCGCGACCTTCAGGACATAGATGAAGTGCTTGGCCTCGCACATGTTCCAGGCGACGATCAGCAGCAGCGCGGCCAGCGCGGCCATCGGCAGGTAGCCGAGGGCCGGCGCCAGGACGAGCACCGCCGCCAGAATGAACACTGCGTGCACGATCGCCGCGATCGGTGAGCGGGCGCCGGAGCGGACGTTGGTCGCCGTGCGGGCGATCGCGCCGGTGGCAGCGAATCCACCGAAGAACGGCGCCACCACGTTACCGATTCCCTGGGCCAGCAGTTCGGCGTCCGGATCGTGCTTGCGGCCGGTCATGCCATCCGAGACGACGGCCGAGAGCAGCGACTCGATCGCGCCGAGCATCGCGATGGCGAAGGCGGGGCCCAACAAGGCCCGGAGCAGTTCCAGCGACAATCCCAATGGCGCTCCGTCGGGTCCGGCCATCTCCCACGGGAGTCCCGGCAGGGGCGGCAGTTGCGGGATGCCCGCGTGCATGCGCCCATCGGCCGAATACGAGAATCGATTGCCGATCGTGCTCAAGTGCGCACTCGGCACCATCTGAAGAAGCGCCGCCCCGGCGATGGCCGCCAGCGGAAGCGCAACGATCGGGGCCGGGATTCTCCGGGTCAGCCGCGGTAGAAGGATAAGTACGGCCAGCGTCAGTGCTCCTACGCCGCAGTCCCAGATGCTGGGCGTGGGCAGCGCGCCGGCCAGTGCGGCCACGCGCTCGATGAAATGATCGGGCATCTTGGCGATGTCCAGACCGAGGAAGTCCTTGAGCTGCAGCGTGGTGATGACCACGGCGATGCCGGCCGTGAACCCCGTCGTGACCGGGTATGGAATGAACTCGATCCACCGGGCCATCCGGCCTAGGGCGAACACCAGCAGGATCGCCCCGGCCATCAACGTGGCCAGCAGCAAGCCGCCGGTTCCGAACTTGGCCGAGATGGGTGCGAGAATGACAACGAAGGCTGCGGTCGGACAGGAAACCTGAACGCGCGAGCCGCCGAGGGCCGCGATCAAGCCGCCTGCCACAATCGCGGTGTACAGACCGTGTTGCGACGGGACCCCCGATGCGATGGCCAACGCCATCGACAGCGGCAGGGCAATGACACCTACAATGCAGCCGGCCGTAACGTCGCCACGAAGATCTGCAAACGTGTAGCCCTCGCGCAGCGACTCACGCAGGCCGCTGGCAGGGCGAAGCGGCGGCCGGAGCGTGGCTGGCTCGGCCGCCTTATGTCGCACGGTTGGCTAGGGACCGGTGTACGGAAGGAGCGCCAGGTAGCGGGCGTGCTTGACGGCCTGCTTCAAGGCCCGCTGCTCCTGCGCATTCGTGCCCGCGCGCTTGCGTGACATGAGCTTGCTGCTGGACGTCAGGAACTTGCGCAGCGTCTCGATTTCCTTGTAGTCGACCAGGCGGCACGTCCACGCCTTCTGACCGCGGTCGGGGAAACGCTGCACCTCACGCGGGGCACGGTCTTTCTTCTGGTTCTTTGCGTCAAATGCCATCGTCAAACCTTTGCTTCAGCCATGACACGATCGAATTCGGCCGGGTCAACCACCTCGGACTCGTCGATCAGCATGATCGGAATTCCATCGCGGATCGGATATCGGCGCCGGGTGGCTGGGTCCGTCGAGTAGAGCCAGTCGCCCACGTGGACGACGCGCGCCTTCGTCTCCGGACATACGAGAATCTCAAGAAGCTCCTTAGGCACGTCTGCCACTCGGCCAAATCTCCTCTAAGGCCGCGTAATCTAAGCGCGTTCAACGGCCACAGCAACAGGTCCGCGCATGAAAGAACCCGCCGAAAGCGGGTTCAGTCAAACAAACAAAATGCGGCAATCACCTACTCTCGCCTGACGACTACCATCGGCCGTGCGGACTTCACTGCCGTGTTCGGAATGGGAACGGGTGTTTCCCCGCACGCATCGTCACCGCGATGTCGAGTATACCACCCGTCATGCGCGTGTCAACCCGGTGTTCTGCGTGTTTCATAGACGACTCCGTGCTTGTTGCGCGACGAATCAGTCTGTACGTGTTTTTGTGCTCCCGTCGGCAGAATCTTCGGCCTGTCGCGAGATACGTCGCACCGATTTTGGGCTCCGATGAAAAATAAAGGTGAATAAAACGAATCTACCGTGATATCCGGTCGCCACTCGCAGCAAGACCACCTCAGCCGATCTCTGGTTGCCGCGCGCGATCGCGAGCCGCCCGGGCACGCGGCGCGGAGTACGTGTCTGCTTCGGTCTAGAGCTTGAAGCGTGGCCGCGTGCCCGGATCCGCAGCCGGGCGGGTTAGACGGGCGGGTGAAGCTAGACTGCAGCGGGATCCGCAGCAGAGGGGAGCGATTGGCGTCCACCCGCACACATGACTTCGCCGACGAGCGAGATGGCTTCGTGCCAGTCGGCCCGGAGTTCGGCACTCCAGGCCGTGGGGTCTCCATCCGCTGCGTCGGACATGGCGGCGACCAACGCGTCGCACACGAGCGGGTAATGGCTTGGCTGGACACCGAAACCCGCGTGCTGCTTGCCCAGCTCCATCAGGTGCGGCACGACCGCGCCGGGTGCAACCAGCCGCGCGATGACCATGCTGAGCGTGGCGAGAAGCTTGGCCTTCTGCTCGCTCATGTCGGCCGGGAACATGGACCGCAGTTCGGGGTGCGCGGCGAATAGGCGGCTGTAAAATCGCTCGGCCAGGTCACTGCCGGCCCTCAGCTTGCGGAAGCTCTCCTCGAGGCGCTGAATCAGCACTGCGTCCAGCGGAATGTTGTCGAGGTGCTTGAGCGTATCGCTCGAGCACAGAGGATGTCGCGTCACGCTCATGGCCGCTCGCGGCTACGGTCTCAGATCCCGTTGTTCGTCCCGACGCCGCCTGCCATGATACGGCAAACTCGACCGATGGCCTCCCCCCCCATTTCGCGCAGATGACCGCCGCCCGCCGAAGCCGTTGGGCTCCGGGCGGGCGGCGTGGTTGGAATCCAAAGGCCTGCCCGCGCTCAGTGCGAGCTAGGGGCACGCCGCGACGGTGGTGCCATTGAACGGCTGCGTCGTAAGCGTCCCGTTCAGGAGCTGCACCAGCCGCAACAGGTCCTGCGTGTTGACCGGGGTCGCGTTGGTGCTGCGGTTGACGTTGTAGCGGGCGATGTTGCCCGCCAGGTTGGCCGTGCCGTTGTTCAGCGCTTGCACAAGCGCCAACAGGTCCTGAGTGTTGGTGAGCGTGTCTATGCCGACGTTGCCGGGCTGGGAACGATATTGAAGCTTGACGTCCGGTGCGCCGGCGAACGTAAGAGTTGTGCAGTGACCCGGCGGGATCGGGCTGCTCAGCGTGATGCTGTAGGGCCCGGCGCCACTGCCCGAGACACCGGTGACGCTCGGGCACACGCCGCCGGTACAGGCGATCGTTACGTTGCCCAGCGCCGGCTGCGGCGACGGCGGCTGGCTGAATGTCACGCTGATCGGGCTGTACGTGTACGCCCCCTGCGGCGCCGTGCCGCTCCCGCCGATGCCGGCCGTCAGCGTCGAGCCCGGGCCGGTGTCGAGCACGTCCATGAATGGCTGCGTGCCCGCCAGCCACGGGTTGTCGAGCGGTGGGTCGGCCGAGACGATGGTGACGCCCGTCTGGGGTATCGACGCGCCAGCCCAGAATCCGCCGGTCAGCGTGTAGTTGCCGCCGGACATGAACCCGGCGTCCGGCTGCCCAATCGTGCCGCCCAGCGTGTACGTAGCGCCGACGCTGAACATCGCCCCGCCACCGTCAACCGTGTGCCAACTCAGGTCGTAAGGTTGAGCCACAGCCGGCATTGCAACGCTGAAAGCCATCAGGGCCTGGATCGTACGTCGGATTTGTGTCGAGAACATCGCAGTTTCCTTTCTGGATTCCGATCGCTGAGGTCGCGACCAAGCGGTGACTACTCGGACGCCGCGTCGCCCGCCAACGGTACATCGGCGCCTTCGGTGGCTGGCGCCGTCACCGGCCACGGGTTGTGCATGCGCTTGATCTGGTGCTCAGCCGAGCGCCCGTGCGCGGCCGCATCGAGGTACTTGCCGCGGTCGGCGGCCGCCTTGGGCCGCACTGCCTGGAACGGATGGGCGGCGGCGTACGGATCGATCCGGACGCCGGTCACCTGCCACGAAACCTTCAGGCCCGCGCGGCCGCCGGCGATCGTAAACTGGTTGTCTTGAATCTCGGACGCCACGTAGACCGGGGCGTGCCCGCCGATGCAAGTGAGCTGATAGCGGAAGCTGCCGTTGAGACTGTCAAACCAATCGGGCAGCGTGACTGTGGCTGAACCGTCGGTGTTCGGCGCAACCACGCCGTCGTAAATGTTCCGGCGTTCGTCGCTCTCGACCACCGAGTGCTGCAGGTACTCGTGCTCCGGATTGGCCGGGTTATCGATCAGGAAGGCCTTATCCGGACCGCTGAGCGTGCCCGTCACGTAGACGCCGCCTTCGAAGAAACCCGCCCAACCGCCGCCGGTCGCCTGGCCGAAGATACCGGTCGACACGCTGCCGCCGGCGCTGCAACGACCGGTGATCCCCGTGCCGTCGACCTCGGCGCTGATCGCCAATACGCCGGCGCTGTCAACACCACCCTCGTTGCTCAGCCCGTACACTCCGTACTTGCCGCCGATGCCGACGACACCCGCACCGCCGGTCGAGTTCGATTCGCCGCGCACGCCGTAGGTGAGCGCACTTCCGCCGCCGTTGGCCACTCCGCGAACGCCACTAGCGCCGGAGGTGCTTGACTGCGTGATGCCTTGAACACCGTACGCAGCGCTGCCGCTGCTCGAGAGGTTGTGCCCGTAGACACCGCGCCCACTGGTACTGCTTGATTCGCCGTATACGGCGCTGACGAAACCCGTCGTCGCGTTGTGCTTGCCGACGACCCCGATCGCGGCACTGGCCAGCGCCTCGCCCATCACCCCGGTGCCCGTTCCGGTGGCGGCGCCGTGAATCGCGGCGGCCGATCCCGACTGCGTCAGGTCGAACAAGTGCGTGGTGAACAGCTCGCCGGCGCTGGTGTTGCCGGTGCCGATAAAGGGCAGGACGAACCGGTTTGCGATCACGGCGTGCGGCGTGGCCGAGAGCCGCTGGAGCGGCGAAAGGGCCGTGTAGCCACCGGTGCTGTTGCCCGGCCGCACGCCGATGCCAAGCCAGCGCTCCTCGCCCGTGAACTGCGAGCCAAAATCCAGCTCGACGGTAAACAGACCCTCCACGACCTCGACGTCTTGCAGGGGGCCGAAGCTGGCAATGGGCAACGGGGCGTTTGCCGCCGCATAGAGCAGGAAATGCAGGTCATACGTCCCATCGGCCGGCCCGCCCCCGTCGGTCAGGCTGCCCTGGTAAGTAAACGCCGTTCCGAACAGTCCAGCCAGCACCGGCAGCGCTGTGACTACGGTCATGACATGTGCTGCGCATGCAGCCGCCATTATTCGATTGATTCGCATGGCTACCTCCTGTGTTCCGTTAATTCCAAGTCGGAGGCCGGACGACGCGTCTGGCCCTTCTACGCAACGCAGTCCCGGCGTCATGGGCGCAAGTGTTGGCGCTGAGTTTTGTCTTACTTTGTGCTATAGTGTTTGTTGCCCGTCGCCTCCGGATCCGGGCAGGGGCACTTCGCGGGTCGATGGGGGGTTGCGCCGTGACCGCGCCCCGCGACCGAGGATGATGAACCATGAGCGAGCAGGTTCCGGTCGACGTTACGCAGCTTCTCGGTGACTTGCGTCGCGGCGACCAAGCGGCTTTCGGGCGGCTCTTGCCGGTGGTGTACGACGAGCTGAGGGCCCTGGCCGGCAGCTTCTTTCGCGATCAGCGGCCCGATCACACGCTGCAGCCAACCGCGCTCGTGCATGAAGTCTTCATGCGCCTGGTCGCCTGGCCAGCCGCCGATTTCAATGACCGCCAGCACTTCTTCCGCGTTGCAGCGCAAGCGATGCGGCAGCTCCTGACGGACCATGCCCGCCGCTGCCGGGCGGCTCGGCGTGGCGGCGATTGGGGCAAGGTGGCGCTCGACTCCGAGGTCGCGGCGCAGCCGGCTGACGACATCGATCTGGTCGCGTTGGACGACGCGCTGACCCGCCTGACCGAGCTGGATGAGCGGCAGGGCCGCATCGTCGAGCTGCGCTTCCTGGCCGGCATGTCGGTCACCGACACGGCAGCGGTGCTGGGCGTCTCGCCGCGAACGGTCGAGCTGGATTCGCGCCTGGCTCGCGCCTGGCTGCGCATGGAGCTGGCCGGCGAGCGACCCTCATGACCCCTACGCAGTTTCAACGCGTTCGCGACATCTTCCACCGAGCGTGCGAGCTCGACGAATCCGGCCGGGCGGCGTTCCTGGATGAGGCCTGCAACGGCGATGACTCGCTTCGTTCCAAAGTCCTTTCGCTGCTCAAACACGACACGGACGAGGAGCGCCACTGGGGCAGCACGACCCTGCCGCTGGGTCGGCAGATCCTGGACCGCGTCAGCCGAATGGACGAGCCGGTCCCGCAGCGCGTCGGGCGCTACACGATCGTCCGCCGGATCGGCGCGGGTGGCATGGGCGAGGTCTACGAAGCCGAGCAGGATAACCCACGTCGCACCGTGGCGGTCAAGGTGATTCGGGCCGGCCTGTCCGCATCCGGGCTTCGGCGGCGCTTCGAATACGAAGCCCAAATCCTGGGCCGTTTGCAGCATCCCGGGATCGCCCAGATTTACGACGCTGGCACCGCCCCAGTCACGCTGGCGGATGGAACCTCCGTCACGCGGCCGTTCTTCGCCATGGAGTACATCGATGGCCAGCCGCTCGACCGCTTCGCCAAGTCCCATCAACTGACGGTCCGCCAGCGGCTCGAGTTGATCGTGCGGGTGTGCGACGCCGTGCAGCACGCACACCAGAAGGGCGTGATCCATCGCGACCTCAAGCCGGCGAATATCCTCGTCAGCCGCGATTGCGAATTGCGAAATGCGGATAGCGGATTGCCCAGTACGCCAACGGGTGGAGATCAATCCGCGATTCGCAATCCGCAATCCGCAACTCCGAAGGTCCTCGACTTCGGCGTGGCCCGCCTGACCAGCGCTGACCTGGCGGTATCCACCATGCAGACCGGGGCCGGTCAGCTCATTGGGACGCTGCCGTACATGAGTCCGGAGCAGGTCTCTGGCGATCCGGACCGCGTGGACACGCGCTCCGATGTGTACGCACTGGGCGTCATTCTGTTCGAGCTGCTCGCCGGACGCCTGCCCTACGAGTTGTCGCGCCGCTCGTTGCCGGATGCGGTGCGCGCCATCTGCGACGAGCAGCCGACGCGTCTGCTGCTGGACGGTGACCGGAGCGACGACGACCTCGACGCCATCATCGGGAGGGCGCTCGAGAAGAAGGCCGATCGTCGTTACCAGTCCGTGGCGCAACTGGCCAGCGACGTCGAAGCGTATTTGGCGGGCCGGCCCGTGGCCGCCCGTCAGGCCAGCGCGTTCTACGTGCTGCGCAAGTTCGCCCGCCGTCACAAGCGGTTGGTGGGCATGGCGGCCGCGGCCACCGCGGCCGTCGTCCTGGGCGGGGCCGGCACGGCTTGGCAGGCGGTTCGGGCCACACGCGAACGCAACCGGGCTCAACTCGAGGCCCGCAAGGCTGAGCGCGTGAACAACTTTCTACAGTCCATGCTCTCGCTGGCCGACCCGAACCGCACCGGCGGGCAGGACGTGACCGTGCGCGACCTGCTCGACCGCAGTGCGCTGCGCGTTCGTGACGAGCTGTCGGCGGAGCCGGAACTCGAGGCCGCCGTGCGCATGACGATGGGTGAGTCGTATCGAGCGCTGGGGCGCTACGCCGAAGCCGAGTCGCATCTGCGCGAGGCACTGCGCATTCGCCGTGAGCTGTATGGCCGCGAGCACGTGGATGTGGCCCAGTCGATGTACTTGCTCGCCAGCGTCCTGCGGGACGCGGCCAAGTACGGAGAGGCCTTCGAGCTGTGCCAGTCCGCGCTTGACTTGCACGGTCGCTTGGTCGGCCAGCGGAGTCTGGCGTTCGCCAACAACCTGACGCTCATGGCCGACCTGTTCCACACCAACCGGAGCGACTATTTCGAGGCCGAGGCCGCCTATCGCCAGGCCGTCGCGGTTTTTTCCGAGCTCTACGGGCCGAAGAGCGAATCGAAGGCCGCCATCCTCGGCAACTTCGGCGGCCTGCTTTACACCATGTTCCGCTACGCCGAGGCCGAGCAGGTGCTGCGCGAGGCGTACGATATGGCCCGCGAGATTTACGGGCCCGACCATCGCGTCACCATCATGAACGCCAACAACCTGGCGTTGCTGCTGTCGAATCGGCGCCGCGATGCCGAGGCGGAACCCATCGCCCGCGCCGCCCTAGACAGCGTGCTGCGCGTGTACGGGCCGGAGCATCCCGAGTCAGCCCGCTTGGAGTTTCTCGTCGCCCAGCTCCTGGCGTCGCGGGAGTCCTTCTCTGAGGCAGTGCCGCTGGCCCGTAGAGCGTTCGAGGTTCGGCGGAAGACGCTCGCGGCCAACCATCCGATGGTGGCCCACGCGGCCGTGTTGCTGGCCGAGGTCCTGGCCGGGCTAGGGACTCGAGACGCCGCCGAAGAGTCCGAGCAACTCGCGCGCCTGGCCCTTCAGATTTGGGGCGGCCGAGATGAGACCGACAATTGGCTGTATGCCGAGGCCGAGAGCGTGCTGGGTTCGGCGTTGACCGTGCTGGGCCGCTACGACGAGGCCGAAGCGCTGCTGTTGCCCTCGTACGACAAGATCCGAGCCGCCCGCGGGCCGCGCAGCCGCGAAGTCCGCTCGGCCCTCAAACGCAACATCCGCCTGTACGAAGCCGCCGACCGCCCCGAGTTCGCCGAATTGCTTAGTGCGACCTTGGATTCGCTCCCCAAACCCTGAGAAGCCGCCGACGTACCGTCCAGGACATTCCGCGTTGTTCCGGACGAGCTCGTCCGACGTGGGGCCAGACCCTTGGCCGAGGTGGCAGCCCCACAGGTAGGCGAAGGCATTGGCCGTGAATTCCCCGGAACCCAGTCCCGTTTCGCAACCTTCGGGCGCCAGGGCGATCGGAGCCTTATGCACGGGATCCTCGCCAACACCCGGGATCTCGCCCTGCTCCGGGGTCCAGCCCCATTCCAGTCTGATCGTGCTGTCGGCCTCCGAAGTATGACGGTGCACGCATCGGCCGCAACGACTGTCGTCCACGCAACCGCCCACGTTGACGGTCAATCGCAGCAACCAGCGGTTGCGAAGAAAAGCGCAGCGTAGACCTTGGCGTCGATCAGGACCCCGTCAGCCAGCCGCTGTGCGAGCCAATCTCGCGCGGCGTCGAGCGGGACCTCGTGAACGGTGATCCGTTCGCTGCCTTCACCGCCGCCGGCGCTGGCGCGCGTCAGGCCGGTCGCCAGGAGGAGCGTCATGACTTCGCTGCTCAGGCCGGCCGACGGCGGTCCGTGCGTCAGGTAGATCATTTCGCGGGCCGCGTAGCCGGTCTCTTCGAGCAGCTCGCGCCCGGCGGCATCGGCCAGCGATTCGCGCTCCGACCCGGCCACGTCGCCCGCCAGGCCGGCCGGTAGCTCGATCACGTCGCAACCCACCGGCGGGCGGTACTGTTGCACCAGGATCAGCTTTCGGTCATCGGTCACCGCAACGATCCCGATCACGCCGGTCACGCCGGGACGATCAACGAACTCCCAGCCGTTGCGCTCGACCAGCCGAAGATGCCGGCCGGAGGCAAGTAATTGTGGTTCTGGTGGTGTCATTGCAGGTTTCAATCAGAACCCCGCCCGCCAAGGGCGCGGGTCTTGAGCCCCGTTGTTCATCTGTCCTCAAGCTGCACGGTCGACCGCTGATCCGTCACCGGCTTCGCCGACCCCGGCCTTGGCGGCCGGGGTTCCGACTCAGTTTTCGTGCACGTGCAACTGCGGCCGCTCGCTCCCGTCGATCCGGATGACGCGGTCCGGGTGCTGGTACTGGGCGACCAGGTAGCGCGTCAGGTCGATGTCGAGCGCCTGCATCTTCTGCAGGAACGCCACCCGCTCGGCGTTGAGCGCCTGCTGGTGCGCGACTTCGAGCTCGTTGGTCTTTCGCGTGTTCTCCAGTTCGCGCTGCCAATCGACCTGCTGCTGGCGGGCGCTTTCGTCGTGGGCCAACCGCTTCAGGGCGTTCTGGTGCTGCACGGCGGATTGCTCCATGTCCTGTTTCTGAGCGGCGCGCTCGCGCTCCTTGGTGAGCTTGAAGTCGGCCAGCGTCTGGGCCTGCTCTTCGGTCTCGGACTCGAGCCGCAGCCGTGTGCGGGTCTCGATGGCGCTGTCGTGCATGGCCTGCAGCTTATCGCTGGCGTGATAGCCGCGGTAGACCACCGTGCCGATGCGGTAGCCGATCCGGCCCGCCCGCTCGGCGAGCTGCGGATACGTGGCCAGCTCGCTGAGCCGCTCGGTCTGCTCCTTGAACTGCTCGAACGTCAGGGCGGCGGTGAAGTTGATCACGTCGGCCGTCACCGCGTTGATGAAATCGGCCACCGGGTCGTGGGTCTGGTCGAGCATGCGCTCGATATCGGCCAGCTCGAAGAAGATCATCAGCTTGACGCACACCAGGGCATCATCGGCGGTCCGCACCTCCTCGACGTCGAAGTACATCTGGTCGGGGATGATCCGCAGCTTGGTGAATTGCAGGGCGTGCGGGACTTTGCGGCGAGCGTTCTTCGGATCGGCCCCGTGCCAACTGAAACGATGCAGCCACTCGTTGGCGCTGGGCACGTAAAGCTCCGGTCCGCGGACCACGCGGCGGTCGACGCGGCCCTCGTGCTGGTGATAGACCACGATGGCCTCATTGGCGTCGATGGTCACGGCCGATTTGACGCTGATCTCGGCATGCTCGACCGGATCGAACCACACCGCCGCCGGCCCGCGCTGGTGCTCGGTGTGGCCGTCCTTGAACTGGATGATCAGATACTGGTTCGGGTCGGCCGTGTGCCGGGTCAGCAGCTCGATGGTCCGGTCCCACAGCATCAGCCGCTGGGGACCGTCGACCAGCGTCACCTTGCCATCGCGGCTCCAGACGGCGGCCCGCTCGCCCTGACGAATCGTTTTCATTGCGAACATGTGCTTTTTTCTCCTCAATCGGCGAAACAACGCTGTTCGTTCATTGCCCTGTGCCAGGTGACTCCGCGGCGACCACGTTTAGCCGCGCCCCGCCATAGGCGGGAAGCGCGCCAACGTCTCGGGCGCTGTGACCGTCACGGCGCTCGAACGGTTGGCGCGCGGCCCTATGGGGCCGCGGCTAAACTTGGCGAACACTGGCCTCGTCCTGAATCTCCACGCCCGCGGCGCGCATCTCGTCGAGGGCGCGGGCCACGTCGCCGGGCTGCAGCTCGACGCCCCGGCAGGCGTCGTTGATCAACACCGTGCGAAAACAGACCCGCCGAGCGTCCAGCGCGGTGAACTTGACGCAATAATCCGTCGCCAGGCCGGCGATATACACGTCCGTGACATTCTGCTCGGTCAGATACTCCTCCAGTCCGGTGCTCTTTCGCTGTCCGTTGTCGAAGAATCCGCTGTAACTGTCGATGGCCGGGTCGGTCCCTTTCTGGAAAACGCGCGTCAGGCGCGACCGATCGAGACCCCGCGCCAGCTCGGAGCCGCGCGTTCCCTGCACACAGTGCACCGGCCAAAGCGTCTGCGGCAGGCCGTTCAGTTCGATCTGATCGAACACCTTCCGGCCGGGGTGATTGGCGGCGAAGCTGCCGTGGTTGGCCGGATGCCAATCCTGCGTCGCCACCACCAGGTCGAACTGCTTCGCCAGCCGATTGGCCGGCTCGATCACCTCGTCGCCGCGCGGCACGGCCAGCGCACCGCCCGGGAGGAAGTCGTTCTGAATGTCCACGAGAACCAATGCCGATTTCATCTGCCGATCTCCTGGTGCGTTTCGTTTGTCACGCCGGCTGCGCACCACGTTTTGATGCGTGCGGCCAAGTCGTCAAGCGAAGATTCGATCTGAACCTCCGGCCGAGCCAGGCAAGTTTGAATCTCGACGTCGGCACGCCGCGCGTAAGCCGGGTCGACGCCCACTAACAAGGGGCGGTCGGTCATCGACCACGCGCCCAGCTCGTACAGCGTGATCGGGCATAGCGTCTGAGGCGGAAACCAGAACGCCCGCAAACCTGCCCGCCGCATGTGCCTGAATTCCCAGCGAATCTGCGCCTCTTCGATGCCGATCTCGTCTCCAGGAAAGCTCCGCCGCCGCGGATTCAGGACGACCAAATCCGTGTCAGTCAGCATCGCGGCCAGGCGAGTCTGCCAGTCATCGCAGTCGCTGATCCCACCCGCCAGAAAGACCGAGCGCCGGTTCTCGTCGTATTCGGATGGCGCTTCGATGTAGATCATTTGCCGGCTCGACAAATCCGACCGCATCGCCTTGCGTCGCTGGGCCATCAGCAATCCCAAATCCGCGATCCGCAATTCGTTCGCAGTCTCAAACCTCGAAGTTAAACCCGCTCTTCTGCATCCGCTCATACGCCCGCCGGTCGAAGCGATATAGCCGCGCCGCCCGATGGGCGACGTCCTTCTGCACCTCGTCCAGCTCGACCAGCAGCCCCATGCCGAGGAGCTTCTTGCGAAAGTTGCGCTTATCGAGTGGCGTCTCCAGTACGGCCTCGTACAGGTGCTGAAGCTGCGACAGCGTAAACTTGGGCGGCAGCAGCTCGAAGCCGAGCGGCTGGTAGCGAACTTTGCTCTTCAGTCGTTCCAATGCCACGGCCAGGATGCGGTCGTGGTCGAACGCCAGCGCCGGCACGTCGCTGACGGCGAACCAGGCCGCGTCGCGGGCGTCGGTGGCGGCCTTGATGCGATGGTCGCTGAGCTTGACCAACGCGAAGTAGGCCACCGAGACCACCCGCTCGCGCGGATCGCGATCCAGCGCGCCGAACGTGTAGAGCTGCTCCAGAAACACCTGCTCGACGCCGGTCTCCTCGCGCAGCTCGCGCCGGGCGGCCTCGTCCAGCGACTCGTCAACCCGGACGAAGCCGCCCGGCAATGCCCAGCGGTCCGAAAATGGCGGCAAATCCCGCTTGATCAGCAGCACCTTCAGGTCCTCTTCGTCGAGTCCGAACACGACGCCATCCACCGTCAGGGCCGGCCGCGGATATTCGTATGCAAACGCCATCGCAGGTGCTCAGTGTACTCGTCACACTAAGCTTAGTGTATGAAATACACGTTGTCAAGCGGCCGATCGCATTCCGGCGCCGGCCCGGCCTCGCCGGGGCGGCGGCTGTGTGATATGATTCTTCGGACTGGAGACCGGATCCATGGGCGAGGTGCTCGCACTTGAACTTCCCGACGATGTGGTTCGCCGCGCGCGAGAGATCGCGGCGGCCACCCACCCGAGCGTCGAAGCCGTGGCTGTCGAGTGGATCCGGCAAGCCGTCGAACCGGCCATCGAATCCCTGCCGGATGCCGAACTGCTCAAACTCTGCAACATCATGCTCGAAGCCTCGCCGCAGGATGAGCTTACCGAGTTGCTCTCGCGGCTGCGCGACGGGCAACTGGGCGAGAGCGAACAAACACGGCTGGACCAGCTCATGGCCACCTATCGACGAGGGCTGGTTGTCAAGGCTCGTGCCTGGCGGGAAGCCGTCGCCCGCGGCCTGCAACCGCCGCTGAGTGGCCATGCCGCGTGACTACCTCCCCGTCGATGTGGTGCGCGCCGTCCGCCGGGCCGCCCGGGACCGGTGCGGCTATTGTCTACGCCCTCAGCATCTGGTCATGGCACGCCTGGAAGTCGAGCACATTATCCCGCGCTCGCGCGGCGGCGCGAGCGAAGCGCCGAACCTTTGGTTGAGCTGCCCGTTGTGCAATCGTCACAAAGCAGACCGCACGTCGGGTACGGACCCCGAATCAGGTTCAGTGGTCCCATTGTTCAATCCGCGCCGCCAGCGCTGGTCGGAGCACTTCCGCTGGTCAAGCGACGGGCTTCGAATCGAAGGCCTGACGCCGACGGGACGCGCCACGGTCGCCGTTCTACGCTTGAGCGACGATCCCGACGCGCTCACGGCTCGAAGCTATTGGGTTCTTGCGGGTTGGCATCCGCCTACGGACGCCTGACCCTGTGTTTCAGAGCGCTCCCGCTTCCAGCGGTCGCCGTGGCTGCACCGAGTTGGACGCGCGACCAAGCTGTGCTATGCTGATCCGGCCGGTCAGTGCAATCTGTGCCGCCCGAGGGGCATCCATGACCATCGATCGAATGCAAGAGGCCATCGAAGCACGCCCGTTCCGCGCGTTCAAGCTCTGTTTCGCCAGCGGAACCGACGTCCTCGTGCGCCGGCCCGTCTTGGTGTGGATACACCAGAAGAACCCGCGGACCGTCGTGATCGGCCTGTCGACTGGCGGAATCCGCGCGGTCGACTTGTTGCTGGTCGAGGCGCTCGAGTTCGAGGCGACTGGCGGCCGTGGTGGCTCGAACGGTGCATCGCGCCGCCGGCGCTCATCGCACCCGCGCGGCTACTGATGAGCCGTGGCGATCGTAACGAGCCAGATTGGCGAGACCTGTTAGAGGCCCTCGACAACCCTCTCTCGCTGTTCCCATGGTACGTTTGGGCAGGCGTGCTGCTTGTAGTGGGCGCGCTGGCGCTCATTTACGTCTCGGCCGGCTAGCGAAGAGGTCGCCGCCTACTGCGCGGACACGTACGCCCGCAGCTCGGCCAACTCGCGCTCGAACCCGCCCGACAGGATCGGGAATCGGCACCAGGTCTTGGGGTCAAGGTTCTCGTCGTCGACGTGGAACGACGGGGCGTAGCGCTCGCGCTTCCACTGGTTGCGGCACCACAGGCGGAAGAATCGCTCGATCCACAGGCCGAGTTGCGGAGGTGTGTACTGGGCGAACTGCACGCGCATCAGCCGGAAGACCTCGAGCGGTGTGTGCTTGTCGCGGATGGCGGCCCGCTCCACTGCATCGAGCAGGTCGTACGGCATCAGGTCCTGCTCGTCAGTCTGGGCCGAGGCCAGTGGCCGCAACTCGGCTGTCGGTTGTTGGCGATTCACGGCGGCCAGCGCGGAGATGGGGTGCAGTCCGTGCGGACCGCTCGTTTCCAGCCAGCGCAACCACTGCCGCAGAAACGCCTTGTCAATCCCGGCGATCGGACTCAGTCCGCCCGACGTGTCGCCGTCCATCGTGGCGTAGCCGACGGCCGCCTCGGAGCGATTGCTGGTCGAGAGCAGCAACGCATTGCGCAGGTTGGCCACCATCCACACGCCCGGCGCGCGAACGCGGGCCTGAATGTTTTGCAGGGCGATGTCGTCATGCGCCCAGGTCAGCTCGCGGCCGACGGCACGTGATACCATCGCGACGTAGTCCTTCACGAGCTTGTCGACCTCGAACTCAAGAAAATCCGCCCCGATGGCCTCGGCCACCCGCCGCGCCGCGCCGCGCGTCGTGTCGGAGCTGTTCTCGGTCGACTGGTACACGCAGGTCAGCAGACGCTGCACGATCTCGGCGGTTGAACCCGCGCCGCGGAGGCGACCGATGTAGCTCAGCCGCTCCAGGCAGCCGCTCAGTCCTAGCTCTGACGCGGCCAGCTCGATCGCGATCGCGACCAGGCACGTGACGGCGGCCGAGTCAGCCCCACCGCTGAGCGACACAACGAACCCGGCCGAGCGGCTCTTGCGCAGATAGTCGAACAGCGCTACCGAGATGGCCCGCGCAAACTCCTCTTCCTTGATCGACGGACTGGCCTCCCACGCAGCCTGCTGCTGCGGGGCCGTGGCGGGCTCGACGTCGGGGTAGACAAACTCGGCCGCGACGCAATCATCGACCTCAGTGGTCACCTCCGGCTCGAAGCTGGCCGTGCGGGCCTCACCGATGCGCGTGGCGTCGACGTCGATGACCGCCGTCGTGAGCTGCGCATCGGCAAACGAGAAGCGCGGGCCGACGGCCTGCATCCGACCGCCCGAAGCGATCAGGCAGCCGCCGTCGTAGATGATGCGGCCCGACTCGTTGCCCAGCAGGTTGGCATAAACATAGCTGACGCCAAAGGCACGAGAGCCTTCCAGGACAAACCGCTTGCGTACTTCGAGCTTGCCGAACGCGAAGTGGCTGGCGCTCGGGTTGAGAATGATGTCGACGCCTCGGCGGGCCAGCGCCGCACCGGGCCGATTGGCCACCCAGGCGTCTTCGCAAATTTCGAATCCGACTTTTACGCCGCCGCAGTCGAAGTGGTAGTCGCCGATGGGAAAGCGCGTGCCGTCAACCTCGATTTGCGCCCGCTGCCGGGCCGGCCAGGCCTTGAACCAGCGCGGCTCGTAGTGGATGCCGTCGCCGGCCAGGAAACGCTTGGCGGCGAAGCCCAGGATCCGCCCGTCGGCCATCAGGCAGGCGGTGTTGAACAGCGCGTTGTGGCGCAGCAGCGGCAGGCCGGCCGAAACAATGATTCCGTTTGTCGCCGGCAGCAGTTCATGCAGGCAGCGCAGCGCCATCTCCTGCACGCCGCGCGACAAGAACGCATCCTCGCATCCATAGCCACTGACGCACAGCTCAGGCAGGCACAGAATGCTCACGCGCTCGCGCCGCGCGGCCGCGATCGTATCCAGAATGCGGCGCTGATTGCCTTCCCAGTCGAGCGGTGTCTGGTTGAGTGCCGCCGCGGCGACTTTGACGAGTTTCATGCCGACGGTTCCTCGTAGCGCGCGTGGCACGGGCTTCCAGCCCGTGAATCGTCCCACGGGCTTCTAGCCCGTGCCACGACTTAGCTGCGACGACGTCCAGCGCGGCATACACGCGCGCGCCCCCGGCCTAGAAGGCCGTGGGACGACTCACGGGCAAGATGCCCGTGCCACGACTTAGCTGCGACGACG
>Ga0187892_10005974_pt1 | contig 18558 bp, 33 predicted proteins | sample MA1701073metaG_FD_139345 | JGI IMG/M metagenome (GOLD analysis project Ga0187892, IMG submission 139345) | Bio-ooze microbial communities from a basaltic lava cave in the Kipuka Kanohina Cave System on the Island of Hawaii, USA - MA170107-3 metaG ...
AGAATCTCGGATCTCGATGGGCATCCCTTCGGCACCCGCCCAGATTCCCGGAGCCCACTCGGCAGTTGTGATGGTGATGGTAGAGGTAGAAACAGATGCTACCGTACCATAACCCATCTGACCGTAGAGCAGCTCGATCTCCAGCTTCTTGGCAACGGAGCGCAGCATATTGGCCACGAGGAACTTCGTGGCGTCCATGAACGCTTTCTCACCACCTAGGGCCGCACGAGAAGCCGCTACGTAGCCGAGCAAGGAGCGGAGGACGAGGGGGTTACCCTTTACCTGAGCATCCTTGATCTGACCAGCAACGGGCGCATTCAAGTTGAACGCATCCTCGTCAGATCCAGCGAAGGTAACACCGTGCTCAAGGCCCAGGATTACCGGCTGATGATACAAGTTACCGGGCTGCTTATCCTTACCCATGAACTTGATCTTATTTAAGAGCTTGACCCCGTCGGGGATCAAGAGCTCCAGCTTATCCGCGTAGGCCTCCTTGAAGAGACCGTTCAGCGTACCAACCGTACCGGCTGGATTTCCAAACGTATTAGCAGTAGCCATACTTTATACTCCTTCAGTTTAAGAAGCCGGAACGTAGCGGACCACTAGGGTCGCGCTGTAGTCCGTCGTAGCGAAGCTCGTGTTGGTATCACAGTTGAATACCAGCTTGTCACCCAGGGAAGTAATACCTGACGTGGCTCCCGTAGGATACGTACAGGTGATAGCTTCTGAGCTAGCTCCACCGACATTGTTCTTAACGACTTGGGCTGAAACAACCTTGGAAACCTGTTCTCCTACTCGGAGAAGAAGGTTATAGACTCCCGTGGTATCCGTCGCCGTAGCGAACGTGATAGCAGAGAGTTCCGCAGCCGTATCAACCGCACCATTGGCCAGCGTGATGCCGGAGATGCCTTCGACGTTAACGAAGAGCATCGCAGGTTCATCCCGCGTAACCGTCTTGCTGGCCGGAGTCGCGTTGGCCGTTACGGAGAACGGAATAGCGAGCTCGACCACCTTGAGCTGACGACTTAGCGTCAGTTCATTCTGCGCCTGATAGTTAGGCATGTAGACCTCATTACCTTAGCTTTGAGTTTAGAAGATTCCCTGTGAATCCTCACCGTCGCCACTGTGGTACTGCTCTACTTGCGATGCCTCAGCTCGGTTCATCCGGTTACCGAAGGTCTAGGTAGGAGTAAATCCCCAGTTGAAAACTTCGTGACTAGTTGTTAAGTTTTGGATCTCTGGGCTTGACGAGTGCTGCTTCATCTGCTAAGATCTTCGCCTCAAGGGCATCAGAACCTGCTCTGGTGAACTTCTTGATCTCTTCAAATATCTGATTTGCTGTAGTTTCTTCTGCTATCTTGACCCAGGCTTCAACCTCTCCGTTTAACTGCCGAGCATTGTAGCTGTCTCCAAGGGCGAACCACCTTCCGTTCTCTCTGAGTTCCAACATCACGTCGAACTCGCTCAGGTAACACTTTGTTCCCTCTTTCAGATGCTTCCAATGCTTCTTAGAGATCTGCTGGATATAGTACGGCACTTTTGCGGCAGTATTAGCGAGGTAGATGAACCCCAGCTTGTAGCGCAGAAAGATCCAAAACTTGGGCCAAAACTTACCAGAATATTTAAATTCTTTGAAGGTCATATGAATCAATTACCTATACGCCAAAGTAGTCTCTGAATGTACCGATCTTCTTGTCCGCCTTGTCGTTCTTCTTTGACTTCTCTCCGGTATCTGCAGCGATCTTTCCTGTGGGAATAGGAGTCTTAGCCTTCGCTACAGCCTTCTTTCGAAGTTTTCCAAGAACGTCTTTGCCTAGGATCTCCTCGATTACCTTCTCAGGCATAACTGAGAACATCGATTTGATGTCGCTGAAGATCTCATCTCTGACTAGAGGAAGAACATCTTCCGGAGTCAGATCCATGTCGTTCTGAAGACCTAAAAGCATATAATCGGCCATCTTCTTCACGACGTACTCGCTCTTCGGAAGATCGCTCTTCTCAAGGGCCTGCTGCATGAGGTTGTCGTAGCGCTCGAATTCTCTCTCTTCTAACCTCTGGAGTTCCTTCTTCTTGAAATCCTCGCGGTCCTTATCTGCCTTATCCTTCAAATCTCGAAGCTCCTTTTCAAGCTTCTCCTTTTCTAAAACTTCAGGAGACTTAAGGCTGTTTTCCATATCTTCTTGGATCACGGCCTTGGCTAGCTCCTTAAGGTCAATTCCTAGATTGGGATCCGATAGAACCTTACGAGGATCTTTGCGCAGGAGATCGATGAATTCTCGAACTTCCTTCTCAAGCTGAGCTTTCTCTGCGATTCGCTTCTGAGCGACGTGAGCAAACTGCAGCTTCTTTACGAGCTCATCTTCATTCTCCAGGTCGATCTCATCTTCGATCTCTCGACCGTCGACCTTCAGACGGAGCTTCTTCTTTAAAGCTTTTTCTACTTTAGCTTGTTCCTTAGAAGCTTCTGGTACCTCTTCCTTTGTAACTTCTTCGGTAAGCTGCTCAGCAGCTCCTTGTTCCTCAGCTTCGGTAGAATCTACGATCTCATCGATGACTTCAGACGTATTCGTCGAGGTAGTAGAAGGGGTAGTAGATGTAGGATTATTGGCTCCCATAGAATCTCCTGTTCAGCGCCTGCTAGGGAAAGCAGGTAGCCCGGGGCTTGCCGTCTACAATCACCTGGTTGAAGATAGGCTCACCGTTTGATCTTAGTAAGTTGTTAAGGTTTTCGACGGAGAATCTTGAACTTCTTCCGCTTGGACTGCTCTTGAAGTTGAATAGCATCGGGATCATCCTTAGCAGCTAACTTGCGAAACTTTTGAACATAATCCTTATAATCTAGCTTCTGAGGAGTAATTCTAGAAGGGTCCTGATTATGACCCATGTTCCACATATAGGCTGCTCGATCTTGATCGCCCCCTGTCCTCTCAAGAAGGTGAGATGCTAGGTACTTGGCAAGGACTTCCTGTCCCTCTGGAGAAGAACTCAGCTGAGTACCCATGATCTGAGCCTTATCTCGATATTCGGAGCCTCTTGGGTCCACTGATTCTGGAATGGGAAGAGGGAGGGTAAGCTGTTGTTGGAGAACCTGCTCATCTTGTGGATCTCCCATCTCCTTCTGTCGCTTAGAAATGAGCTCTGCGATGGTAAGGGGCATTAGACCATACTTGCCTATAGCCTGCATCCCCTTGTGCATACCATGCTGCATGATTGGATGAGCAACGTCGGCCTTATTAGCAGATTCAATCTGAGCTATACGATTAAGGAACTCTTCTATTGTTTTGCTGTCTGGCATCTTAATACTGTTCCAAAAACTTATGTAAATCACTGACAAGAACAACCCAGGCCCATCCTAGGATAGAGTCAGATGCAAAGGCAATTCCTCTGACCCTTCCTCTAGAATCTAAGACTGGGGAACCACTGTTACCAGGCATGATTGGAGCTGTAGTAGCTAGAGCATGAATACGGAGAAAGCAGCCTTTTACAGAGAAGAATAAGAGGGGAATATCTAAGATGATGTTCTTAGGATCGTTGCAAGTTCCAGGTTGCACTGGAAATCCTATCAGCAGCATGATCGTAGCTTTGTTTATCACCATTCCTGATGTGACCGCAAGGGGCATGAGCTTGGGATGCCCAATGATGAATATATCATCCTGCGACTCTAGATCATCGTTGCCTAATTCTAATACAGAGGCTCTTGGTAGGGGTTCGACCAGGCAAAGGTCCGTGAGAGGTGACTCTTCGATGACTCTCCTAGGAATTGGACGTTCATCATTTCCAATCCGAACATACAGGATGCCATTATTAGCCAGTTGACATATATGAGCGTTCGTTACCAGATACTTTTCTCCGGAAGAAGAACGCACGTGAAATCCAGTACCTCCCGAAGTCTGTTCCTTATTCGTAATGTAGGTAATACTCTTGCTTGCTTCACTCAGATCGGGGTGATTAGATTTACTCTTAAATGGAGCCATCAGGAGGGCTGCTGCGCTGAGACCAGCTAGGGCTGGGATCCAATGCTTCTTACTCATCTTTTCCTTTAGCTAGAGTTATCTTAAGTTGTTAGCCTGGTATAAGCTGACTTGCGTCTGTAGGTAAATTTTCAAACGGTGAAGGCGGCTTAGCTGGTCGTGGAATAACTGCCGATCCGGCAGAACTGGTCACCTGCTGCTGAGCACCTTCTCCTCCAGCAGGAGGAGTTAATACTTCAGAAGGAACTCCACCGGGAGGCATCATCGGTGCCAAACTCTGTTGTCCTATCAGGGCCAATAAATCTGGTGCAGTAGTCTTCAGCATGTTATAATGAGCTTCGATATGGTCCATTACGGTCTTAACTAGCTCGGGTTGATTATTTCTCAGGTCAGGATCAGCTAGGACAGTTCTATGCTCTGTAATGTGCATGCTGTGTTGATCGAGGGGAGAAACGATTGGATTCAGACCTTCTAAGAGCTTTTCGTTTTCTGACTTGATGAGTAAAAGATCTGCCATGTCACCTTCGAAGGTAACATCTAATTTACCAGTATTAATAACTTGGAAATATTGCTGAGGATTTTGTAATAATTTCATCTGCGCAAGCTGCTCAGCCATCTGCACTCTCCCAGAAATCGTTCGACTCAAAGGATTTCCGATATCAACAATAACGCGATTTACATCCTTGATATCATCTCCGGTAAATTCTTTTAGATAGGGTTTGTTATTCTTTCCAACAATTGCTATTACCTTAGGCGTCGCTGCGAAATCTTTTAAGTTCTGTATCAACGCAGTACCCACATCTTCGACCAACTTCACATAGCTCTGCTGTAATCCGGAGATAAACTGCAGTGCCATGGACTGAACAAGTGCCAAAGCCGTACCAGATTCTAGAGACTTCTCAGGATTACCACGAGCTACAGAATTAACACCGGAGATAGTCTCTGCAGCAAGGATAAGTTCCTTTAAGAATTGGTAGGTTTCCGGAGCAGTTTCTGTCAGCTGGATTGATTCTGGCTTCTCATTCCCTTCCACGATGTTCATCGCTCCGTCAAGACTACTGATAGCAATATCTGCCCCCCTCTTAACGAATAAATTCTGAACTCCAAAGGCGTTATTATTCGTCATGATGATACTATATAACGAGTTGATGCATTCTTGAATAGGAAATACGTCGAACATTGGACTGTAACCATATGGGGTTCCGAGAATCGAACCAGGTGACATTCGGAAGATAGGCAGAGTACGATAAGGCATTCCCATGTCCATCAGGACAACATCGCTAGATAGGAACAAAAGATAGCGACCTTCGGGCATTGCATCAGTCTTCTTGTGGAAGAATTCATAGACAGAAATATCATCGGTATCATCGTTGGACCATACAGCAAGCCGATATACCTGACTATCAGCCTTAGATGGTAGCTGAGCAATCTTCTCAGCTACCTCAGGATACTTAGCCATCAGATCGTATCGATTCTTAAACGTGCGACACATGATCCAATCATGGTTCCAATATTCCTTGGTGCCGTCGAAGACTACGTCGAACGGAGATAGGTTACTGAATCTAACTTCTCCTTCGTAGATCGTCTGTCCGCTATCTTCGTCATAATCGTAGGCTTCTCCAGCAGTAGCATCCCACTCCATCTTTATGAATCCACTCCCAAGTACGATTGCCATCTCGGCTGCGATCTTCAAACAATCTTCTAATCCCTTCTCACGCATGTAATAATCCAAGATTCCGTTCGCAAGATAGGCTTGTGATAAAGACTTATAGTCGGTATTAATTGCGCGAGCTTCCATGATCGGACGGTTCGCGGTAATCATCACATAGATGTGCTGAGCAATGTTACGAAAATGATTCACCGGAAGAGCGACGAGTTCTCCCTGTTCTCCCGTAAAATTAACCTGGTGACCCATACCCACATCTGTATTATAGCTTCCGTAATAGGCTCTCCACATGTTTGCTAACTTTTCTAAGTAAGCATTAGCTCGGAGAAGATTAAAAAAGGAATTACCCTTGGCTAGAAGTGTACTGGCTACATCCTGAGGATCTTTTGCCGCGAAGTACTTGGCATTAGGACTATTCGGTTCCATTAATTTCTCCTCTTCGAGTTAAAGATCTTTCGAAATACATCGAGCTGAGTATTGCTCGAATTTTTAAAAGCCCCTGGATTAACGACATAGAGATCGCCTTGGGGATAATCATATCTTGCAGGATAGGGATTCTTAGAATAGATAACAGATCGAGCTAGATAAATCAATGCATCAACTGCATCATAGTGACCATTATCTGGCGATCGAGCAAATTTCTTGTCGGTTCTAGACTTAGACCACTTCACATTGCGAAGATGACGGATCAAGGTCTGGCATCGCGGATGTATAATGATCTTACCTGCGCTCAGCATCATCTTCAAGACATTGATCGCTGCTTCCTTATCGTCCTTCTTAGTTGCGACGAAGCTTATCGTCCTGTGCGAATCTAATTCTCGACTAACTTTATACAGTTCTTCTGTAACTACATAATTGATATCAGAGACCCTAAGATAAGGCGATCTGAGCTCTTCCGTAAGTGGATTTAACCAGAGAACATCTTCCTTCTTCTTTAACTCAGTGAGGAATACCTTGTATGTATTATTCTCTTCTCGAAAGTCAAATACTAACTCATCCTCTATGATCAACTTCGCTGCCCTAAAGTCATAGTAGGCTAAAAGTAAGACTGTGAGATCCCTACCACCTATGTCCATAGCTTCGTAGGTATCAAAAAATGGGGGCTTAGGCCACTCTTTGACTATGATCTTCTCAAGCTCAGGTGTAAACTCAGGAAGTACACTGTAAGTTGCATCCTTGATGAGCTCACATAAAAATTCTCTACGAAACTCAGGATCCTTGATTCCATTGGGATAGGCTGCTATAATCTGATCGATCTCATCCTGAGTAATGCGGGGATTGTCGTATATCGTCTTCTTGATGAGGGTTCCGCGAGTCTCGGCCTCCTCGACGAACTTCATGAAGTCATGATCAGGTTCCTTAGGAGGAGTAGATAACAGGAGGATCTTACCCTTCGTATTCATCGTAGTAGGGATCAAGATGCTGCGCACGGTATTAGTAAGATCCCTGCAGATACCAGCCTCATCTACGATGCAGAGATCGGCGTAGGAACCTCGAAGCTTCTCAGCGTGACCATTATCGGTACCAGCCAGTTGGATCCTAGATCCGTTAGGAAAAACATAAGTATACTTGCTTCTGATAGGCTGCGGTTTTAAAGTTTCTGGACAATCAGAGAGGATCATTGGAAACAAGCTAGTCATGATATCATCGATCATCAGCTTGGTAGGAGCCAAGATCTTAACGATGCTGTTCGGCTTCTTCAAGCACTGTTCTATCGCGATGGTAAATACCGCGTAAGTCTTACCGAGGCGTCTAGAACATAGGACAACCTGGATCTTCTCCGGGCTGGAAAAGAACTTCTGATAGAGTTCCTTCTGAAAAGGGTCTAACTTCCATCCTAGTATTCCCCTCCTCCAGAGTTCTTGCTTGGCTTGAACGCTACTTACCTGCATCCGATAAACCACCATCTACCAGGGAAAGAAGCTGAGATATGTCCATCTCCTTCACCTTCTCTTCCTTCTTCTTGCTAGGATCCTTAAGAATCTGTAGGAGCTTGGTGAAGATCTCAACCTTCTTCGTTTCTTCTAGGGTCAATTCACCTTCTAAGGACCGATCCCTAAGGATACTCAGCTGCATCTCGCAGATAGCCTGTTCGTGGGCAATGCTTTCCCTGAGCTGCCCATCCTCGGTCTTCTTGGCTTCGAGATTTGCAGAAGCTACAGTTCGCTTCAAATCTGCATTTTCTTTCTCGATGGCATTGATCTTCTTAGTAAGCTCCAAGATAGTACGATATTGTGCGTCACTATAAGCCTTGAGCTCTGCGAAGTTCTTAAAATTCTTAGTCAGGTCGTTGATACTATCGGACATTGGTATTGCCCCTCATCTGAGTTCCGAGCTTGAGACTTGCTACGTGAGTGCGAAGCTCTTGCTCCATCTTTTCAAACTTCTCTACTCGATCGGATAATCTACGAATCTCATCGATCTGTTTTTGATATAATTTGAGCTGAGACCAAGCTTCATAAAAAGCAGCCGTTCCACCTAAGATTAAAAAAATTCCAACATCTGTCCACGTCGCTGGAAACCAAAGTAATTTTCCGAAATAAATCGATAGCAACACAAATGGAAACTTCTGCATATTTATCCACCTTTTTGTAGTTTTGTGACAATATACCTGTCTAACCGCGATTAGGCTTAATTTCGCTCAAGCGAGAGGCGGTTTGCTTTGGTCTATTGCGCGACCGCTTCAAATATTCGATCGCTCTTAAGAGAGATTCTTCTGAATCCCTCAGGAGACCTATTGCTTTATTGCAGGTCGAACAAAGGATCCCGCGGATCTGACCTGTTTTGTGGCAATGGTCTACACAAAATTTATGAATTTGATTATTCCCCTTCTTACAAATCGCACACATGAAATCTTGCAACTTAAACATGTCTTCGTAATCGCGGTCATTCATCTGATACTTCTTTAACGTACGATTACATGTTTTTTCTAAACTTTTGTTAACTTTGGTAATCTTAAAATCCCAACTGGTCTCCCGCATACACTTGTTGCATAGCTTCGTAAAGTTCCGAGAAGAAACTACTCCAACACATTCTGGAGTCTTACATTTAATCCAAACCATCGAACTGAGTTGTTAAGGTTATCCGGATGGTTAAGGACGCTTAGCAACTGTGAGTATGGCAAAGCATATCAACGATGGGAAATGTTCTAAGTGCGCAGAGATACTGGTCGGAATCGATCCCATTCTGATAGAATGGTTTAAGAAGTTCCAGGCGGTTCACAAGGATGCCCACGCGGCCTGGGGCCTGAGGGGTAAGAAGGACCAGGAAGATGCCTTTGCCAAGGGCAACAGCAAGGCTAAGTGGGGAGAAAGTCCCCACAACTACGGCTGTGCCCTAGACTTCTTCCGGCTCCTGCAGACCGGAGCCGACTGGTCGATAAGCTGGTTCCAAGGAACAGTAGGTCCTGAAGTAGCTAAGGATCAGAGACTAGAGTGGGGCGGTACCTGGCCGAAATTTAAGGACTATCCTCACGTCGAGCTTAGGGGCTGGAAGGAACTAGTGAAGGCTAACAAGCTAAAACTCTGTAATAAGCCCTAGTCTTCCTTCGGAATCACACATATACCTGGTTCTACGAGGATATTCGTCTTATCCCAGATCATCCAGGCGCAGGTAACGCTGTCGGTTCGACCGTCTCCCGTGAAGCTTATGCGCGGTAGTACGACGATCTTCGAAGGCGGATTCTTGGCTAGCCATGGTCCGCGAGCCTTCGTAGGTTCTAGAAACGAAATGCGCAGCAGGATCGCTGCACCAATCCTAGCACTCTCCACGCTGTGCTGAACAACCTCTAGGGCCTGCGAGAAGGGAGGATTCGTGATTACCAGGTCGGGAACTACTTCTCGATAGAGGTCCGCCCTGGTGGCATCTTGGAAATAGTCTGCTGGCATGGACGGATCTAGGTCGTTGGTTATGACGCAGTCGAACTTCTTCCTGATCGCAGAGGAGATGTTCCCCTTTCCAGAACATGGCTCTAGGATCCTAGGCGACTTCATGATTCCCCACGTCTTCAGGTGTTCCATGAGCTTATCTACAGCCCATTCAGGAGTAAAGTATTGGTCTAATTCTCGCCTAGGCATTCTTGAGATCCTTTCTCAGCTTGTGCAGCCGCAGATTTCGGGGAAGATTATTCTCTTCCTCGTACTTGAACTGCTGGTCCAACGTATCAACTAGTTCCTTCGTCACTTCTTCATACTGTTTAACAAGCTTCAATACGCCAACTTCGTCAAAGTTTATTAAGACTTCTATTGCTGCTTCTATGAACTTAATCTCCTGCCACAGTAATTCAATCTTTGGTTGAAGAGATACTACACTTTTTTCACCCATACGATCTTATTTTTTTCTGTAGTATCTGAGCAGATTTACATATCCCAGCTGTTCTGCTTCTATATCTCTCAGATCATTAGCGGCATCAGAAACACCATGCCAATCTTGTTGCGAAGTTTTTAATTGAAGATAAACGATCATTACTTTTTTACGCTTATTTAATTCTAAGATCTCATGTTCTAATTTATCTTGGATCCTCACCGCTGTTCTCCCTGCTTCTTCGCAGCGCGCTTCCTACGCTGATGTTCCCTAGCCTTCCTCCTCGTACAGATGCCGCACGTATTACCATTCCAAAGCAGATTATCGATTCCTCGCCAGCGCTTATCCTTGACGTTGAACCTTCCATGCTGGATCTTCTCTTGAATGACCCCGCAATCCTTACAGATCTTGATTACTTTCTCCTGCATCATAACGCAACCCTAAGAAGATGGTATAGAGATACTACGAGCACACCAACTAGGAAGAGAGGGACGATCGAGATCATAGCAACTTGGAGGATCATACGCTTCTTATCCTTCCTTCTTCGTTCCGCCTTGAAGTTTACCTTGATCACCTTTCCCATGAAACCTTCGGATATAAGTTGCTAATTCTTCTAGATGATCGGCTAGGATCAATGGTTCTCCGATCAGAACTCCTGTACCTTCTATCGTTAATTTAAGGAATCCTCCGAGAGACTGCTCGGTCTTCATTCGCCCACCGAACTTTGAGAATATGTAATAATCGCGCATCAGAAGTCTACCTTATTATCGGGAATACCAATGAGTTCAGCTCTTATCTTCTCGACTTCTTCCTGGGTCTTTAAGATCTTAGATTCTCCCTTAGAGTTCATGACTAAAAAATCTGGAAGCCTGAGGCAACTAAGGTATCCATCCTTATGACATCCGGATCCAGTATCCAGCAGTATCGCGTTTCCATAGCGACGGGCACCCGGAACTACGATCTTACCTCTGATCGAATACATGCCGTGGATGTGCCCATAGACTGCAATCTTTCCCTTACCGTAGAAGTTACCATCCTCGGCGATCGGAACAGGATTCGGATCGACCCACATCTCCTCAGGTCCCGATTCATACGACCAGATTAGGGTATGCGCATCCGTCCTGAAATCAGCTCCAGGAGGAATAGAGCGATATACTTCCTTTGGAATAGGAGCATGGCAGAAGAAGTACTCCTCGGTCTCGTGGTATAAGGGCAAATGCTTTAGCCAGTCTAGGTGTCCGCTGGTTCGCATGGCTTGGGGAAATAACCTATCTGCACTGACAGAAGAATCTAGGCTGAGTCCCTTGGCGTAGGAACGCGCAGTAGCCATTCCACCGTTGTAATACATGAGGTCCGATCTCCCCTCTGCAGCATCGACCATCATCTGGTCGTGGTTACCTCGGAGGACGATCACCTGACCAGGATACATGACCTGGTGCACCTTGAACCACTCGTTGACCTCATAGCTGTCGGGGCCTCGATCGTTCCTATCTCCCAGTTGAACTAGGACATTGCTCGGATCGTTCAGGTCGAAGCCGCTCTTGCTCATCTCAAGGAGGAGCCTCTTGAACTTCTCACCTTCACCGTGTATGTCAGCTATTATCCAATAGTTCTTCATTGCTACCTCACAACAAAAATAGAAAAAGCTTCCCATGATACATCGAGCACTGCATTGAAGTCAAGCTCTACCTTCTGCAGGAGATTGATAAACAGGGAACTAGGAACCTTGTAGCAGAATGATTCTCCAGTTACCTGCTTGATCCATAACTTCACGTTCTGATCGGCAACGGGTGTTCCTGGGAAGTAGAATATGGGAGAGAAGTCCCAGACACCATGCTGCCTACGAAGCAGGGCTCCTAATCTCTTGGTCGTTCGATCTTGAAACGGAAATGCAATGTTCTGATGGTAGCTCCACTCGGTGATCTGATCACCTAGTCGCTGCTCAGTTCTATACTCCTCTTCGGTCATTTCGACTTGTGCAATCTGTGTAGGCATATATGTAATTGAACCTATGTCAACATTAATTGTCTCTAAATTGTTAATCTCAGGAACTATTACACACCGCACATTTGATAGCTCGGCTGCTCGCCTACGTATAGCTTCTTGAACTGTTTCTCGTGGAGATACAGGATCTACTGGTCTCGTAGCATTTGAACTATCATATGTGATAACGTATGATGTGTTATTCTTTTCTAGATCGGATACCAAATCTATAAGTGCCTTGAACTTTATACCTTTCTTCTTCTTGATCAACTTGTCTGCTTCATCTACTAGCTTCTCTAGAGTTGGATCCAACTTGATATCATCGTTCATTATTCTCTCTCTCCCAAAAATATCTAGAATGAAAAGTTGGTAACAAAGACATAGATTCGATTAAATATCTTGGATCTATACAAGATGTCGAATCTACGTATATCAGGTTATACTCTGATCCAAGATCGTATGGATCATCTTCCAAGGGATTATCCTTTAAGAATTCCCTTAACCTGCGATCTATCAGCTCTATGTCATCTTCTATCAGGGCCATGGTGATTGATCCTCATGCTCGGGGAATAATTCTCTGCGGATCTCCTCTAGGATCCTAAAGATATCTGTCATGTGCTCAAGGATGCTATAACTATCATCGTGGATATACCCATCGTCTCCGAACCAAACGTGGATGCAAGCGTCCCACTTGAGCTCGCCCTCCATGATCTTCTCAGGCACACCTGGTTCCATGGTTTCCATGTTCCACGTTTCGAAGGAGATTACCTTGAACTTCATTCTGAGGGCACCTGCTTCCTTCTCCACCTCTATGCGGATCAGTTCGTACCCCTCGTTGTTGCGTATAGATCGAACTACCTTGTTCATCCTTGGTCCATGGTACTATAGAAACTCCACTGAGTCAACAGAAGATTCCCTATACCTTCCTTCGGAAGGGCCACGGGATCGAACAGTGCATAGGTGCCATGTATGTTTCTATAACGTGCGTCTCAGCGACCTTCTCGTAATCCTTACTCGAAGATCCTCTGGTATCTTTTGGAACAATCCTCTCCCAGAGTACATCTATCAGGGCAGTCCCATCTATCGAGTAGATCCTGCAGGATCTTCCGTTCTGAAGGAATCGCCTCTCCTTATTCAGGAGTTCCAGATGGTTTCTTATCAAGATTCTCATCGAAGATGTCAGGTGATACTGTCTCCTCTACCAATCCCCTGGCCATGAGGCACAAGGGAAGTCCTATTCCCATGGTCCACTGGAGCTTATGTTCGTTCTCAGAGAAGGATAACTTGTAGCTTCTATTATCTGTGAGATCCTGAGTACTCCTTAATAACCAGTCTTGCTTATTTAAGCAAGCGAACCTCCTCAGTAACCTCACCAGTTCCTCCGAAGGATCCTAGGCCACGAGAAGTAGGGTGCATAGTAGGCGTAGGCGTCTAGTTCCTCCGGAACGTTGAAGACCGTAGCATCCACCTGATGGTCCATTCCCAGGAGTCCGCATATACCGTCGCTGCTCCTGATCCTCGATTCCCACCTGAGTCGCAGTAGCTTCTCGTACCTGCTGCTCAGGCGATCTCGGTGCTTCTTCTCTCTCCTCATGCGAACATCCTATCAGAACGCTTAACAACTATCAAGGACTAAGCAGCGTCACGTTACTGGTAATAGACCATTCATAATATATATGCTACTATGCGAACCTCCTGCTGAGGCTCGCAGAGCCGAAGCTCCTAGCTAGGAAACCCACCCACCGCCCGACCATCCGACTACCCATCCAGGGAGGGCGCTCTTCCCAGGAGGTCCAGAACTTCCAGGGTCAGCCGATCCTGGGAGACGATCGGCTCGTCTATGCGGATACCCTCGGGATAGCTGAGGGCGATCCAGGTCCTGGCTGCCCAGACCTCCTCGAAGACGCCTGCCAGGACCTTCTTACCGGAGCTGCTCCTCAGGTAAACTCCGACCAGGTACCGACCAAAGTCCCTTCCGGATCGGGGATCCGGTATGACCTCCTCGAATACCTTCCAAGTTGCGGGTGGTCTAGAAAGTACCTGGTAGCCTTCGGAGTCTAGCTCGTACCACAGGGTCCGATACGACTCCTGCGGCTCTCCGCTCAGTGCTCGGAGGATAGGCCAGTCCCTCCGGTAGTCCTGCTGAAACTTCTCGCAGGGGTGAGATCCCTCCTGCAGGGTATCCAGTATGCGTCCCAGTGCTCCTAGGACCGACTTCCCGGAGCATACCCAGGCGGTCCTATACCTGGGACAGACGATCGCTGCTGCCCCCCGTACAGACAGCTTGACCAGGTAGCGCAGGTCGGAGGTTCCTAGATCCCTAGGGTCTTTAGTTTCTATACTCCTCTCCACGGTACAAGTTGTTTCGAAGAGTTGCGAGGCCACTGCTGTTATGTTTCTATACAAGATCTAGTATGGTACATCCTAGCCCGGCACCTAGGATCACAAGTTATTGACATCGTTGAGGATACTAGGAGTGTTTCTATAGCTAGGATACCTGAGCAGCGTGCTCGACCTGAGACGGTGCCTTCGATCCCGAAAGCGAGGCTACCCCCCTACCCTACTCTCTGCAAGACTCATGCCTGGCATAACCTTTGCACCCCCTGCAAGATCCGTGCCAACTGTTCGGCACGATCCTTGCATACCTCCCTGCTGCAGCCTAGGCTGGCCTGCGACAGTGAGAGACCGAAGGGTATGCTGACCCCTTGCCGAGGCGTCAGGTTCGAAGCCTGGGGCAAGGTAGGGGCATGGGAGAGGCGATCTGAGGGGAAGTAGGCTGGTGGGCGGCGCACCGTCCTGGCTGACTTTCAAAGAGCAAGCAAGCAAAGGACGAGGCGACGCAAGGCGAGGGTTACCCTGCGCTGCTCGGCATGCACCTTGCATGGTGCAAGATCCGTGCCAAGCATGGTGGCACGATCCTTGCTACGCGATCCATTATACTCGATCGGCGATGTCTAAGAGCTTGACGCTGTACAAGAACGTAACAGCAGCGAACTCCTTAAGTTTTCTCCGATCTAGTGTGACTTCTGTACGATGATCGAGGTCCGACACCTTGAATTCATTGAGGAATTTTAATGGCGCGGTACCTGCACTGGTATTCCTCCGAGCGGCATCGGCGACGGTGCAGCTAAGAGCACAGGTCGAAGGTTGTAGACGGAAGTAGGCCGTACCTGAAGCTGCGAAGCGGTGCATGACGAGGGTATACAGCTCTCTGCAGCATCCGAAGCCTACCGAGCATACGGCAAGACGTATCCCCAGGTGAGACACCGAGGGTACAGACCAGGTAGGAATAGGGTGCGGAGAGCAAAGCCCGAGCCCTGCCGATAACCTAGGCCCTCTGCCAGTGCGGCACGACCTAGGCGTTAGGACGGGGAACGTACGTCTGTACGAACGGTACCTTACCCTGCAAGGCTTCGAGCCTTGGGATAGGCTAAGCAAGGGGCTGCCATGCCCATGACGCCGACCGCATCCGATCCAGCGGGAATGCGAGCGTCCCGATCCTCAGGTTATGCCTTGCTGCAGCCTGAGGTCACTGGGGACTACTGGACGGATCTATACCTATCCCGGACGAAGGGCTGCCACGGTCTAAGATTGCTGGGATTCTGCCAGAGGCTTAGGCGAGTAGGTACCTGAGGGTACCGGCGCAGACTGCAGAAGCAGGACTGCGCCCTGAGAACGGTGGTGTTGGCGACGGGATAGCTGGGATTCTCAAGCTAGCTTAGCTTGGGAACGGAGCCGAAACGGTTGGACCTGATGGGTCCAGCCGTAGGTGCGCGCCGAACAGAGCGCACCCTGACGAGGCTGATCACATGACTACGCGATGGTACGTGTGCGAGGACTGCAGGATAAGCATGTCCTTCCCGATGATGGGGAAGGTGTGTCCGTGCTGCGGTAAGACCATGACCTTGGAGGTAGGACATGAGGAAGTGCCAGTGCGGGACGTGGAGCAGGACTAGGTTCTGCTCCTACTCCTGCCAGGAGGAGCACTGGAGGAGAACCTTCGGTGCTTACCAGGGATACAAGAGGACTATCCTCTCCAGGGGAGAGACCCCGATACCCTACAAGCTCTGGGTCAGGGTAGGATGTCCGGTAACCCAGAGCATGGGAAAGATTTTGTCCGCTAGGTAGCTTATCTAATACCTGCCCCTAGACTCACCGAGCCATCCCCAGGCCGAAACGGAGGAGAGACCTGCCTCAGGTATCCCTCCGTCCGCAGGTAGGTCCTGCGCTGACGAGGCCAGCCTGGATACCGGGAGGTAGAGCATGTCCGAACCGCTGCTCTTCCTGGTCGTAGCGGAGGATGGTGGTTGGAAGGTAGTAGGGGTTGCCCAGGGATTCTCCGATGCGAAGGCTGAGTGCGCTAGGATGGGGTTGGAAGCAGCCTACCTGGTAGATGCTAGCCTTCCTCAGGAAAGCCCAGGTGAGGAGGATTCCGAAGATAACTCAGGAGAGCTTTGAACTCGGATAGGAGACAGTGTGTCCTCTATCCTACTCAAAACCCAGGAGGATACCATGACAGTCGAGCAGATGCAGGCGGAACTCGACCGCCTGAAGAGTGAGAACGAGAAGCTGAAGCGGAAGAATGCCCTGCGCTTCAAGGTCACCGAGAAGGGTGGCCTCTCGGTGTACGGGCTCGGCCGCTTCCCTACCACGCTCTACCGGAGCCAGTGGGAGAGGCTCTTGGCCGACAAGGAGAGCATCATCTCCTTCATCCAGGCTAACAGCGAGAAGCTCACGGAGAAGGGTGAGAAGGAAGCTGCGGCAGCTTAAGGTCAGGCCGAAACGGAAGGGATGCTCGCACATCCCTCCGTCTGCGGGTTCTTCCCGCACTGAGGAGGCCAGATGATCTTAGACTTGGAAACGAAGAAGGCTATAAAAGTTTGGATAGCAGACTTAGAATCGGGGAGGTATTCTCAGACTCAAGGATGTCTCCAAGATAGAAGTGGATTCTGCTGCCTAGGAGTAGCGTGCCTGAGATATTCCTACCAGGTAGGTGAAGGTTCTATTCTGGTAGGGGGGATGCCTTTTCAAAAATATGGTGCCCCAGAGTGGCTAGCCAACGTCGACGGCGACTTCAAGTACCTTACGGGTAAGAATCTCTCAGATCTGAACGATACTTTCCACTGGGACTTCGCCTCGATAGCTGAGGCCCTGAGGATCGTATACCTAGAGGATCAATCTCTGGATCTCAGAGAGATGAACCAGGAAGATGATGACCAAGACTAAGTGTACTCAGATAGCAGCCGCTCTGGCTGAGCACGTTCGAGTGATGCACGAAGGTAGGAGAAGCTGGAACAAGGCGTGCGGCCAGTGGCTCGTGTACGGATTCGAAGCAAAGCTAGGATTCGCAGGTGCCGTCGCGCTGGAAGCTGCAGCGGAGATTGCCTGGAGGAAGAAGCAGGATGTAGAAGTGGCGATCTTCGGTGCTCTCAAGGAGATTTACCAGGAAGCTGGGAAGTGGGAGGTCGACCATGTCGTCTAGGACGCTGTTCCTGCGAAGCCGCAAGGCTACCCGTTGGTGGGACGATCCGGAGGCCATGGGAAGGTACAGGAAGCTGAGGAAGAAGAGGAGCAAGCAGGCGCGGAAGAGTCGGAAGAAGAACTTCCCTCGGAGGAGGTAGGCATGTGCTTATGCTACGATCCTAAGAGAGGTAACTGCATCATCTGCAAGGATAAGAAGCTACAGCAGAAGGCTGTCGAGGTCATTCGAAGAGGAGCGGAGAAGATAGTTACCGAGCAAGCACCTGCAACAGAAGTTCTCGGGGAAAGGCCGAGGTTAAGACTTATCAGGGGAGGTAAGGCATGATAGACTGGGATGAGCGGCTAGGGTTCGTATTCTTCGGCGTGATCGTAGCTACGATCCTCTACAACATGTTCGTGTAGGAGGGGAGATGAGGGAGTACCTGAGCGTATTGTACTATCACGGTAAGTATACCGTATACCGAGAAGCATCCGAGATCCTCTCGACCAGATCGGAGGATCTGCTCCAATACTTCTTGAGGAGTTGGACGTGAGGGATTATAATTCCTGGCAGCAGAGGAACTACAGGGGAACTTCTTGGAGGGGAAACTACCTGAGCATGAAGCCGGAGGACGAACGGAGGCAGGTGACCTTCTCCGACGTCATGCTGGTCATGGGAATCTTCATGTTGTACATGTCCCTAGTGTCGTGGTAGGATATAAGATTATCAATGCTTTATATTTTTATCGTTCAATGGTAAGATAAATAACTAGGAGGAATAAATGAAGGTACTACAAGAAGTCGTTGAAGTAACGGGCGAGGGACTCGATTCTCTGATCGGTAAGAAGGTCACGCTGTTCTGCGCGAACTACTTCTATACCGGCAAGCTCGTCGGAGTAAATCAGACGTGCGTGAAGCTAGAAGATCCAGCTATCGTGTATCAGACAGGTCCGTTTACCGAGGCTGCATATGCCGACGCACAATCCCTCTGCGTCAAGGTGTGGTACGTACAGACTTCGGCTATCGAGAGCTTTGGAGTCCTCAAGTGAGGATGAGTCAGTTCTATAAGCCTTCGGGGTCGTGGTCGGGGTCGGGGTCGGGGTCGTGGTGGGGGTCGGGGTCGTGGTCGAGGTCGGGGTCGGGGTCGGGGTCGTGGTCGAGGTCGGGGTCGGGGTC
>Ga0187892_10005975_pt1 | contig 18557 bp, 17 predicted proteins | sample MA1701073metaG_FD_139345 | JGI IMG/M metagenome (GOLD analysis project Ga0187892, IMG submission 139345) | Bio-ooze microbial communities from a basaltic lava cave in the Kipuka Kanohina Cave System on the Island of Hawaii, USA - MA170107-3 metaG ...
ATTCCCGCTTGCTGAAGATCGTCTCCGCGCATTGGTTTTCTTTCTCCTGGTTGCGAGGTTGTACTACTCGCTACTATTACGTTGGACCATGCGCTAAAGTTACTTTTTCAGCAGCCTGCTAGGACGTAACCGTTGGCAAGTGTTATCCCGTTTCCAAAAAGCATGCTGACCGCTAGGAAGGGTAGACCGTCGCCGGTAATGACTCCGTCGCTAACCATTATGTAATCTCCAGTAATAACTCCATCGGAGATCATCGACGCATCGCCGGTAATGACACCGTCTCCCGTGATTACGCCGTCGCCCAGCAGGCGTCCAATGCCGTATATGTTCTGGAATTTTATGATCAGATTGATGCCAGTAGCATAGGTGTAATTGAGAATGATCCCGCGAGACCAGCTGAAGGTGTGACCGGCGACCGTAGTCTCGGGCGCGGGAATCTCACTCGACGTAAGCAGTGGATCTCCAAGCGGCGTAGCTGCTGACAAATCTGTACGCACCAGTCGAGCCAGGCTAACCGCTCCTTCGATATTGATCTGGCCCGCTCCCTGCTCGAGCATATTGAATCCCGGAAGTGGTTGAGCAGTGTAGGTCAACAAAGCTTTAACCAGGTTTGGTGTGAGACTGGGATTGGCTTGAATCATCAAGGCCGCTGCTCCGGCTGCAACCGGTGTCGCCATTGACGTGCCGCTCAAGTACATCATCTTACGGGAGGAAACCTGACTCACTCCCGCGTCCAACTGCGGATGCTCCGTTACCAGAGCGTTGTTGACCGCCTCAGCATCGATTATTTTGTTTCCGGGCGCCACCAAATCCGGTTTTATTAGATTGTCGTGGTGCCGGCCGCCATCGGAGTCGGTCCAGTAACTGCGAGTGGGCCCCCGTGAACTATAAGTTGTGATCTGATCGTCACCACGAGAATCGGTTCCGAAGGTATTAGAAGCCCCAACGGTGATTGCAGAGGGCTCGTTGCCCGGAGAGTGAATGTGGCCGTAAACCTTGTTGCCGTTTTCGTCCTTGCCGTTGTTGCCAGCCGCCGCGACCACCACAATGCCGGCATCAACTAGTCTGCGCACGGCAAGACAAACCGGATCGTTTCGATAGGAGTCGACAGCTGCCATGCCTAGACTCATGTTTACCACGCGGATGTTATAGGAAGACGCGTTGGTTAATACCCAGTCGAGTGCGCTGAGCACACCTGAAGTTGTGCCTACACCCTGCGAGTTCAGCACGCGCAGGTTCACGATGTTGGCGTTGGGTGCGATGCCAATATACCGGGCATTCGAAACACGACCACTCCCGGCGGCAATTGAGGCCACGTGAGTACCGTGTCCGTACGGATCATCCGTGCGATCCTCGCCGGTAAAATCCTGGTTCATCACTACGCGCAGACTATTGTGTCTCCCCAGGAATGATCTGTGCTGCGTGTCTACGCCTGAATCCAAAACAGCGATGCCGATGCCTGTGCCGTCGAGTCGGTTGCTGGAATTGCCGTTGCCATGTCTGACTGTGTCAGCTCCGGTTGTCTGCGAGAGATGACCCAGTACTCTGACTTCACGATCCAGCGTGATATGAGAGACCTCGCTTTGCGATGCCAACACCAAAGCCGCTTGCGCCGGCATTGTTGCAACTTGAAGCGGCAAGTTCTGGAATTGACGGACATCACTTCCACCGGAATTCAGAACGTTAGCGGCAAGGGTTGGGTAGTCGGATGCTACGGATTGGATAATGACCCGGACCAGATCACCACCTTCTCCCCGGCCAACTTTCTCCTTCAAGTCCGGAGATACATTGTGGAGCTCCTGAGGATTCCAAATCGCTTGAGCCCGGGGGAGGCTGGCGCTGGGGGTGAAAAATGAATAGCAGGGTAGGAATAAACACGCTACCAACAGGAGGACGAGAGGAGTTCGTTTCATCGGGTACTCCATGAAACTGAAGGGGGGCAGTTTCTGATGGGCCTTCTTAAATTTCGTAAATTGGCCTTAAAACGGGTCGGCTTTGTTTCGTAGTGGTCGGTTTGTCTCGCGGCTCAGGCGCGGACGGGATATGTCGGGGGCAGGCATTCTAGCAAAGTGCAAAACCCGTTACAACCTATTCCTAGTCGTGGTGAAGAGGCCAACGGCCCGTAGCGCCAGACTGGATGAGTTCAATGCCGTCGAGTTTTAACAGTCCGGGTGACGCTAGCCCGTCATTAGCCACGATCTCTTCCGGTTTATTGCCTTAAGGACTTCGTGCTAACAACCATACCTGTAAGTTTCGTGGATCGTTCTTTCCTGTAGATAAAAGACTAGCTAACCTAGCTTTGCCCTGGTCGTAGTTCTTCGAGCAATCTCTCTCATTCCCACCGTCGCTTTAGCGCTCGGATCGCGAGTCCATTTGAGGTAAAGCCTTGGCTCACTGACCCCTCGAGTCACGCATCAGGACGACGTCGGTTGTCTGGGAGCCGCGGACGACGGCGAGTGTTTTTCCATCGCGCGACCAGGCGTGGCGGAAGATCATGTCGGTCTTGTAATCCGTGAGCTTGCGCGGCTCGCCGCCCGCTACGGGCTGGAGCCAGATATTCGAGGGAACCGCGGGCTGGCCGATGTAACTCAGGTGACGACCGTCGGGTGTCCAGCGCACATACTGATGGGTGTAATTCGGACGGTCAAACTGCTTGACGGGTGGGCCTCCCAAGGCCGAGATGATGGAGTTGCGCCAGCGCTTCGGCGTCACCTGATCGTCGAAGTTGATTAAAACGATCCACTGCCCGTCAGGCGAGAACGAGGGAACCCCGCTGGTGTAATCGGTTAACTGTACGGGGTTGCCGCCATCAATCGAGATCTTCCATAACCCCTGCCCAGTTACTCCCTTCGGACCAGGCTCCCAGGAATTGTAGATAACCCAGCGCCCGTCGGACGAGATGTCAGGGAAATTGTCCTCTGCACTAGTCAGCTGCATAGGATTGCCGCCATCGATATCCATCCTCCAGAGGGAAGGCAGAGTTCCACTCCCTGCCCGGTTCGATGAGAAGACAACATACCGTCCGTCGGGCGACCACGCCGGGCCATCATTTTCAAACCAGTCAGTCCCATTCCGCGTAGCGACGACGCGCTCGCCCGTGCCGTCCACGTTCGTCACCACAAGCTCAAACTTCACTGCCCTCTCCTCGCGCACGAAGGCGAATCGCTTGCCGTCAGGAGAGATGGCTCCAGGGCAACTCGACGCAGATGGTTCTGCCCGGCACGACGCGCGGCTTCAACCCGCAGCCCGACCCGCCGCGAGAGAGATAGCAGCATTGCGGCGGGGAGTAGTGAACAAGCGGGAAGACGTCTACCGATAGCGAGCGATTCAAGTTTAGCAAGCTAGTGTTGGGAAGGGGGCAAGCGAAACGTCGCGTAGCGACGCGGGGCGCGCCCCCGCTGAAGTCGCATTTCAATTCAACTGGATGCAACCGGGCTGACTTACCCAGTTAACTAATTCTATTCCGGATCTTGAGCGGGGGCGCGCTCCGCGTCGCTGCGCGACACTTCGCTTGCCCCCTTCCCAACACAAGCTTAGGCAACCTGAACTTCCCCCGTGACAATACAAGCTCATGGGAAGCTCTCAGCCCCTTCCCAACAAGCTTGCTAAACTTGAATCGCTTCCTTTGAGGACAATGAGAAATGAGAAATGGAAAATGAAAGTGAAAATGTAAATGAAAGATACTGACCATCCAACTGCCTCACCACAAGCGGAAGGGTCTCACCTCTAAACAAAACCCGCGCGACCGAATCGTTCACGCGGGTTCTTCTTTGATCAACTCAGCTCCTTAATGGAGCTAAGCAAACTGGTTCAGGGCTTACCCTTCTTGTCTCCCTTACCCTTGTCTCCCTGATTGTTTTGCGGCGGCTTCTCGCCTTTCTCCGTGACCACTACTTTGGGCTTGTCCTTGTCCTTTGGCGGCCGGTCGCCTCCTTTTTGAGGCTGCGCCATGGCGCCGGTCAAAAAAACCAGCCCTATCGCCATCGCCATCAGTTTTTGCTTCAATCCCATCATAGATTTGAGGCCTCCTCATGCTATTTACTAGCGCTCATGGGAGGGAGAAAGAGTTGCGCCGACCTTAAGTTGAGCAATATCAATGCCAAGAAACCAGGTGTTTGGCTTTCTCGAATACGAGCGAAAGTTTAGCAGAATTTAGGCGATCCACGCACGGTTTCGAGCTATTTCGCACGGTATCGTGCAGGAACTGGGGCACCCACGGCCCTGCTACCGCCTGATGCTTATGCTCAAGGTACCGACGTTGCCGCTCAGGTCAAAGGCGCGCACGGAGATAGTATGTTCACCCGGCGCCAACCCGGAAAAATCCAACGAAAACCTTTCCGATCCACTGTCAGCGATTCCGTCATCGGGAAAGACTGGACTCCAGGGAGCCCCATCGACGCTGGCGTCTGCTTTCTTGATTTTGCCAGTCGCATCCTGAACCTCAAACACTACGGTTACGCCATCGGTCCTTGTACGCGGCGGTCCAACCGCCCTTACTGCCGGTGGAGTGTTGTCTATATCCACCGGCTCGCTCAAACGCTCGCCTGACAATGCCGCACCAACCGGATTGTCGGAAGCGTCCGACGCGGTAATCTTAATGATGTAACGTCCGTCCGCGAGCGTGGCACCGTCAATCGTATAAAAGTTTTCGCGCAGCTTGTCCTTCAGGAGACGAAACGTAGTTTCATTCAGCGAGCGGTAGTAAATGGCATAGTCCAGCGTATCGCCATTCCGATCCTCGGCTTGCCATTGAAACGAGCGCGCGCCGCGCTGAAAAAGACGTCGCGGAGGAACCTGTGGGGCAGCGCCGAACAGCGCCGGATCGAGCCCTGACGATTCGACGTTGGGATCGATCTGCATCTGGACCACCGACTGTAAACCGATTCCGACCGGCAGAGATGTAATCGATAACACCTCCGGCGCCACATTTCGCGGCAGATAGGCGATGCTTACATCTTCCATCCACGTTTGATTCGCCGCACTCGCCGATCGAAGCGTGGCCCGCCACTGGATAAAACGCGCCTTCGGACTGGCGACTTGATTCCCTTCCGGGTTGCGATATCCGCCACTCCACTCGCTCCAGGTGGAATCTGGTCGCTCTCCGTTGCCACTGCGCGTTTGTAATTCAACATCGCCGGCACCGCGCCAGAAAATTCTTCCCCAGGTTGCCGTCAGCCTCGCGTCACGCACCGGGGATTCGTAGGAACCGCGAGTAACCAACTCCTTGCCGAAGCGAAGCAGTTTCCCCTGATTGCTGGAAGTCGCGTAGACCTGGCCTCCCCGGACGAGAAAAGAAGAGATCTGGGCTTCGGTTGACTGAAGCAGGAGCGTATCCCGGCCGTCGTTAGTGACGGAATAGATCCGTCCTTTGTCGGACGTGCCGATCAACACGCTTCCGCTCTGGAGTGCCGGAGCGATGGCGAAAGCAGTTACGGTTGATGAACTCCAAACTACATCGGCGCCGCCGTCGGGAAGGATGCGGAAGACTGCGCTACGTGCGGTTGAGAGATCGTTTCGACTTCGGGTCGCAGCTCCAGGCTGAATAGGTGTTCCGCTTTCATCAACGGCCGTGATCGTCACGGTGGTCGAGGGCGTTCCGGTCGATTCGGAAGATTGCGGTGTCGGCGCGGGTGCTGCGGGCGGGCGGCTCGTAGAAGCTGCTTCGCTGAGCGCCAGCGCGTAGATTGAGCCATCCGGTGCAGGTGCAAGAGCGTGAATCTCGCGCAAGTGCGCGTCGAACAAGGCGAAGGCTTTGCCGTCCGCCGATATTCGAAGCACGAGGCCACCTGGATCAGTTCCTGCGATTAAGTCTCCCTGAGAGGTAACTGCCAGCGAGATAACATGTGTTTGATTCGTGCTTATCAGCAGAGACGATTCAGGTTTGGCGCCGGCTGCCGAAACCCGATAGAGCTTTCCGTTGTCACCTGTGCCGATAGCGAGCGCGCCATTGGGAAGGATCGCCAGAGACCAGATGTATTTATCAGGTGGATCGAAATAAACCTCCGCACGGCCGTCGGCTGTTATTCGATAAACCTTGCCTTCGGGTGAAGTACCGGCGTACAAAACACCGTCCCGGCCCACGGCTAGCGCTGTCACGTCGAGCTCGTTTGCGTCATATAACATTGAGCCACGACCATCTCCTCCGACACGAAACACTTTTCCATCGTGTCCAGTACCAAGGTAAACGTTGCCCTGATCATCCACCGCGCTGGACCAGACAAAGGCCTGTTCCGTGTTGAATACCTCAGTGAAGTTAGGCGACAGCATCAGCACGCCCGTATCGCTAATGGAAACGCCGCGTGCATCTCCCCTCATCAACTCCACCCGGCCGCTCGTTTCCCAGATTACCGGCTGACCAGCCTCGACTCTCGGGACGAAGCCGAATACCAAAACAATCAAAAGCGCAATTGGAGTGATGTGATTTCCGAAGTTGGGTTGAAACATGGTTGAGAATCAGTTCCCTATGTATTTGGCATATAACGAACGAGCTGTTTTCATTTCATCGGTGCCGCGAATGATCGAACGGGCGTCCTGAAAGACAGTGACTTCATATTTGCCCGTACGAAAGCGCAGCAGATATTCGTTAAACTTCACTTCCCCGGAACCGCGCAGCCGTTGGGCCAGAGTTTCAAAGTCGACCTTTGTAGGTTGCGAAGGCGAAATCTGAACCGCATTGCGGCCGCACATTACCGCTGCAAAATCGCCGGCACTCGCTTCCAGAGTTTCGAATCTGCCCAGGGCGCACGTAGGACATTTGGGCGCCGGCGGTCCCGGATCGATTTTTCGCCATTCATTCCGCCACACATCAAACTGCATCAGAGACTTGTGCAGCTGTTCCGGTTGACCGGTCAAAAGTTTCAGCACTTCACTGACCTGCACCGCAGCCACGATGCTGATGATCGGCATGATCACCCCCGCTGTGTCGCAGGTCGGGGCGCTGGCAGCAGGCGGCGCTTCCTCGAAGACACATCGCAAGCACGGGGTTTGATGCGGCCGGATCGTCATTGTTACGCCGTACGAACCAACCGCGGCGCCGTAAATCCAGTTTACTTCGTGCTTCACACAAGCATCATTGATTAGATAGCGCGTTGCAAAATTGTCTGTGCCATCGAGCACGACATTGCAGCCCTCGATCAAGCGTTCGATGTTTGAATGGTTGACATCTGTTATTTCCGGCTCAGTTTCAATTTCTTTATTAAGTTCGCGAATGTGGTTGGCCGCGGCAACCGCTTTCGGAATCCGGTCCGCTGCATCCTGCTCCGTGAACATTGTCTGTCTTTGCAGATTCGACGCTTCCACGAAGTCACGATCGACGATCCGTAGACGACCCACGCCGGCCCTCGCCAGGGCTTCAGCGTGAGCTGAGCCTAACGCACCGCAGCCGACTATCAATGCCCGCGATTCGACTAGTCGTTTCTGGCCCTCAGGACCAATGCCGTTGAAAAGAATTTGCCGACTGTAGCGTTCGTTCATTGTTTCAGCGCATTTATCGCGGCTGACCGCATGGCGTCTTCCGGCGCACTAACGCCGGTCCACAACCGGAACTGTTCTGCGGCCTGAGCAACCAGCATTTCCATTCCGCCAATCACATCGCAGCCGGCGGCGCGCGCCTCCCGCATAAATACTGTCTCGCGAGGATTGTAAACTAGATCGTACGCCAAACGTGCCCCAGCAAGCTGTTCGGCCATAGCGGGCGCGCGCTTTTCCTGCGTGCCCGACGTCCCTAGAGGCGTCGCATTTACCACGACATCGAATCCGGCAAATCGCTCGGAGCCAATCGTTTTGCACGTGGCTCCAAATCTCTCGGCTAACAACTTTCCTTTCCCAACATCGCGAGCGAACACAGTTACGTGAGCCTGTTTTTGTCTCAAACTGTACACGACTGCTTGTGCGCCGCCACCGGCGCCGATAACGGCGCAACGCGCACCTCGAAGTTCACCAAGATGATCGGTAAGTGTCTTGTCAAACCCCCCGGCGTCAGTGTTGTATCCACTCAGCTGACCGGCATCGATGACAATCGTGTTCACAGCGCCGATCTTTTGCGCCGCCGGATCGACCCAGTCAAGAAAACTGATGACCGCATTCTTGTGCGGCGCCGTTACACTCAGTCCACGCAGGTTCCAGTCAATCTCCCGCGTCCGAGGATGAACCATGCGTCGCATAAACGATCCAAGGTCCTTAACTTCGAATGGAAGATAGACCCCGTCAATACCACTCTCTTCAAATCCGGCATTGTGAACGTGAGGCGAGATTGAATGTCCGACTGGTAAACCTACCAGGCCGGTGATCAGAGTTTGGCGGCTGATCTTTTCGATGCGGTAGAGTTTTCGCAATTCAGCTGCCGTCACCTGGCCTGGAGCCGTAGCGCGTTCTTCTTGAAGTGAACCATACGTCAGGAAAGCGCCACGAGAAGGTCCCAGCACGCGTGTGGCAAAACCGGCCATTCCCATTGCAATCGCGATCATCTCTCGACCGTCAGCGCGCGCCTTATCGAGCAAGCTAAAGAGCCCGAGGCAATCGGTGATGTCGTTTGCCTGAACCGCGATCTTTAGAATTCGTGCGGGCGTTTGAGTCATTCGTTCGTAGATCTGACTAAGGTTCGGAGGCAATCCCTGGAAGTCGTGATGTGAGCAGATAACGCGCGACCAATCCAGGGGCTTACCATGATCGAAGAGTGCCGCATGCGCTGCGATGTCAAGTTCGAGGTCATAAAAGGCGGGGGTAGTTCGTCGGCGAAATAACCAGAAGTTCAAGCGAGATTTCGTATCAAGATCCCGGTGCCCCCCCTGCTCGGCCGGACGATAAGTCAAGATGGTCGGTCGCGGAGAGCCTGCGATCAATTCGCCTGTCTTTTCGACAGCTTCCTCAACTTTCAGAGGATCCAGGCAGTCGAGCCGTATCTCGATCAGATCTGCGTCTGCGGCCGCGCTGGCCATTGCCTGGCCTATGGCGCCGACATCCTTTTCACATACCGGAACGCAAATACGCGTTTGTGACTTCGTCTCCATCAAACAGACTCAGAGGCGATGCTCTTGCTGTCTACCTCGGTGGAAGAAGAGCATCGCCTCTGTTTCGGGCGTTTCAATTCAGCTTATTTCCGTAATTCAGCAGCCGCATCAAGGTGTCGCGTGGGCTGCTCTGCGCCCAAATGGCGGGTGGTACCTTCAGTGATGCTGGGGGGTGGAGCAATCAGCTCTCCCGTTTGTCTTCTGGGGAAGGTGTTTACCTGTGACGCCGGGGAAAATAAAGGTTGAGCAGCCCCGCCCGGCATCATCATGCGTTTTTGTTCTTCTTTATACCGAATGTACTGGGCCACTCCAGTGCCCATGAGGGAGAACGCGGGGATGAGCATCCAGAACCACCAACCAGTACCCATCCTGGAGAAGGCAAGCGCCATTGCGACGAGCAGAAATGCGACGCCCATGAAAGCGCTACGCAACGCATTATCGAGACTGGCTCTCTTGCCACGTTTCCTGCGCGAGCCGCCGCCTACTGCACAAGACGAGTCATCTTCGCTCGCATCACTCAATTGACCAGTGATGGCCTGCGATACAAGGCTTATGTTTGCTCCACAACCACGACAGTAACTGGCCCCGTCAAGGTTCTGGGCAGCACATTTGGGACAGAACATTCTTACCTCCGATCGTCATTTCCAATTGCCGATCTTTTTCGTTCACTGATCTCAATCGCTTTCCCGATTTCCCCGCCGGCGCAACGCCTCATAAAGCAAAACACCCGCAGCCACCGACACGTTTAGCGAGTCTAGGCGCCCGCGGACAGGAATACGAACAAGTGTGTCACACCGTTCCTTTACCAGGCGATGCAGTCCGGAACCCTCATTCCCAAGAAAGATGGCCGTGGGAAGCGTCCAATCCCACTCCGTGTAGTCCGACTTTCCTTCCGACGCCGCTCCGACCGTCCAGATGTTACGTTCTTTCAACTGCTCTATCAAACGAACGAGGTTCGTCACTCGTGCCACCGGTACATATTCAATTGCGCCAGCTGCCGCTTTCATCACGGCTCCGGTGAGCCCGACCGCGCGCCGCTCCGGCACAAAGATGCCGTCAACTCCCGCGCATTCCGCGGTGCGCACAATTGCCCCCAGGTTACGCGGGTCCTCGATGCCATCAAGTACTAATGCCAACGGCGGCGAATCAGTACCTACTTTTGTACTGAGGCGGTCGATCAGATCATCAGCATCTTCATAACGGGCAGCAGCAATTCGAGCCACGACACCCTGATGGGTAGCGTCATTCAGAGAGCGATTAAGACTAACTCGCGGTACGCGGTGGATTGGCACGTTTGCTTTGCGGGCAAGATCGAGCAATTCACGCAGCCGATCATGTTTCGCGCCTTCAGCAATCGTGATGTTGTCAATGGGACGATGGCCCGCGCGCAAGGCTTCGAGAACCGGGATTAACCCATAGAGTTGTTCGGCATGCACCATCGAGTCGAACCGCGATCCTACATCCGACTTGCCCTCTTTACGATCTTGTTCTTCCGCTGTGTGGAAACGAGGCTTCGGTCTCTTGTGCTTATCGAGTGGTTTCACTGCGTTCCTACATCATCCGAGGAGGATTTGACTTTCAAACAATAGCGAAGCCGTGAATAACGCGTGAATTGAACTTCGTTGCTGTTCTCAGTCACGGCGCCGATCGATATTTTACCGGGACGTTGTCTGCGCCAGCCGCGAGAGCCTGTCTGACTTCCCGCAGGCCAGGCAATTTCAAGCGCCTGTCTGCATGAGTTATACGATTCATCAAAGTCGGCAGAAGTCGCTTTTTCACGGATGGTTCTGAGCAACAACGCAAAATTCTCAGCCGCGATCATTTTCTTTTCAGTCAGACAAGAGAAGTCGAAGCCATTTGCGGAGATGCGAAAGTTTATCCTTGGCTGCTCAGCGTAGAGATCGAGCACAACTTCATCCGTGACGAACTCACTAGCGTCAACAATCTCACTTTCGCCTCGCCCGCTCTTACGTTCGCTTATCTCAACTCGCTGATTGAACAACCTGCCAGTGACGAGCAGAACCAGTTTGTTCCAGGAAATTCGATACTCTTCGCTGTCTGATATGCGACGCGGCGTCAATCCAACTTTGTCAAAGGTCATTGCCCGCAAGCGAACCGGAGGCGACTCTTTCAATGCCAGGTCTTCATCGGAAATGATCCTTGTTTGGAGGCCGAGAGCCTCTAGTCGGCGAGTCACTAGTGACGCTTCGTCGAAAGTTGCGGTCCGAGCCAGAGGCAACGGCGTGCCGAAGCCCATTACGCGGCTGAGTTCGTTTGTGTCGACTTTGAGAAGCCTGGCAGCCTGCGAGAGTGTTTCACTATCTGGCTCAATCGCCTGAGGTAGGAAGATGTTGTTAAAGCCCTGCGCCCAGTTCTCAACTGGACTGAGAAGTGGCTTAATAAGGTCCGTGGTATTTTCGTTGACCGGAAGCGTAGCAGCACAATAGAGACAGCTGAGCCGGGTTGGAGGGTTTGCACGCAAACATTCTTCGCATCTGACCATCTGATCCGGCGTAAACCCCAACGGCTCGGAAGGCGACAGCGGTTCATCACCGAGGAACAGAATGTTTTCGTTATCTTTCGGCAACCGATCCTCCAATACTCTGGATTATACCTTTTTTGGATGGACCGCGACGGCGAAGAGCAAAACAGAGACTAGCCGCAGATTTGCGCGGATGAACGCGGATCAGAGAAGCTGATGCTGTTTAGCCCAAGACACTACGACTCATTGATCTTGACCGTGACGAATAAGCGTAAATTAAGACCCCTTCCAGCATTGATCGCTGCACTATTGTGTGGAGCATGTGCCGCGATGCAGCCGCCCGACGCAGGCGGCCCGGAAGCTGGACCACCTTATCCCGTAATGCTGTCTGAACTGGCTCAAAGGCGAGAATCATCCATACTTGCCCTAAAGCAATTCGTGCGCGGCGACAGTTCGACGACTGTAACTGAGACGTACCTGCAACCCGTCACCGCTACCATAAGAAATCTGCCGGCGAAACTTTCCACGCCGCTCTACCTTCCAAAAGTTGGCAGCCAGGCCCAGATGAATGAAGAAGAAACCAGAGAGGCGTTACGACGGTTCATCAACGACTCGCGAAATTTGATTGGAGCAAACCCGGCGCAGCTGTCGTTGGTGGAGCGGGTCGATCAGCCAGATGGGACGAAAATGGCGCGGTACGAACAGAGACCTTTCCGATATCCTTTGCGCGGCGACTACGGCAAGTTGGAAATATCGTTTACCGGAGACAGGCGCCTACTCAATCTTTCCAGCACCTGCATCCCTGACGCTGAACGTCTCCAGCCCTCGCTGGCCGCGATCACACCTCGCCTGACAGCGGAGGATGCCATCAAGCGCGTGCGCAACTCGACGATAAGCTTCGGCAACTCACCCGGCACTCAGCAAACCTATCAACTGTCAGCGTCCAATGAACTCAAGGCGACTGAGCTGGTCATTTACGTCTTCCCTTCGTCAACCTCACCAAACTCCTTGGAGTTTCATATTGCCTGGGAAGTCGTAGTCAGTAGTGCACCTTTCAAGTCGGTCTACGTCGACGCTTATCGAGAATCGATTATCGCCGCTAGTTAGACACAGCTAGGAAGTGCAACATCTAATCCACCTCCGCCAGCGGTCAATTGACAATTTCCATTCAGCAATGACGGGAAGCGCCAAACTTGACCAATTCCACTCAAAAACGCATCCTAGAACTGATTAGAAAAAACCTATTGGAGCACCTTTAAGATGAATAGCTTTGATCCGACTAACAACATTTCCTGGCAACTGGGTAACCGTGGCCGAGTCGCAGTTTTCATTGACGGTAACAATCTTTTTCATGCGGCTCGGTTCCACAACATCGATATTGACTACAACAAGCTGCTTCGCGTGTTGCTTGGAGACGGTCGTCTTTTGAGAGCCTTTTTTTATACGGGCGTTGATATCGGCGCCGAGCGACAACAGGGCTTTCTGCTGTGGATGAGACGAAACGGATTCCGCGTAGTTCAAAAAGAACTCAAGACGTTCTACGACGGCACCCGGAAGGCAAACCTCGATGTGGAGATTGCCGTAGATATGCTATCGCTGGCCGGTCGTTACGACACCGCGGTGCTGGTTTCGGGTGACGAGGATTTCGTGTATGCCGTCAACGCCGTGGCTTACAAGGGTTGTCGTGTGGAGGTCGCCGGATTTCGTTCAAACACGGCGCCCAAGCTAATTGACGTCGCCGACTATTTCATCGACCTCGGTGAAATAGCAGATAAGGTCCGTAAGGAAGCCACGCATCCTCGCTACGATGAACGCGATCTGCACGAACACGTGCCACCTGCGTTCATTCCTGACACGATGCAGATTTCGGATCAATCTTCTTCCGATGAGTATCAGGCTGCTTTGACTGTGGTTCTCGAAGCCGAGATCACAGACGATGATGAGTTTAGGGCAGCAACTGAGTTTATCCGCGTCACTGATGATCACTGAACCCGTGGAACCAACACCGGACATCAAGATATTCACTGTCGCAGAGGCAAATGCTCTATTGCCGACTGTGCGCGGAATACTGACCAGGATTCAGCGTGCGCACAAGCGTTTGTCGTCCTACGGCAAAGAAGTTAAGAAAGCCGCGGAAGGAGCCGAACAAGGCGGCGGCGGGATAGCTCAAGGAACACGGTATGCCGAGCTCTTGATGGAGCTCACGTCCGACACGACTGAACTTGAAGCGCTTGGCGTTCACTTAAAAGACTTTGACCGCGGTCTGGTTGATTTTCCTTCACTCCGAGAGGGACGAGTCGTCTTCCTGTGTTGGCAGATTGGCGAGGGTGACGAGCTCGAGTGGTGGCACGACGTCGAGGCCGGCTTCGCTGGTCGCACCCCTCTCTAGATAACAGGATTTCCACAGGCTAGTCGCCTATAGACCTCACCTGCTCGAATTGCCAACCCTAACTCTCTGTATATTTTCTGGTTGACCACTTAAAGTAGTTCCTGATAGGATGCGCCGCGACTGCGCATAGGGCTTGGGTTTAGCCTTTGCGATTGACAAGGAAAGTCCACTCGCACGATCCCATCGGAGGCTATTTGGTATGCGATGTCCCTCGTGCGGCGCGCTTTATGAGATTGGTGGAAACCAATGTCCAGAGTGCGCTGCCTTCGCATCAAGATCAGCGGCGGAGGAGTCTGAAGTCGACACCACAGCACGGTTAGCGGCGGACGCAGAACCGATGGTGCCCGTGGATACGTTGGCTCCCGACTCTGTACCACAGACTTCCAGACTAATTGAGTTTCCCGGCGTTTCGAGAAGCGCCATGCCTGAATGGCGTAAAGAACTAAGCGAGCGTGTGCGCGAGGTTCAGGAAAAACGGGCCCGCGAAGCCGGCCTCGAAGCTCCTGACACAGCAGAACCAACTTGCTCTCAGCCTCAATTAGAGTTGCTGCCCCAAGTCGAGCCGGTTCCGGTCAATCCGCTGGTGGCTGCGGCGCTCCGACGTATTGAGCGTGCGCATCAGGCTGAGGAACACGAAATCAATCACCACCAGCCGTACGCTCTGGCGGCAGTAGCCTACGCGACTGATACCCAGTTTCTGGAAGACGCTCATCACAGATTTGATGCGTTGGAAGTGTTTGAGCCGGCAGAAGTCGAGCTATGCAGTATCTCAGATGAAGCGGGCGCTCCTCCTGAGCGGGTGCACAATCTCGTGGTAGTCCCGCCGGTGATCGATGAAACCACCGTCTCTTCTAAAACAGGATTGACCAGCGAGGCTCCGTTTAAGTCCAAGCCACGTCGCCTAATTGCTGATAACGACCCGGCGCTAAACTATCTCGATAGGGTTCCTACTTCGGTCCGAGTTGAGGTCGCAACTTATCGGACTGCTCCCAGGTTTTCGCGATTTCTTGGTGCGATCGTAGACGTATTAGTCGTAGGGTTTCTCTGCACACCTTTTGCCGCAGTCGTTGAGTTAACAAACAGGAACTGGCTGGACTTCAATGTAATCGGAGTGGCGGCAATTGTCTTTTCCACGGTGAGCTTCCTCTACTTTACGATTTCGACAGCTTTGACTGGACGCACGCTCGGCACAAGACTCTTTTCGTTGCGTATCGTTGATGCTCGAACCGGTCTGATTCCCACAGGAAAGCAGTCGGCCGGGCGAGCGTTGGTTTATCTGGCCACGCTCCTGACTTTGGGTCTGGTCTCCGCCTATGCCCTTATCGATCGCGAGCAGAGAACACCTCACGATCGACTCACCGGCACCGCCGTCATCGCGGTGTGAGACCACGAATTCGGACAGACTTGGCTCTGCTCTTTCCTTTGAGCAGGCCTTTTTATGTGTGTGACCTATTTGCTAGCCTGTCATTCAAACTACGACTGTGCACAAAGACGACATAGAAGAGATTGTTGGAGAAATCGCCGACCACTTGATCGGCAGGTTTCTGGGAAGGATCTTCCAACTCTCAGCAGTCTCTCTGGCAATTGACTTTGGCTTGAAAGGGATCGGCTTTCTGTTCATCAGCGTCGAGCCGGCGAACCCACGACTCTATCTGATCAAGCGCCAGTCGCGAGAGTTAGAGAAGCGATCGATTCCGCCCGGGCCGTTTTTGCAGTCGATGCGAAGCGTGCTCGGCGACGCGAGGCTTCTCTCAATCACTAAAGACGAAGATGAGCGAGTCGTCAGATTCACTTTCCTCACCGCTGACGACATTGGATCCAAACAGACAACGCTAGTCGCTCAGATTACCGGTCGCTCAGCCAATCTCCTTCTGGTAGACGACGAGGGCCGCATCACACAGGCGCTGCGATCGCCAAGGGGTGCGGGCCAGCAAATAGGCGAACACTACCAACCTCCACCAGCTTCAGGGCAATCGGCAGGAACCGGCGAGCAAATAAACAAAGGGAGTCTTGCGACGCTGTCTGCTGCCGCAGACGAACATTATCTCCAGCTTGAAGCCGATGAAGGATTTGCAGATCGGGCAAAGACCGCGATGGGCCGGGTAACGAAGCAACTGAGTGCAAACCTAAAGTTAGAGAAGAACCTGAAAAGAGATCTCGCTCAACATGGCGACCCGGAACAACATAAGCGTTTAGGCGATCTCCTGCTGGCAAACATTGCGAATGCCAGGCGTGAAGGCAATAAAGTCTGGTTGACGGACTACTACGCTGAGGGCGCCCCTCAGATGGAAATCGAAGTCGATGCAGACACTTCGTTGCAAGACGAGGCGGGTCGCTACTTTGCGCGTTACACAAAAGCAAAGCGAGCTCGGGGAGAGATCGCCGGCCGACTCGCCCACCTTGCTCAAACTTCAGCTCAACTCGAGCAGCGCAAAGTTGAGCTGGAGAGGATCGTCGCTTCAGGTGACGAAGCCGCATTGACGTTACTTGAGGGACCGCGCGCTTCGAGTGCCAGAAAAAGCACCACAAAAGAACCTGTAGCTAAGATCCCGGGGGTGCGACGTTACCGCTCTTCGGACGGTTACGAAATACTGGTTGGCCGGGCGGCGCGCACTAATGATCAACTGACATTTCGCGTGGCCCGTCCGAATGATCTTTGGCTACACGCTGCCGACTATCCTGGCCCTCACGTTGTTATACGCACCCAAACTCGGAGTGAGATTCCTCACCGCACGATTATCGAAGCGGCTCAACTTGCAGCAAAATTCAGCCAGGCAGGAAATGACTCAAAGGTCGTAGTTCACTACACGCCTCGCAAGTTTCTCTCAAAACCGAAGGGCTCGGCCCCGGGGTTGGTTCGTATGTCGACTTTTCGCACCATAGTCGTGGCACCGTCGGAAAGCATTCCGCGTATGGAACACTCGGGCTAGTCCGGTGGATTCAACTTGAAGACAACATGCGTCTGTTTTTCGCTCCAGAGGAGCGCGATGTTTATAGCAACGAGCCAACCCGGTGATCTTAAGCTCCGTAGGAGCGAAATGTGGAGTAGGAGCAGCAGATTGTAGGCCAGCGCACATTGCGCTCCTACGGAGCTCCAGTTCAAACAGGTCAATAGTGCTATAGACATCTCGCCCCTAAGGGGCGAAATCACTAGGCCTTCTGTTCACTTCCAAGTTGAATCTGGCGTTTAGCAGTCGTAACGAAAAAAGAAGATGCAGACTTCGGTAACTGCTATACACTTCTTGCCTAAATTCCGAAACAAAAGAAAGGAAGTGAGCCCATGGGACTCTTTGACAAGATGTTCGGACGTGGTGCGTCCGAAGCACAAAAACAACCGCAAGCCGAACAGCGCTTCAACACCCTCAAGCAAAAGTACCAGACGGTACTCAACGCCGCAGATCAACAACAGGTACAGTTTCTGAATCTGCACGTCCAGGAAGACAAGCTCTTCATCAGGGCTATAGCGCCTTCGGATGAGGCTAAGAACACGCTTTGGGATCAGATCAAGCTGGTTAACCCCAGCACCGATGACATTACCGCAGAGATTACTGTCGACTCCACCCGCGCAATGGGAGCCGCCGCAGGCGGCGGTACCGCGCCAGGGGGTGAAACATACACGGTCAAATCAGGTGACAATCTCTCCAAGATCAGCAAGCAGTTCTATGGAGACTCGAATGAATACATGCGGATCTTTTACGCTAACCGCGACAAGCTCCGCGATCCGGATATGATCCAGGTTGGACAGCAACTGACGATTCCCCCGGATGACGACAAGTAAGTCCGATTTCCAGAGATGAAGAAGCGGCTTTCAGCTTATTCTGGAAGCCGCTTTTTGCTTCTCAGTTGTACAATCCTCTTCACAATTGACAAGGGAGGACATCGTTGATGAGCGCGCCTCTTAACATGCACGCAGCGCGAACTGCTCTTAATCGTGATCCGGAACTGCGGCAATGGGCAGAAGAATGGTTGAAGAGTAAAGAGCGAGCGGTAAAGCAGACTCTGTCAGAACAGGAGTTTGAAAAACACTGGCTCTACGTGCGTCCTGAGAGGATGCATGACGGTGCGCTGGACGCCGTAGCTGCTTACCAAGAGCGCTCGTCTTCGTGAATATCTGTTTGATTAAACTGCCTGAATCCGACGAGAAGTTGCTGGAACAATGCGAGGTCGAAACCTTCCGTTCAAGCGGTCCTGGCGGCCAGCACGTTAACAAAACAGAGAGTGCCGTGCGTTTAAGGCACCTACCGTCGGGTGTGGTGGTCACGTCTCGGCAGGAGCGGAGTCAACACCGCAACAAAGCCTTCTGCATTCAAAAGCTTCGTGAACAAATCGAGAAACTGAACCACCGTCCAGCCAGCCGCATTCCGACGCGCGTCCCGCGTCGCGTGAAGAATCAAGCCTTGGAGTCGAAAGCGCGCCGCTCACAAGTCAAGCGGTTGCGTGCTAAACCTTCGCGAGAGGAATGATCAGATGGATCACTCGGTGAATGCACTCTAGTTTTGCGCTTGTAGAATTCTTGTTGCCCGGGCTCGACTCAAAAGTCATGCGCTACCGGCGCGACGGCTTAGCCGCCTGATGGTCGGAGTAGGAATGGCTATTACTAGCCAGCCCCTCCACAGATCCGGACGTGCGCTACTAACGCATCCGGCTCCTGCCTTAGGTGATGACGCCAAGACGACGC
>Ga0187892_10005976_pt1 | contig 18555 bp, 12 predicted proteins | sample MA1701073metaG_FD_139345 | JGI IMG/M metagenome (GOLD analysis project Ga0187892, IMG submission 139345) | Bio-ooze microbial communities from a basaltic lava cave in the Kipuka Kanohina Cave System on the Island of Hawaii, USA - MA170107-3 metaG ...
ATCGTGCGCGCTCACGGCGGGTTCATCAAAGCCGGCAATCGCCCCGAGGGAGGCAGCGTTTTCACCGTGCGGCTGCCGGTGTCGCGCGAGCGTTGAGGCGCTTGCGGCCTTCGCCGACTGGCGTCCAACCGTACGCGCGGACGTGCGCACCGAGCGGCTGGCCGAGGCCCTGCGTGCCGAGTCGCGCCTCAAGCGCATGGGGCGAGCGCCGTCAGGATTCCCGACGCCGTAACCTGAATGCGCCCCAGCGACTCGGCCAGCGTGTACGGCCTCCGCTTCCGTCTCCCGGACGGTCTTCGAGGTCGGGTGTTCCTGCCTCGCGTGGTGCAGCACCTCGTGCGCCAGCTCGTGGACGAGGACCGAAAACTCCTTCGCCGGCGGGAGCCCGGTCGCGATCTTGATGGTCCCGCCGGATGAGCCTGTGCGAATCCGAGCTAGTCCGAGTACTGAAGTTCGATCCCGCGGGAGGCCACGAGGGCCCTCAGGCGCTCCATGTTCTCACCCGGGTCGCCGGCCAACACCTGTATCTCCGCATGCGCGCCCCGCGCATGGAACAGGCACAGATGGACCAGGCCGGCAGGCCCAAGAGCCACGAAATGAAAGCGACAATGGAACGATCGGCTTGCCCGGCGTGGACCTACGGGCAACTGCCCGGCCCGGCCGCGCGTGGGTTGCCCGCACTGTCAGTCCCCAGAGTCCGTGAGCCGTCGGCGAAGACCGTCTCCACCAAGTAGAAGAACGTCTCGCCCGTCGGGGGGACTTCTGCGTCCTCCCATCCCTCCGTCGTCGTGTCGGTGGAGGCCGGCTCGACGCACTGGACCGGGCCCAGGTCTACGCCTGACGGCGACGCCGTGACGTCGGCCAACAGGCCCCGGATGACGTTGTACCACTGAGCGGCAAGGACCTCCGTCCAGCTCGACACGGTCCCCTCGGGCGTTTGTGTGAGGGCAAGCTTCGGCGGCCCGAGCGCGTCGATCGTGTTGTACCGCAGCAAACCATCACTCCACAGAACTGTGAAGCGGCCGGGGCTCACCCCGGAAGCCGCGATCACCGGTTCCGTCAGTGGAGGGCCGATCGGGTCTCCATCTTCCCAAAGGTAGACAGTGAAGGAGGGACCCGCTGCCACGGGTGGATTGCCCGCAAGCAGCAACTGGGCCAGGAACTCGATCCGCACCGGCGGCGGCGCGCTGCACCCGCAGTCCTGTTGCAGCTCGACCTCCTGCCACAGCACCACGAGATGCCCGGGAGCTCCTGCGAGGCCGGCCACGTCCACGGCGCCCCCGACGAACCGTGGCGAAAGTTGGGAAAGCTCCGGACCGAGGATCACCTCGCCCGCCCCGAGCGTCGCGTACGCCAAGCGCAGGTCCGCCGAGTTCTGGGGGGTGGACGACGGTACGGCGAGCTGCAGGAACGGGGCCTGCTCGCCGGGCTGCGGAAAGAGCGCCACGTACGGCCGGTAGTCTCCCCCCGCCTCTCCAAAGAACTCGACAGGGTCCGGGTCGATCGCGCCTCCGTCGTCACCGTAGCGCCGGATCCGCGCCGCGTGCGTATCGCTCACCACGTAGACCACCGCGCGGGCTCCAGCCGGGGATGCCTCCACGGCGACACCCAGGGTCTGCTCGGGAACGAGTGCGTTCTCGACCACTTGCAGCGTTTGCGCACCGCCAGTTGCGTCGACGGCGAGTACGCGCGGGTCCCAGTACGGATCGGCGTCCCAGGCATGGCCGATGAACGCCCCGGCAGCTGTGGCCGCGATCGCGGCGGGAACGACCTGCACGGCGCTGGCGACCGCGCGTGGCGGTCCAACCAGGGCTCCGTCCTGGTCGAGAACGACCAGGTTGAGCTGCAGTGTCCCGTCCACCCAGACGAGAAGGGCGCGCCGGTCGGCGAGAGGGCCTCCGCTGCCGGCGCGGAGGCTCGTGACGCTGCCGCCAGGCGCCACCGCGGGGAACACGAGGAAGCTCTGTTGCTCCAGGTCCAGCAGTCCCGATTCGACCTCGCCCCCCGCTCCTCTCCACGCGAGCAGCACCCTGCCGGGCTGACCCTCGATATCGAACGACGCAGCGGCGAAGGAGGAACCGACCGCGGGCCCGGTTCCCACGCCTTCACCGGGCCCGCCCGCAACAAGACCTCCCGAGGTGACGGCCGGCACGGCGAGGCACGCAAGCAAGAAGAACAAAGACGATGACGATCTTCCACGAGTCGCGATCATGGCGCCCCCTCGTGCCCCGTGCCGGAGCGCGCTCGCGTTGTCCCGATGCGCTCGAGCCGCCAACGCGAGTCCGCGGGCGCTCCCGGTCGTGCGGGCTGCGGCCCGATAATACCAGCCCACGTGGCCGACGACAATTACACCTCTCCATCGGGGAAAAAGTAGTTGACGCCGGGGAAAAGCCCTTCCGCCGAGCCCACATCGCTCCACGATGCCATCCGCGAGGCGTTAGATCGGAACCCCGAGGTCCAGATGGCCCGGCGCACGGTCGAGGCGAGGCGTGCACGGGTTCCGCAAGCGGGAGCCCTTCCGATCCGATGCTCATGTGCGGGGTCCTGAACGAAGGGCGCCCTGTGCCGTTCGAGACCCTCGGCGAGAATGACTTCGGCGAAGTCTACGTTGGAATCTCGCAAGACCTGATGCGGCGATGAGCGTGTATCTCGACCGCTTTCTCAACGTACCGGCGGCACGCCTCCCCGAGCCATCCCGAAGTGCAGGACCCCGAGGCGCTGATCGCCGAGTGTCCCAAGTTGCTCGACAAGCAACAGCAGGTCAACCAGGCCGGAGCGGTGATCGCGAGCCATCTCCATCACGGGGGAGACCCGGATCGCGCCATGGCCATGTTGGAGAAGATGATGCTGCGGGAGGACCGCGACTTTCACACGATCCGCTCCGTCCGCCAGCATGATTCGCTGCGCGGGATGACGGCCGCTACGCACGTTCTCGTGGTGACGGCACGTTACCTCGCGGCTCGCGCCGACCGTCCGCGCACAAGGTCAAACGTACCAGATCGCGCGACGCCTCCATCACGGCGAGCGGCTGTACGAAGACGCCTAGCTGCGGGCGCCGCCCGTTCATGCCGCCGGTCCAGCCGGCTCGCGCCAGTCCGCTGCGAACTCCTCCGGGTCCGGCGGGTCCGGCCGAGCCGGCGCGATCGGCGGCGCCCGCGAGGGCAACCCCAGGCATTCGAGGAACGCGCGCGTCGCCTGGGGTGGATGGATGGCTGCGAGCACCCGGAGTCGATTCTGGCAGCGAGGACACTCCAGAACGTCAACTTCCCACACACGGGCTCCCTGGTGGTGCTGGGGTTGGAGGTGTGCGTAACGCTCGGTCATCAGCGGCGTCGAGTGGCCGACCACCTTCTGGACCTCGTACAGCGGAACGCCCGCCTGGACCGCCGTCGCTGAATCTTTCACGCCTCCCCGTGAATCTTTGCCGCGTGCCCGCGAGGGATTCACGGCACGCATACACGAATGCCCTCTTGGCTGCGGAGTCCCGTGTGGCACGCCGAGTGCTGAGGACGAGGTGATCGATGACAGGAGATCCTCGATGGGGGGGTCGGTGATCGGCCCGGGCGGCCTCGGAATCCCACGGGCGATGGAGACGCGCCATGACCAGGACAGATGCGGCGGTCAGGATCGGCACCCAAGGACACTGCTCGTCGTCGACGATCAAGCCTCGGCCCGGCACCTCGTCGCTCACGCGCTCAGGCACTGCTGCCGAGTGCTCGAGGCCGGAGACCGCCGGTCGGCAATCGAGCTTCTCGTGCGGGAGCCCGTGGACCTCGTTCTCCTCGACCTGCACCTTCCCCCGGCCCCCGCGTCTCCATCCGAAGGCCTGTCCGTCCATCGGTTCATCCGGGAGCACGAGCCCGGACTTCCGGTCGTGGTGGTCAGCGGCAACGAAGATCCTGCGGTGCGACAGGCGCTGCTCGGGTCCGGGGCTCGCGCGTTTCTGGCCAAGCCGGTGGCCGCGGAGAAGCTCGTCGCTATCGTGCAGCAGCTGCTCGGCTGCTGAGCCGAGGGCGGCGTCCGCCGCAGTCGTCGCCGCCTGCATCCTCCTCTTGCATGGACCGTTGTCGGCCACGCCCATCGCCGCGCAGGAGCCGCCCCCGGAGGTGCAGCAGCTCCTCTTCTCGGGTTCCACTCTGAGCTGGGACCCCGCGGCAGGCGCGAGCCACTACAGCGTCTACCGGGATCAGTCTTGCCTCGCCGGGCTCGTCCCGACCACGAGTCACGCGGACGAGGACATCCCGGCGGCCGGTGACGTCTTCTTTTATCTCGTCGCTGCACTCGGGCCGGAAGGCGAGGGCAGCCTCGGGCAGGCGAGCGACGGCACGCCGCGCACCGTCGCGCGCTGCGACTCCGACGGGGACGGCATCGGCGACGGCGCCGAGCCCCAGTGGGAGCAGGATCTCGATGGCGACTCCCTGATCAACGCGCGCGACCTCGACTCGGACGGCGACGCGCTCAGGGACGATGTCGAGGATGCCAACCTCGACGGCGTCCGGCAGACGGACGAGACGAGCCCCGTCGATCCCGACACCGACGGAGACGGCCTCGACGAGGGCCAGGAGGACCTCAACCTGAACGGCAGGGCCGACCCGGGCGAGCCGGACCTCCTGGACCCGGACTCGGACGGCGACGGGGTCCCCGATGGGGCGGAGCCCCGCTGGAGCGACGACACCGACGGCGACGGCCTGATGAACGTCCTCGATCCGGACTCGGACGGCGACGGCCTGCCGGACGGCATCGAGGATGCGGACCATGACCGGCGCGTCGGTCCCGGCGAGACCAACCCGCTCGGCGTGGACACGGACGGGGACCTGGTGTGGGACGGGCGCGAGCCGTCCTGGAACCTGGACACGGACGGCGACGGCGCGATCAACGCCCTCGACCGGGACTCGGACGGCGACGGCCTGCCGGACGGCATCGAGGATGCGGACCACGACGGAAGCCAGGGCCCCGGCGAGACGAGCCCCGTGAGCGCCGACAGCGACGCCGACGGCGTGCCCGATGGCCTCGAGCCCTCATGGAACCTGGACAGTGACGGCGACGGCGCGATCAACGCCCGCGACACCGACGCCGACGGCGACGGCCTCGCGGACGGCACGGAGGACCCGAACGGCAACGGGATCGCCGACAACGGCGAGACCAGCGCAGCGCTGGCGGACACGGACATGGACGGTGTGAGCGACGGCGCCGAGCCGACGTGGAACCTGGACACGGACGGCGACCTGCTCATCGACGCGCTCGATGCGGACTCCGACGGCGACGGCCTCCCGGACGGCGTGGAGGACGCGGACCACAACGGCGCCCTCGGCGCAAGCGAGTCCGATCCGCGCCTCGCGGACACCGACGGCGACGGCGTACCCGATGGCCTCGAGCCCGCGTGGAACCTCGACACGGACGGCGACGGCGCGATCAACGCGCGCGACACCGACGCGGACGGCGACGGCCTGCCCGACGGCGCCGAGGACGCCAACCGCAACGGAGCGCTCGAGGAAGGCGAGACCGCGGTCGCGGATGCGGATACGGACAGCGACGGCGTGCCCGATGGCCTCGAGCCGACGTGGAACCTGGACACGGACGGCGACGGCCTGATCGACGCGCGCGACGACGACTCCGACGGCGACGGCCTCCTCGACGGCGAGGAGGACGCGAACGGGAACGGCGTGGTCGAGGCGGCCGAGTCCGACCCGCGTCTCCTGGACACGGACGGCGACGCCGTGCTCGACGGCCTCGAGCCCGCGTGGAACCTCGACACGGACGGCGACGGCGCGATCAACGCGCGCGACACCGACGCCGACGGCGACGGTCTGGCCGACGGCGACGAGGATGCGAACCGGAACGGCGCCCTCGACGCGGGCGAGACGGACCCGCTGTCGGCCGACACGGACGCAGACGGGCTCGACGACGCCGCCGAGCTGGCCCGAGGGACCGACCCTCGCGCCGGGGACAGCGACGGCGACGGCATCGCCGACGGCGAGGAGACCGTGGCGGGGACGGACGGCCACGTCACGGATCCGGTCGACGCGGACACGGACGACGACGATCTGGCGGACGGCGAGGAGACGATCGAGGGCGATGACGGCTACGTGACGAACCCCACGGACGCGGACTCGGACGACGACGGGCTCGACGACGGGCAGGAGAAGACGCGCGGGACGAAGCCCGGCCTTGCCGACACGGACGCGGACGGCATCGAAGACGGGCCGGAGGTGAGCGACGGGACGAACCCGCTGCTCGCCGACACGGACACCGACGGCCTCGACGACGGGGAGGAGGACGGCCACGGCACGGACCCGCTCGACGCCGACACGGACGGCGACACGCTGCAGGACGGCGACGAGGTCGACCTCCACGGGAGCGATCCGCTCTCGGCCGACACCGACGCCGACGGCCTCGACGACCCCGACGAGCTCGACGCGCAGACGGCCATTGCCGACCCCGACACGGACGACGACGGCGCGCGCGACGGCGCCGACCCCGACCCGCTCGTCGCCGACGTCGACCGCGACGGCCTCCTGGACGGCGAGGAAGCCTACGAGGGCGTGTGGGTCGAGGCCGAGGATGTCGTCGCCGATCCCCTGAACCAGGTCGTGGCGGACGCTGCCGCCGTCGGCGGCGAGGCGGCCGAGAGCTTGGCCGGCTCGTCCCTCCTCCTCGACCACATCGTTTCCCCTGTCGGCGCCGGCAGCTACCGCTTCGCCGTGCGGGCTCGCGTCCGGCCGATGGTGATCTTGGCCTGCGGCTCGGGCATCGTTCCGAGCGATTTGAAGGCCGTGGACTTCGCGGCCTCGGGCGCGGCGCTGGCGGTGGGGGCCGGGGGCACCGTGGTCCGCTACGACCCCGGCGCCGACTGCTTCACCGACATCTCCCCCGGCGGCGGCCTCACGTTCTCGAGCGTCGCCTGGAACCCTGCGGGCGCGATCGCGCTCGTCGGCTCGCTCGAGGGGGTGCTGCGGCGCTACGACGCCGGCACCGGCGCCTTCACCACCGTGGCCGGCGGGCTCCCCGACCTCACCGCCATCGACTGGCGCGCGGACGGCGGACAGGCGCTGATCGTCACGGACATGGGGTCCGTGTACTCCTACGCGCCCGGCACGGGAACGTTGTCCCCGGTTGGCCAGGCGACGTCCCAGCCCCTGCGCGGCGTCTCGTTCGCAGCGGTGGGGCCGACCGCGCTGCTCGCGGGCGACATGGGGACGCTCGTCCGCTACGCCGGCCCCATACCGATGCCCTTCACGACGCTGAACACGGGCGGGCCGGATCTCCTCGCCGTCGCCCAGGACCCGGCGGCAGCCGGCGCGGCGATCGTCGCCGGCGCGGGCGGCGCGCTCATGCGCTGGACCGGCGCCGGCGGGTTCCAGGACCTGTCGCTGACTCCGGGCGAGCCGGGGCTGAGCTTCCCCGACCTGCGCTCGGTCTCGTTCGGCAGCGGAGGCCTCGGCCTCGTCGTCGGCGACGACGGCGTGGCCATGACCCTGCGCGGCGGCGCCGCCACGGGGCTTTCCACCGGTGCCAGCACGGACCTGGCGGGAAGCGCCGAGAGCCCCGACGGCGAGCGAGCCTTCCTCGTCGGCGCGGGTGGTGTGATCAAGGAAGTGCGGCTCGAGCGCTCGCTCGAGCTGACGGTGGACCTCGACGGGACGCTGCTCGTCGATCACGAGAGGCACCTGGCCGAAGGACCGCCCGGGGAGATCTACCGCTGGTACGTGACGCCGTCGTTCACGACCGACGGAAGCGACGTGCGCCTCCTGGTCGACGACCCCCGGCACGCCGAGGACAAGGACCGCCTGGCCGTCGACCGCTTCGTGCTGCTGCCGGCCTGGAGCGTGCACGCGGCGCGGACCGATCCGCGGCAGCCGGACACCGACGGTGACTCCGTCGTGGACGGCCACGAGGCCGCGCGCGACGCGTTCTGGTACGAGGCCGAGCACCACGCGCCGGCCGCGCAGGTCCGGGAAGACGAGGCGGACAGCAACGCGCGCCACGTCGAGCCGCAGGGCGACGGGACGCTGCTGTCCCTGGCGATCCCCGCATCCGCCAACCCGGGCGCCGGAACCTGGCAGTTCTTCCTGCGCGCGAGAGGCGGGCCGTTGCGCGGCGACACCGATGCCAAGATCGACGTCACGGTCCGGCTCGACGGCGCGCTGCCGCCCGCCGTGCAGCAGAGCGTCGAAGTGACCTACGTCATGCCGGCAATCCTCGGAGGCGGTGCGGTCAACATCTATCGCTGGGTGCCGACGTCGTCCTTCGTGCTCGCGGGCCCGGAGGCGATCACGCTCGACCTCGGAAGCTCGGGCGCCCACCGCGCGGGCATCGACCTCGACAAGATGCTCCTGGTCAAGATGAGCTTCGTTCCGCTGAACCTGTCCCTGCCGCACCCGGGCGGGCTCGCCATCGACCGCGAATTCTCACGCGACGCGACGCTGACCGCCCCCCGCGGCCTGATCGACCCACTGGACCAAGACACGGACGGGGACGGGCGGCGGCACCTCGACCCGCAGCTCGTCAGCTCGTGCGTGCGGCCCCTCGCCCCCGACGCCGGCTACCTCACCGACGGCAAGGAGCTCGGGCTCGGGTGGAACCCGGTCGACCAGGACACGGACCACGACTTCAAGACCGATGCCGAGGATCCGAACCCGCTCAGCGACGACGCCGACGACGACGGCCTGCTCGATCCCCTGGAGGATCGCGACGCGGTGGTTGGCTTCAGCGCCGGCGATCCCACCGACGTCCTCGACGACGACACCGACAACGACGGCCTGATCGACGGCAACGAGGACACGAACTTCAACGGCCTGAGGGACAGCTCCGAGACCGGGGTCGCCGACTCGGACACGGAGGGCGACGGGATCGCCGACGGAAAGGAGCGCGGCCGGACGACCCCGGAGGGCACCGCCCTGTGCAGCCAGAACGCGTGCCAGGCCTGGGTCGCCGAATGCCTGCCGGCGTTCGCGGCCGACGCGGACCCCACGTCCCGCACCTCGCCGCTGGCCACCGACTCGGACGGCGACGGGCTGCTCGACGGCAGCGGCGAGGATCAGAACCTCGACGGCGGGCGCAACGGCAGCGAGACCGACCCCTCGCTCTCCGACACCGACGCCGACGGCTGGGGCGACGGCGCCGAGACTGACCGCGGTGGCGACGCCGACGGCGACGGCCTGATCAACGTGCTCGACCCGGACGCCGACGGCGACGGCTTGCTCGACGGCGAGGAGGAGCTGAGCTACGGGACGCGCTCACGCGATGCCGACACGGACGACGACGGGCTCGACGACCGCGAAGAGGTCCGGGAGCACGGGACCGATCCGTGGGACCCCGACACCGACGGCGACGGCTGCGAGGACGCAGACGAGGTCGGCGCGGGAAGCGACCCGACGAAGAAGCAGGACGTCGAGGTCAAGAGCGTCCACTTCTCGGCGAGCCCCGTGTTCGACGGGGACGGCATGACGCTCGAGGCCGAGGTGGCGAACAACGGCGACCGCACGGAGTCCTTCGACGTCGGGTTCCGACTGGGCTCGCCGACGGGAGCGCTCCTCGGCACCGCCACGGTCTCGGACCTGGCCAAGGGATCGACGGCCGAGGCATCCGTGGCATGGACCGCGACACCCGCCGGCACGCACCTCGTCTACGCCTTGGCCGACACCGGCGACACCGTCGCCTGCGAGACCTCGGAGGACAACAACAGCAAGGCCGCGTCGCTCGTGGTCAAGCCGGCTCCGCCCGACCCGACCGTGTCCAGCCTGGAGATCGAGGTCTCCCCGGCGAGCCCGATCGTCGGGCAGGACGTCACGCTCAGCGCGATCATCCGCAACGCGGGGGCGACGGCGCCGCACGTGGTCAACGTCGACTTCCTGTGGCGCGTCGCCGGGACGGGCGGCGAGTTCACGCGGGCCGACGGGGACAGCTTCTACATGCCCAGCGCCGGCGGCTCCGTCTCGGCCAGCGGCAGCCTGCGCAACCTCGGCTCGATGGACCAGATCGAGGTCAAGGTCGTCATCGACCCCGCGGCGGCGATCGAGGAGGAGTCCGAGGCCAACAACACGGCGTCGCGGATCTTCGACGTGTTCCAGGGCGAGCTCGTGATGGGAGCCGTCCGGGCCGTGCCCTCGGCGTCCGTTCGGGTCGGTCAGACGCTGACGCTCGAGGCCGCGGTCAGCAACGACGGGCCCGCGGCGGTGAGCGTGCAGGTCGCGTTCTACCGGGAGCAGGGGGCGATCCGAACGCTGATCGCGACGGCGAACGTCACCCTCCCGGCCGGAGGCGGAACGACCGCCAGCGTCGCCTGGCCGGCCGCACCCGCGGGGAGCTTCCGCATCGGCGCCAAGGTCGACGCCCGCAACGACTGGTATCCGGAGGTCTCCGAGCAAAACAACCACGGCACGAGCCCCCTGTACACGTTCCACGGTGACGCGGACGGCGACGGGCTCAACGACCTGGACGAGGACAAGGACCAGGACGGTGTCCTCGACGCGGGGGAGACCCTCCCGAACGACCCGGACACGGACGGCGACGGCCTGGAGGACGGCGAGGAGGACCGGGACCAGGACGGCGACCGCGACGCCGGCGAGACCGACCCGCGCGATCCTGACTCGGACGACGACGGGCTTGGCGACGCGGCCGAAGTGAGCCCGCTGAGGGACACGGACGGCGACGGCACGGTCAACGCGGTCGATCCCGACTCGGACGGCGACGGGCTCCCGGACGGCGTCGAGGTGTTCGACCTCGCGGCCCAGGGGGCCGACCCGCTCGTCCCCGACGTGTTCATCGAGATCGACTGGCTGACCGACGCCCTCCCGAACGTCGAGCTGTTCGGCCCCGATCCCGTGGCCACGGGACAGCTCGCGGCCTGGCTCACCACGCTGGGCATCACGCCGCACGTCATCCTGGACGACGCGCTGACCGAGGCCGACCTCCTCGCGGCCACGGGCGGGTCCTCGGGCGCGGACGTCCACGCCCTGGACGACTGCGAGCTCGACGCCATCGAGGACGTGTACTACGACGGCACGATCGCCTCGGTGGTCGGCCCCCTGCGGACGCACGTCTACGTGTTCTATGCGGACCAGGTGTGGGCCGCAGGGCGCCCGGTCGGTGGATTGGCCGACCCGGCGTGGGGTGCCGCGGTCTCGAAGGGTGTGATCACCGCGCTGCAGATGCCGTTCGTGGTGGGCCACATCAAGAACGAGTTCATCGATCAGGCGCAGCTCCTCCTCGGCATCGCCACCGTGACGCCGACGGCCGACATCTTCGAGCTGTGGCAGAACATGGAGAGCATGACGCTGATCCACGAGGTCGGGCACACGCTCGACGTCGGCAGGGCGGACGACGACCTCGACGGTGACGGCGTCGAGGACCAGGAGGTGTACTGCGGCACCGATCTCGACGACAGTCCACCGTTCCCGCGGGAGATCGTGCTCGCGACCTTCCGCGTGACGGTGCCGTTGACCGGTCAAGTCATCGTCAACGAGCCCGTGGTGGCCCACGCGGTCACGACCTGGTGCAGCATGCACATGACCCTCGACGACCCGCTGGCCAGCCTCGAGTCGTTCTTCCAGGACAACCCGCGCGTCTGCGGCACCCACGCCGCCTTCGGCGGGGAGGTCAACGTCACCGGGGAGGACCCCGGCGGGAACGACCTCGACACCATGGACCTGACCTTCAAGTGGTCAGCGGAGAACAGCGTCCCGCTCACGCCCGACGAGTGCCCGTAGCGCAGTCGCCGGGAGCGCTCGTCAGCTCAGGCCGTGCTTGCGGCAGAGGTAGCGCACCTGGTTCTCGTCGAGGCCGAGAGCGCGCCCGGCCGCGGCCTTGTTGCCATGGGCCTGCTCGATCGCCTGCTCGAGCAGGCGGCGCTCGAAGGCGGCCACGCGCGCCTTGAAGTCCGGCGCGCCGCCGGCCGGCGGCGCGGGCCCGGCCGGCGGTGCCGGCGCCGCGGGCAGGACGAGGTCGGCGGCGTCGAGGATCGGTCCCGACGCCAGCACGAGCGAGCTCTCGAGGACGTGCGCGAGCTGGCGCACGTTCCCCGGCCAGGGACAGCTCTCGAGGGTCTCGACGGCCCGCGCGGTCAGACGCGGCCTGGGTGAGCCCGGCGCGGCCAGGCGCGCGAGCAGCAGCTCGGCGAGGGCGGCGATGTCCTCCCTCCGCTCGCGCAGCGGCGGCAGCGTCACTGTCGCGACCTGCAGGCGGAACAGCAGGTCCTGCCGGAACGCCGCCTCCGCGACCATGCGCTCGAGGTCGCGGTTCGTCGCGGCGATGAGGCGGACGTCGACCTTGACCTCCTCGTTCGAGCCGACCGGCGTGTAGGTCCGGCCGTCGAGAAACAGCAGCAGCTTGCCCTGGGCGGCGAGGCTGAGGTTTCCGATCTCGTCGAGGAACAGCGTCCCGCCGTCCGCGGTCCGGATGCGGCCGATCTTCGCCGCGTCCGCGCCCGTATAGGCGCCGCGTGCATGACCGAACAGCTCGCTCTCGATCAGCGACTCGGGGATCGTGGCCCCATCCACGACCACGAACGGCCGGTCCGCCCGGGGGCCGGCGGCGTGCACCGCCCGGGCCAGCGCGCTCTTGCCCGTGCCGCTCTCGCCCAGGAGCAGCAGCGTTGTCCTCGATGCGGCCAGCCTCTGCACGTTGGCGAAGACGCCGCGCATGGCCGGGCTCTGCCCGATGAGGCTGCCGAAGGAGAAGCGCTCGCGCACCTTGTCGCGCAGCGCCGCGAGCTCCGCCTCGAGCCGCGCGCGGGCGAGCGCGCGGGCGAGGACGATCCGCAGCACGTCCGGGTCGACGGGCTTCACGAGGAAGTCGGCCACGCCGCGGCGGACCATGTCGAGGGCCAGGGCGCGGTCCTGGTCGCCGGTCGTGATCACGACCGGCAAGAGCGGAGACTGCTCGGCGATCGCCTGATGCACGCGCAGGCCTTCGCTCGCCGTGGCCACGTCGGGAGGAAGGTGCAGGTCGAGCAGGATCAGGTCGACCGGCTCCGCGCGCAGCAGCCGGAGCGCTGCGGCCCGGTCGGCGGCCTCGAGCACGCGATAGTCTCCCTTGAGCGCGTGGTACAGCAGCCGCCGTGCCGTTGCCTGATCGTCCACGAGGAGGATCGTCTGCATCGTGGTCACTCGCTTGCGCTGCGCGGGTACTCGCCGACTCCAGTCGCCTGTGGCCGCCGGCCCAGCTCGATGCGGACCCGCGTCCCCGAGCCTTCGCGGCTCCACACCTCAACTCGCCCGCCCAGGCGCGCGAGCGCCTGGCGGACCTGATACATGCCGAGCCCGATGCCCTCGGGCTTGGTCGTCGTGAACGGCCGGAACAGGTGCCGCTCGATGAAGTCCCGGCTCATGCCCGGCCCGCTGTCCTCCACCTCGACGAAGTGCGTCGGCCCGCCGGGCTCCGCGGCGCCGGTCCGCTCGATCCGGCCGCTCGTCACGCGCAGCGTGCCGCGGCCTTCCATGGCCTCCACCGCGTTGGTCACGACGTTCTCGAGCGCCTCGCGCACCAGCTCCTCGCTGGCCACGACCTCCCCGCGCGCCCCCAGCTCGCGCTCGATGACGAGCGACGGCCAGGCCGGCGCGATCCGCTCGTCGAGCAGGCGCGCCAGCACGCGGTCGAGGTCGATGCTCTCGAGCGTCGGCGGGCTCTCCTCGCCGCCGTGCCGCAGCCTCAGCGCCAGCGCCTCGACCTGTCCGGCAAGGTCCTGCATCAAGTCCAGCGCCTCCGCCCGGAACTCCGGATCATCGTAGTGCTCCCTGAGGTTGAACAGCATGAGCTTCATCTGGGAGGCGACGCCCTTGAGCTCGTGGACGAGCCTCGCCGACAGGCGCGCGATCGAGCGCGACTCCGCCGTCAACACGAGATCCTGCGCCATCTGGTCGACGTGGGCTGCGATGGCGCCGAACTCGTCGGAGCGCGAGAGCCGCGGAGTGCGGGTCAGGTCACCCCGGGCGATGGCCTCCGTGCTGGCGGCGATCTCCTCCACAGCCCGACCGATGCCTCGCGTCACGAGCAGGATGCCCGCCACGACCAGCGCCGCCGTCAACCCGAACAGCAGCAGGAACGCGCGGATGGCCTGTTGCAGCGGCGCGACGTCGGGGAACAGCGAGGTCGCCCCGCCCAGGAGCCAGCCGGTGGAGGCATGGAGCCCGGCCGCTCGAAGGCTGTCGCCCGAGCGGGTGCAGATCCACGAGCTCGGCGCGGCGACTTCGGGAGCATCCCTGCCGTCCTCGCTCAGGGGCAGGCCGATCAGTGTCGGATCGGAATGGTAGAGGAAGGACCGGCGGCCCGACGGCTCCACGCCTGCAGCGGCGAAGCTCGAATCGAGGTGGCGGCCGGCGGAGCGCGCGACGAGGTCCTCGAGAAGCAGGACGGCGCTCAGCTCCTCGACGAGCAGCGCTCCCGGCCGGGCGTCGCTTTCGGGCACCGGGACGAACAGGGCCACGACGGGGCCCGTCGGCAGCCAGATCGTCTCCTGGTCCCTCCTGCCGCTTTCGGCGAGGGCCCGCACGTAGGCCGGCGGGATCGTTCCGATCGGTTGCCGGCCACCACGCATGGTCACCTCTTGCCGTTCGCCGAGATGGCCCGCGATCACAAACGCGTCGGTGCTTCCGGTCTCGAGCAGCAGCAGGCGAGCGGTGAACGGCGTGAGCTGGCCGCGCCTGCCGTGTACCTGGAGGCGGGCCGCGAGCCACTGCTCGAGCGTTAGCCCGGGTGCGGTGGTGTGGGCCTCCATGCGCTCGGCGATCAGTGCGGCGAGGAAGCTCCGCTCGGCCAGCAGCTCGCGGTCGATCAGGCGCGCCAGGTCGTCCAGCCGGCCGGCGAGCGCTTCGCGCCCGCGCTGCTCGGTGAGCCGGATCGCGCCCCACGTCGCCACGGCGGCCAGGACCGAGATGGGGACGACGGCCATCCCCACGAACGCCAGCAGCAGCCTGCGCCGCAGGGTCATCCCGGTCGACCTGCGAGCGGGAGCACCTTCAGCCGCTCGTAGAAGACGATGCTCAGCGGGTTCGTGCCGTTGGCCTCCCAGTTCTCGACCCGCGGCGACACGAGGTGGCTCTCGCCCTCGTGGAGCAGGAACAGCGCCGCCGCGTCGTCGACGAGCAGCCGTTCCATCCGGCCCGCCAGCTCGAGACGGCGCGCGAGGTCGGTCTCGACGCGGAACGCCTCGAACAGCGCGTCGAACCCGGCGTGGGAGTAGCGGCCGGAGTTCGACGCCGCGCCCGAGTAGAACAGCTCGAGGAACGTCTGCGGGTCCGGGTAGTCCGCGACCCATCCCGCGCGGAAGAGATCGGCTCGGCCGGCGCCGACGGCGCCCCAGTACTCCGCGTCGGGGTGGAACGCGAGCTCGACGCGCAGCCCCAGCCCGCGCAGCGCCCTCGCGATCCGATCGCCGACGGCGGCGTCCCATTCGCGCCAGGCCAGTCGCAGGGGCGGCAGACCGCAGCCGCCGGAGTGGCTCGCCGCCTCGAGCAGCCGCGCGCCCTCGGCCAGGTCGGTGCGCTGGCCGTCGAGGGACGGGTCGTGCCCGGGGAGCCCGGGCGGCAGGAGCCCACGCGCCGGCCGCTGCGTGCCGCCCGTGGGCCGCGGCACGGCACAGGCCAGCGCACGTCGCAGGCGCGGGTCGCGGACGACCGGGTGGGCCGAGCTGTAGTCGAAGCGCACGAAGATCGTGTTGAGCCGCGGCACGAAGAACGGCTGCTCCGCGACGGGGTGAGCGGGTGTATCTCCCGATCGTGGCCGAACGGGCGTCGAGCTGGCGCCGCCGGTCATGTCGAGCCTGCCCTGCGCGTACAGGCGCAGCTGGCTCTCGGGCGACCCGGGGATGAAGCGCACGGCGTCGAGAGATGGCAGCGCCGCGCCCGACTCGTCGCGGCCCCAGTAGCGCCGGTTGCGCACGAGCAGCACTCCCGACAGCGGCTGCCAGTGCACGAGGCGGAACGGACCGGTGCCGACCGCGTGGACCCGCAGCTCGTCTCCGTAGGCCGTCACCGCCTCACGCGGTACGAGCCGGCAGCACGGGCGCACCAGGAAGTGCGGCAGGAGGGGATCCGGACGGACGAGTCGGATCAGGAGCACGCCGTCCGATTCGGCGAGGATCCCCTCGACGTGATCGGACGAGCCGCCGAGGAACTCCGCGAGGCCGGCGATGGCCGGCAGCTCGGGGCGCGGTGACGGTCCGCGGAAGGACGCGACGCAGCGCTCGATCGCGTACCGCGCGTCGTCCGCGACGACCTTGCGGCCACGGCCCGCCGGGAAGCACGGGTCGTCCACGAACCGAACATCCTCTTCGAGCTCGAAGCGCCAGCTCAGGCCGTCGGGAGAGACACTCCACGATCGAGCCAGGCGCGGGACGATGGCCAGCGTGCGCGGGTCGTAGTCGAGCAGACCCTCGTAGATCTGCCGCACGACGTTGTACGTCGTGATGTCCTCGGCCCGGAGCGGATCGAGGGTCAGGATGTCGCGGGCCAGGGGGACCCGCAGCACCGCGACCTGCCGGGACTGCGCCCCCGGCGCGGGACCGCACGAGGCGAGCCATCCCAGGGCCGTGACGTAGAGCAGCAGCGTGGTCTCGGCAGGTGCACGCCGGCGGATCATGACCGTGCCCTAGACGCCTCCTTTCTACAGGTTGACGCGGGTCTACACGACCCCCTGCACGCTGTCAAGGAGAATCGCTGCGCTTGCCCCGCCGCGCCATGGATCGCTACTCCTTCCGGCAACGCGTTCGGATTATACCTGAACGCCGATCATCCCCTCGCTACGCAGCTGCGTCGCTTCAGTCGTGTCTGGACCTCTACAAGAGCAGGTGTCCATCTGGGTGTTCGTGCTCCGGGAAAACCGGCGAGGTGTAGCGACTGCAAGAGTCGTACGGTGAAGGCGTAGCGAACCACACCGGCCCCGAGTCATGCGCCGCCGGCCGCGAGGCCCGGAGGTGAAGCGTTGACAGGGGTACGTGCAGGCCGGGTATCGAGCCGCGAAAGTTATGGACCACTCCGGGGTGCCGATGCCGTGGAGACAGGCGGAAGGCAACACCACGGGCGTCGTCAGCGCGAGACGCACGCGGACCCTGCGCGGTCTGAGACCCCGAGCACGCACGAAAGCACCTCGCACGGGAACCGGGAGATCCCACGACCGTCTGCGGCGAGACGGACTGCAGGCCGCACCGGGAAGTCTGAGGACACAAGCCGTGAATGACGGCCGTGGGAAGTCGGACGGTGCCGTAGTACCTGGGAAGCAGCCGAACAGAGCCGGGGAACCGGCGGCGGAGGCGATGGAGGGAAGGGACCAGCCAAGGGGAACTCTCCCGAGCGCAACGCGCTCCGGACACAAAGCCGGGCAGGCGCGCCAAGCGCGCTCGAGCGGGTACGTGAGGCCGCCGAGAAGGATCGGCGGCCTGCCGGCGGTCCTTGCAGATCTGGGCGACGGTGGTTGCCGCGAAGTGCAGGTGGTTGGTCAGGAACACCAGCGTCGTGCCGTCGTCGCCGACGAACTCGATCCGCCGCAACAGATGGGGGCAGTGCTTCTGCGCCTGGACGCTCGTCAGGCGGATCACGTGGTCGCAGACCACGCGACTGTTCTCCGGGACCGATCGCTCCTCGACCACCTCGTAGGTGGCGTTGTCCTTCATCCGGGTGACGAACCAGATCCGCTGGTCGTTCCAGCGACCGAACAGCTCGTAGTCGACGTAGCCGCGGTCGATGACCAACACGCTGTCCGGCGGCAGTTTCAGCGTCTGAGCGACGCGGACGTCGTGGATCTTGCCAGCGGTGATCACGCCGAACGTCGGCAGGTAGCCGGCGTGATCCAGCAGGGTCGGAACTTGGCCCAGTCGAGCAGCGCGAGGCACAGGTCAATCACGGTCGAGTCCAGCGAGTACAGCTTGTTGCCGCCCGCGCCCAGGGGAGCGACGATTTCGTAGGGGCCGAGGCGGTCTCTAGAGGACAGTGGCGAAAGTCAGTTCCTATATGGATGAAGCGCGCCCGTGATTCTCGGCATCGGGCTCGATGAGGAGGACGACCTCCTGATCCTCAGACCGGTTCCTCCGGCAGAAGCGGCGTGACCCACACGAGGAGTTCCGGGATGTCCTTCGTCGCGGTCCTCCAAACCTCGTCGTAGTCCACGGCCTCGTAGGCATGAACGTCAGCGAGGAATGCCGTCTGGTCCTTGCCAGTCAGGAACTTCGCGACCAGAGTGGCGGCGTGGGCGATGTCCAGCAGGATGGCGGTATCGTCACGCCACATAGAGGACCTGCGCGGAGTCAAGTATGGCCTTTCGGCGAATCCAGTTGTGGCTCCGTTCCACCGCGTTGCGCGAAACGAGATCGACCGGGCGTCCAACGATCTCCGCGAGCTCTCGCTCCATCGCCACGTGGTCGAGCAGCCCCCGCGCGACGCTCGGCGAAAAGCTCACGAGGAAGTCCAAGGCGCGCGATCCTCGAATGCCTGGGGTCGCCCGCGCGGGCGCCGCCGATCGCGCCGGCTCGGGGGGACCCGCCGGAGCCGGAGGAGTTCGGAGCGGACTGGCTCGAGCCGGCTGGACCGGCGGCATGAACGGGCGGGATCGGGCCTCGAGGCGCTG